>Ga0326597_10003500_pt1 | contig 22599 bp, 20 predicted proteins | sample RVTome_12_FD_203789 | JGI IMG/M metagenome (GOLD analysis project Ga0326597, IMG submission 203789) | Soil microbial communities from uranium-contaminated site in the Upper Colorado River Basin, Wyoming, United States - RVT100D185 | ecosystem: Environmental > Terrestrial > Soil > Contaminated >...
CGTCACCCTCGGGGCCAGCCAGAAGCTCCCTGGGGCCGCAGGAGTTTGACGTGGTGTCACTCTTCCGGCGCATGGGACTTCTGGCACGCGGTGCGCCATTGCCGTTCGTCGGCAACGTGTCGTTCTTCGCGGCCGAACTTCCTGACTCCACTCACACCATTATCGCCGTGTCGCTGGCCAACGCGGCGCTTACATTCGCCCGCGAGGACAATCGGTTTCGCGCCGGCTACTCGGTGACCATCACGCTGCGCAATGGTCCGACCGTTGTGCGTAATGTCGAAGCCCATGAGGATGTCGTGGTCGGCAGCTTCAAGGAAACCACGCGCGGCGACGAGAGCATCCTGTACGAAGAAATTCTCACGCTGGCGCCGGGGCAATACGAATTCACAGTCGCGGTGAGAGACGATGGAAGTGCCCGGTCGACCGAAGACGCCGCGACGCTTGACGTTCCGGCAGTCGCAAGTCGAGGACTTTCCACGCCGGTTTCGTTTGCGCGCGCCACGGTGCGCACGCGACTGGCTGCGATTCCCCAGATCGTTGTGAATCCAACCGCCGCAGCGATTCTGGGACGCGACTCCGTGATTCCGTTCTTCATGGAGAGCTACGGAGGTGCACAGGGTACGGAACGGGTCGACTTCGTCGTTCGCTCCGAAAACGGGCAAACGATGTTTCGTGACAGCATGGCGCTCGCGCCGCGAGGCGCACTGCATGCAGGGACGATCGAAATCCCCGTTGCTCGAATCGGGATCGGTGCGATGTCCATCGCCGTGTGGAAACCAGGCGCGCGAGACACCGTCCACGCCCCCCTGTTTGTCGGATTCGGAGCGGATCTGCCGCTCGCGACGTACGAAGAGATGGTGAACTATCTACGGTGGTTTGCGTCACCCTTTCGCATTCAGCAGCTGAAGGATACGCCGGCCGATGGGAGGCCGGCGGCGTGGAGCGAGTTCGTGCGATACTATCAGGAACACTATCAGTCGCCGGACGCCCTTCGAGACTACTTCACGCGCATGGCCGATGCGAATGTCCGGTTTCGGGAAGAGGCGTCTCCGGGGTGGATGACCGACCGCGGCCGTGTGCTACTGGGACTTGGGCGACCCGATCAGGTCTACGAACAAATGGCCCGCTCACTCTCAGAACGCGGGCGGGCGCAATTTTGGGAGTACCGATCACTCAACATGGTGGTCAACTTCTACGACCAGAATGGCTTTGGCCGATGGAGACTGACGCCGGCGAGTGACGCCGAGTTCATGACCGCGTGGCGTCGCCGCGTGCAATAGCGCCGGCATGACGCCGCCCGCGAAGGGTCGGCTGTTTCTCGTCGATGGGTATGCGCTGATCTACCGCTCTTTCTTCGCGCTGGGCGACCAGCAACTGACGAGCAGCAAGGGCGAAAACACGGCGATCGCGCACGGAGCCATCGAGTTCGTGCGCCGTTTGCTGGATCGGCACCATCCTGACTACATCGGCTGGGTGCACGATGCCGGGTCCTCCTTTCGCCATGAGACATTTCCCGCCTACAAGGCTACCCGCGAACGCCTCGAGCCGGCGCGTCAGGCTGATTTCGACACTGGCGTGGAGCGGGTCAGCGAGATTCTTGCCGGGTACCGCATTCCGATTCTGAAACTGGACGGGTTCGAGGCCGACGACGTGATCGGCACCCTGGCGGTGCAGGCGAAGGAGCGCGGGATCGAGACCGTCGTGGTCTCGGGTGACAAGGACTTCATGCAGCTCATCACGCCTGGGATCAGGGTTCTCAACCCCTGGCACGGGCGGCCGGGAAGGACAACGGAAAAGTGGTACGACAGCGACAATGCATCCGAGCGACTCGGGGTGCCCCCGGATCGCGTCGTGGATTACCTCGCGTTGCTGGGTGACAGTTCAGACAACATTCCCGGTGTGCGCGGAATCGGCGAGAAAGGCGCCCACGCGCTGATCGACAAGTGGGGCCCGCTCGAAAACATCATTGCCCACATTCCGGAAATCGAACCAAAACGGGCGAGAACGGCCCTGGAGGAAAACAGCGCCAACGGACTGATGTCGAAGCAGCTCGTGACGATAAAGAAGGACTTGCCGATCGGCCTCGATCTCGACGCGCTGTCTGCAAAAGAGCCGGACTGGGTCGCGCTCCGGGACCTGTTCATCACACTGGAGTTTCGTGCTCCAGCCCTTGAGGCTGCGTCGAAAGCCGGATCGGACGAGGGTGGAGCCGGCACATCGGGGTCGACAACGACCACCTTCGAGACAATAGACACGCTGGAAGGCCTGTCCCGCGTGGTCGAAATGGCGCGGACCGCGAAATCAATCGCCATCAGCGTTGAGACAATTGCCGATGTGGGCGCGCCGCCGATCGTGGATTCGATGAGGGCTCGAGTGGCCGGTCTCGCAGTGGCGACGGGACCCGGCGTGGCATTCTATCTCCCGTTCAGGCACGGCGGACCCGCTGCCGGGCAGCCACAGCTGGGAGTTGGAGATGTCTTTGGCGATGAATCGAAGGACCCGAAAATCAGAAACCTTCCCGATCCCCTCGCCCCGGAATTGAGTGAATTCAGGGCGATGCTTGCCGACGAGTCAATCAAGAAGGCCGGCCACAACATCAAGTACGACCTGCTTGTGTTGCGACGGGAAGGAATTGCCCTGGCAGGCGTCGACTTCGACGCAATGCTGGCAAGCTATCTGCTCGATCCGGGGCGACGTTCTCACGCGCTTGATGCGCTCGCGGCGGAGTTTCTCCAGCGCGCGATGACGCCCCTCGCGGACGTTGTCGGAAAGAGAAAGCAACAAGTCGCGTTTAACCGGGTGCCGATGACGGTCGCACGGGACTACGCTGCGGAGCGCGCGGACGTGGTTCACACCCTGCGAACCGTGCTCGAGCCGCGACTCGCTCCGGTCGGCGCCGACCGGCTGCTCAAAGAAATAGAACTCCCGCTTGTCGGTGTGCTTGCCGAGATGGAATGGACTGGAATTGGCATCGATGTGCCGTGGTTCCGTTCGCTGAAGACCCGATTTGCCCGCGAACGCCAAATCGCCGAGGAGGCAATCTACGAGTCAGCCGGCGAGCGATTCAACATCAACTCGAACCGCCAACTCGCAACAATTCTGTTTGACAGCATGCGGCTGCCGGTTCGCAAGAAGACCTCCACCGGGCCGAGTACCGATGCGTCGGTTCTGCAGCAGCTTGCCGACGAGGGTAACGTGTTGCCGGCGCTCATCATGGAATACCGCGAGTTCGCCAAGCTGGAGAGCACATACCTCGATACACTTCCCCGGCTGGTAAACCCAGCCACGGGCCGGCTGCATACGTCTTACAATCAGGCCGTGGCGGCCACGGGGCGCCTGGCGTCGAGCGACCCCAATCTTCAGAACATCCCGATCCGTCGCGAACTCGGAAAAGACATCCGCCGCGGCTTTATTCCCCGCGAAGGATGGAAGCTGATGGCGGCCGACTACTCGCAGGTCGAGCTGCGGCTGCTCGCGCACCTGTCCGGCGACCCGGCCTTCGTCGATGCGTTCACCGCCGGTGGCGACATTCACCGTCAAACGGCGTCGATCATCTTCGGTGTGACGCCGGACGCCGTGACCGCCGAAATGCGGGCCCGGGCGAAAACCATCAATTTCGCGACGATCTATGGACAAGGCGCCCACGCGCTCTCGCAGCAGCTGAAAATCGAGCACGCTGAAGCAAAGGAATTCATCGACACGTACTTCTTGAGGTTTGCGGGAGTTCGCGCGTTTCTTGATGACACCGTGACAGCGGCTCGCGAGCGCGGATATGTCGAAACGATACTAGGCCGCCGTCGCTACATCCCGGAGTTGAAGGACCGAAACTTCAATATCCGGGCTTTCGGTGAGCGGACAGCACAGAATTCCCCGATTCAGGGTTCAGCTGCCGACCTGATCAAGGTGGCGATGATCAGGACGCACAACGAACTGCGGGCCCGAAGAATGAAGAGCAAGATGTTGCTTCAGGTGCACGACGAACTCGTGTTTGAAGCGGAGCCGGGCGAACTCGACATGCTCAAGGACCTGGTCACGGCGGCGATGACCACGGCCGTTTCCATTCGCGTGCCCCTCGTCGTAGATATCGGGATCGGGAACAACTGGCTCGAGGCAAAAGCCTGACCATGTCCACGACGAACGTTGCACTCTGCGTCACTCTACGGCGAAACGAGTGTCACTTTGTGAGAAGTTTCGCCGCCGCCGCTGCCGAAGCGCTTGGAGGACATACGTTTAGCTGAACCGCAGTCGACGGCCCCACGCTTGCCGTTTTTCGTAAGAGGGTCAGAGACTGCTGAATCCTGGCAACTGGAGCACGACGGTGACCGTAATCACAAGACAGAGCTGGGGGTTTCCACGCGACCTCACGAGTGCCGGCGACACGGTGAAGAGGCGCGGCTTCACGCTGATCGAGCTGCTTATCGTGGTGGTCATCATCGGAATACTCGCGGCGATAGCGATCCCGAAATTTCAGAACACGAAGGGAAAGGCGAACGCAGCCGCGCTGAAAACCGACCTGAGAAACCTGTCGACGGCCGAAGAGGCGTATTTCTTTGAGTTTGCGTCATACACGAACAACCTGGCCCTCCTGAGCTACCGAACGTCGCCAGGGGTCGTGCTTACCGTCGTCGATGCGACATCGTCGGGATGGTCTGCCGTGGCCACGCACCCGGCGTCCTACCCGCTGACGTGCGCCCTTTATGCCGGCAATGTCTCGGCGCTCGCACCGGCGACGGTCGAAGGCCTGATTGGGTGTCAGTAGTCGGCAAACGCCCTACAGCAGCTCCGTGGCGTGAATTCGACCGGTGGCGACACGGCTTGGAGCACGCGTTGGCGGGGGGCCTTTGGCTGCACCGCCACACTTGGAGGGGCCATGCCATGGCGCACTTGGTTTCGTCAGACCTGCCGCGACTCGAGAGAACAGGCCTGACGCTCGGCCTGCACCCAGCGCGGCTGCAGTTTCGCCCGCTCCGTGATCCCCGAACGGGAGTCCGAAGTGCGGCTTGGCACTGGGACCTCGTCGGGCCGTGGGTTCCTCCACGCGCGACGTCAGCGAATCGGTGACACCGACCCATCGAGCGAGCGTCCGAGTGCGGCAGGGGCGGCGTGAGACCCCCTGAATAGCGCCAATGCGGCCAAGGTCATGATGTACGGGGCAGCGAGCACGACGTTGTACGGAATGCTCCATCCGAGGGATTGCGAGAGAAACTGCAAGGCGGCCGCAGCGCCAAAGAGCAGGGCGCCGATTGCCACGCCTGCCGGCTTCCAGCGGCCAAGCGCAACGACAGCAATCGCGATGAATCCGCGGCCGGCCGACATGCCATCCGAAAAAGTCCCTGCCTGAACGACGACAAGCGTCGCACCACCAACGCCGGCGAGGAAGCCGCAAACGCAAAGGGCAGCGAACTGCATTCGTAACGAACTGTGACCGGCGGCTGTGACCGCGGACGGGGATTCGCCGGCGGCGCGCAGGGCGATTCCGCCGACAGTACGGTAGAGAAGAAAGCTCGCGATCGGAAAGAGCAGATACAGCAGGTACGTCGTGGCTGGCTGAAAAAACAGCGCGTGACCAAAGACGGGAATGTCTGCGAGCACGGGAATTCGAAGCGCGGGGAGGGTCGGCACGTGTGCGATAGCCGGTCCGTTGGCCGTCACCAATCGGTACAACGTTGCGCTTGCGCCGAGTCCGAGCATGCTCACCGCTGCGCCAACGAGGATCTGTTCAGCACGGACGGCGAGGACGAAAAACGCGAAAATCAGGCCCACGACGAGACCGGCGGCGCCACCCGCCAGCAGCCCGGTCGCGGGGCCGAACGCGGCAGCGGCAATGAATGACGCCAGCGCTCCGCAGATGATCGCGCCTTCGAGTCCGATGTTGATGACGCCGCTGCGCTCTGCAACCAGTTCGCCCAGCGCGGCAAATGCGAGCGGTGTCGCACCTCGCACAGCTGCTTCGAGGAATCCGTCCAGCGGAGTCATGGCGCGTCTGTAACGCGCAGCGATCCAGGCGATGCGGCTTGGGCGGCCGGAATCGCCAGAACACCAAGGACTACCATTGCGGCAAGGACCGATGCAAACTCGGCCGGAATTCCCGCGTTCCGTTGCATCGCGTCGGCTCCGGATCCAAGTGCTCCAAAGAAGACCGCCGCTGCAATGATGCCAATCGGATGCAGCTTCCCCAGCAGCGCCACGCCGATGGCCGTGTATCCATAGCCAGGCGACAGACCCTCGAAGAGCGCGTACGTCACGCCGGTCACTTCACAGAATCCGGCAATTCCGGCAATCGCTCCACTCGCAAGCAGCGCTGACATCTGCACACGATTGACGGCAACCAAGCCGGCGCTTTCTGCCGCGCGCCTGCCAACACCGACAATTCGGGCACGAAAACCGGCGGCTGTGTGGTCGAACACCCACCACGCACCAACAGCCACGGCAAGCGCAAGGACAAAACCCCAATGGAGGCGCTGCCCCTCCATGAGGAGCGGGAGTCGCGCACCGGTCGCCAATTCCGATGTCATCGGGAAAGCGCGCGTCGGTTCCTGAAGCGGCCCTCGAACGAGGTACCCGACACCGTTCAGCGCGACGAAGTTCAGGAGAAGTGTGCTCACGACCTCCGTAATACCAAATCGCAACTTCAGGAAGGCAGCTATGCCGGACCACGCGGCCCCGGCAACGACAGCGGCCCCAAGTTCGAGCAACAATGTGACTGCAGCAGAGTCGACCGGTGTGTACAACCCAACGGCGACCGCTGCTGCGGCGCCCGCAAGAAACTGACCTTCTGCACCGATGTTGAGAACGCCGGCCCGAAAGGCGGCCGCAACGGCGACGCCAAGCAGCAGTAAGGGTGTGGTCCGCTTGAGCGTAGCGGATAGAATTGCAAACGAGCCGCCAAATGCGCCGTCGAGGGCGGCTGCCATGGCAGCACCTGCGTCGTACCCTGCCATCGTGATCATGAGGGCAACGAGTGCCGTGGCCCCGACCACAACGACGATCGGCATACCGAGGCGGATTGCCCGGCGACGCCCGATCACGCCGCACCGATCAAGGCAGATCCGATGACGTCCGCGCTGCATGGGACTTCGCGCACGGAGCCCCCGAAGCAGACCACAACTCGGTCGGCGAGATCAAGGATCTCGTCAATGTCCGGCGAATACACCACGACAATGGAACCCGCCGCCCGTGCCTGGCGCATACGATCGAAAACTGCGGTCGCGGCCCGGACATCGAGTCCGCGCGCCGGATTCTCGGCGACCAGCAAACGGGTGGTGCCGTCGAGTTCGCGGGCGAGGACGAACTTTTGCTGGTTTCCGCCTGACAGAGCCGCCGCCACCGTTCCTGCACCGCGTCCCCGGACATCGTATTGAGCCATCGCGCCATCCGTGCGTGACCGAACGGCTCGCCAGTGCATGACACCACGCCGCGCGCCCGCGCCGCGAAGAGCAAAGTTCTCGGTCAGCGACAATTCTCCAATGAGTGCGTCCTGAAGTCGATCCTCCGGAACAAACCCGATGGCGTCCGGAATCGTGACCGATCCGCGCGTCGGCGCCAACCTTCCCGAGATCACCCGCAACAACTCACGTTGGCCGGAGCCGTCGACACCGGCGACACCAAGGATTTCGCCCGGGTGGATTGTGAAGGAGGCGTTTCGCAGGCGCGTCACGCCGGACGCATCGTCGACGCAAACGTTGTTGAGCACGATTCCGTGCGGTGCATCGCCAGCCAAGCTCAAACGGGCGGGTGGTGTCGAAGTAGCGTGCGCCTCGAACCCACCGAGGACAGCGTCGAACAGGGCCGTTTCGCCGACGTCGCGTGCAGCTGTTGCCAGCACGGTACTGCCGCGGCGCAAGACGGTAATGACGTCGCCGTATTCGAGCGCTTCTCGCATCCGGTGCGTTATCACGACGGCTGCGTGACCGAGTGACACGAAATTGCGCAGCCAAATGAAAAGATCGCGCGCGCCAGTCGGCGACAACGCTGCAGTTGGTTCGTCCAGAAACAGCACCCGCGGATCGTGTGAAATCGCCTTGATGATCTCGGCGCGTTGCTGGGCTGCGACAGAAAGGGTGCCGACGACTGCACCAGGGTTCACGTCGAGGCCGACAGCTTCGGCGATATTCGCGACCCTTTTGGCCGCCTCAATCGGCGAGAACCCTTGAGCGAGGTGCCTGCCGGCGAGCGCCACATTCTCGGCTACGGTCATGCTTGGAACCAGGGACAGGTGCTGCTGCACAGCACTCAGACCGGCGGCGCTCGCTTCTGCGTAGGACGCCCACGCTACAGGTGTGCCATCGACAAGGATCTCGCCGGAATCGGGACGCCGAAGGCCAACGGCAACCTGCAGCAATGTGGTCTTCCCCGCCCCGTTTTCACCGAGTAACACGTGGAGGCTGCCCGGATGTACGGCCAACGACGCCCCGTCGAGTGCCAAGTCGCCGCCATACCGCTTGCTGATGGCGCGAAGCTCGACTGCCGGGGTATGCGCGGTCACAAACCGGTGGGTGCAGTGATGAACTGGTGTGGAAGTGCGAACGTTGATGCCAGGTGTGCGCCGAGCGCCATCACGCCGAGCGCCTCTGTCGCATAATGCCCAGCGTAGATGATGGTCAAACCGCGTTCGGGCGCTTCGACGGCGCTCCAATGCGGACCCTCACCGACAATCAGCGTGTCTACCCCGAACAGCGAGGCCTCATCGAGCGTGGCCGCACCTGCTCCGGCACCTGAACAGATCGCCCAATGCCTGGTTCGGCGATCTCGGGAAAATGGCGACGCTACCACCCGATGGCCATGATGTTGCGCAAAGGCGTCGACCTTCGACAGAAGCTCGGATGTGCGGAGATCATCTGCATCACCGCGCACGCCACATGCGACACCCTGAAACTGCGCAAACCCGGCCGTCACGCGGAGGCCCAGCTCGGCGGCGAGCAGCCGGGAATTCCCGTAAACGTCGTGCGCGTCGAGTGGCAGATGGGCCGAGTAGACGGCGACGTCATTGTTCAGCAGGGCCTGAATCCGCTCGTATCGATGACCGATCAATGGCTGGGTGCCACCCCAGAACAACCCGTGATGGACCAGCAGGAGGTTGGCATCGGCGGCCACCGCTCCCTGAATAGTCGCGGCAGACGCGTCGACGGCCGTGGCGATGCTCCGAACTGGCCCGCGGTGGCTGACCTGGACACCGTTGAGCGCGTTCGGATAATCGGGAACGTCTTCGATGCGCAACAGCGCGTCGAGGTGCGCTGCGAGATCGGTAAGTGGAATGGTCACGGCGACCCGGAGTGGGACATGGAGAAAGCGCCCGCGCGCATCTGCGCCATTACGGAGTCCATCCGGATACGGACTCGCGGAGAGAGTCGCTGCGCGACCAGGGGGTTTGGCTCCCAGCGTACCGCATCGTCGCGCATGCCGAGTCGAATCACCCGTGCAGTGAACGTGCCGGATTTCACTTCGCGAGCAAGCAGGAGAAATGCATGGGGTACATCAATAACAACGCTTCCGATAACCGCTTCCGGAGCAAGCGCGGTCTGGTTTGCGTTCGCGCCGACGACCAAAATACCCCGCCCTTCCCGGGCCGCTTGAAACACGCCGAGTCCAGCGGCGTCGGCGTTCTGGAAAATAACATCGGCGCCTCGAGCACTAAGCGCGATCGCCTGCTCTTTGCCGGCGCTAATGTCATCCCAGTTTCCCAGGTATGTCGTCACGACGCGGATCTCCGGGCTGACATTCCGTGCTCCAGCGGCGAATGCGGTGAATGACGACTTCACGGGAGGAAGCTCGGTTCCACCGATTGCAGCGATGACGCCTGTCTTGCTCAGCGCTGCGGCAGCCATTCCTGCCAGAAAAGACGGCTCATCAAAGGCAAAGGACAGCGCAGCGAGGTTCGCGCGAACAGTCTCTCCGCCGGTAGTGGCAAAAACGGTCTCGGGATACGAAGCTGCGACACGCGCAGCGGCATCCTGAAACTCAAAGCCGTGTCCGATTACGAGCGAGTAGCCAGCGGCACCGTACTGTCGGAAGTTCTCTTCGAAATCCGACGGCGTACGCACCTGAATGTGACTGATGGTGGCCGAAAGACTGTCGCGGATCCGTTCGAGCCCGGCGTACGCACTGCCATTCCAGGCCTTGTCGGAAATGGGGCCAGGCGTCAACAGCGCCACACGAAAATCGGAAGCTCGGCCCATTCGCGCCCCATCGCTGCATGCCGCAAGAACCGAAGCGGCGCACAGAAGTGCACAAATATGGACTGCTAGACGACGTAATACATTACGGTGAAACGTGCTACCGATGTTTACAAACATGTGTTTCCGGTGAATCGCTTCTCCTTTCCGACCCTCTCAGGCACGCGCGATTCTGAGCGGCTCAGCTCGTGCGGCTGTTCCGGCGCTCATCCGAACCTGCCCATTGATCCGCGCACCTTCGACGACGACGATGGACTTGGTGTCGATATCGCCAATCACCGAAGCAGAAGCCTGAAGCTCGAGCCGATCGGTTGCAGTAACAGAACCTTCGACTGCACCCGCAACGACCACTTCGCCGCCGGCAACATTTCCGCGAACGGTTCCACTGCTTCCGAGCAGCACCTGACGTGCGCCGGTGATGGATCCATTGATCTCGCCGTCGACCTTGAGAACACCCGACGTCTCAACGTCCCCAGTGATTCGCATTCCAGATGAAATGATTGAAAGCGCGGCTTCGACCGATGCTGAAGCGGAACGCGGCTCGATACGCTGCGGGGACTCCTTTCCGAACATCGCCATTCTTGTCTCCTTGTGGTTCAGATCCGGCCTCGTTGGTGGTTGATCGTCAGTTGGGACGTTTTTTTTGCACTTCAGGCACGGCTGGCCGGCTCAACATCGCCTGGACCTGATCATATCGTGCCTGAAGGTCGTTCATCGTTTGCTGTAGCGTATCAAGCCGCACGGCATCCTGTTCCATCTGTGCGATGCGTCGAGCGAGCAAAGGTACGCGCGCAGCCTCGATTGCGAAGTACCCCCAGCTCAGCAGCACCATGATAAGGACGAACTGGGTCCAGCGCCTGGAGAGGACGCGAACCACGCGTACCTGCCACGGCTTGAGCACAACCGTGCGGTGAGCAAGGCCGTTCTCGCGCTGTACGTGGATGATCATAGCTCCCAGGCCGGTGGCGAACACGTCTCCATGACCGCTCGACTCGGGTGTGACCGTCGGAACCCCGGCCATCAGACAGACTCGCGAGCCGGACCAAGGAACATGTCCAGCATCCGCTCGAGGTCGTCCGGCGAATAGAAGGAAAAGCGCACCTCTCCGCGACCTGTCGTCGAAAGGGCTACCGAGACATCGGTCTGGAACTTCTTTCGCAACTGTTCCTCGATTCCCCTTGCTTCCGGCGGACGATGAGCCAACGTGCTCGCGCGAACCGCCTGGGCTCGAACTTTCGTTTTCCCGGACTCACGTACCCGTCGCTCGACGTCGCGCACGGTCAATCCTTTGACGCCGATTTCACGCGCGAGATCGACCATTTGCTTTGCGTCATTCAGGCCAAGCAGCGCGCGCGCGTGACCAAGCGACAGTGCGCTCGATCGAACAAGGGCAAGCACTGTCTCTGGAAGTGCGAGCAGGCGCACCATGTTGGCGACCGTTGAGCGATCCCGACCGACCGCATCGGCGATCTGCTGCTGCGTCAGTGAAAACCGGGTCGTGAGCGTCTGATATCCTTCGGCTTCCTCAATTGGGTTGAGGTCACTTCGCTGCAAATTCTCAATCAGCGCCAGCGTGAGTACGGCTTGATCGTCAAGTTCACGTACATGGACGGGCACGTCGGGCCAACCGAGCGATTGAATAGCCCGCAGGCGACGTTCGCCAGCGACGAGCTCAAACGAGTTTCCGCGTGGCCGAACGAGCAGCGGCTGAAGCAATCCGTTTGCCTCAATACTCGACCGCAGCTCGCTCAACTCGGCTTCGTCAAAATCGCGTCGGGGCTGGAGCGGGTTTGGAATGACAGAGCCGACCGGAACGACCTGAAATTCTTCAGCAGTGGCACGGTCGTTCGACTTTGGGAACCTCAAGTCAGGGCGACTTGTCGCGCTTGGGGCCAGAAGCGCATCCAGGCCGCGCCCAAGTCGCCGAACCTTGTCAGGTGGCATTAATAGTTCTCGTAAAAAGAGTGATTAAACAACGGCATGTGCTGGCTTCATGGCGGTTTGGGTACGCTCGATCAACTCTCGCACGACACTGAGGTACGCTTGGGCACCGACGGACCCTACATCATACGCAATTATCGGCTTGCCAAAGCTCGGTGCCTCCGCAAGGCGAATATTGCGCGGAATGATGCTGGAGAACACCAAGCTTCCAAAATGGGCCCTGGCATCCTCAACGACTTGCCGAGACAGGTTGAGCCTCGAGTCGAACATCGTGAGGATGACCCCATCAATCACCAAGTCTGGACTCACGCCGCTCTGAACTATCTCAATCGTCCTTAGAAGTTGAGAAAGTCCCTGTAGCGCGTAGTACTCGCACTGCAGGGGGATCAGTACGGCGTCTGCCGCCGCAAGCATGTTGAGCGTGATCAGCCCGAGTGAGGGTGGGCAGTCGATGACGACGAATTCATATGATTGGCGAACCCTATCCAATGCGTCTCGCATGCGAAGTTCGCGCCTAGCCTCGCCGACGAGTTCGATCTCGGCGGCCGCGAGGTCGGGCGTTGCCGGCATCAAATCGAGCGACTCGAAGTGCACCGACTGAACGATAGCGGCGCCTGCCACAGTCGGATCCAGAAGGACGTCATAGCTACTGAGCTCGAATGACGACGGTGAAACGCCAAGGCCGTTTGTCGCGTTAGCCTGCGGATCGCCATCGACAAGAAGCACTCGTTTCTCCGCGGCTGCCAGGCCGGAGGCGATGTTCACGGCTGTCGTGGTCTTACCCACTCCGCCTTTCTGATTTGCGATAGCAAGTATTCGAGCAGACACTCTTTCACCACGTGGAATTAGTTTTGGGCAACCTAAGAGCATGCCTGGCCGCCGCGCAAGACAGGTTGTTCCACGTGAAACATCATAGACCGCGAGCCAGATTGCGGTAGACGCTAAGTTCCGCCGGAAAACATAGCGATCATGGAAAACATATGTTTCTATTACCGTTGAACTCTTTTCTTTGCAAGTTGTTACGCTGCAGCTAATAAATGATAGTTTTCGCGGTGTCAGCGTAAACATGGCCGCGCTTCCTGCGCAGGCATTCCGACTCATCGCTGCCGCTGGCCATGCCGGCGGCTACAATCGGTGACGCGCCGCTAACGCGTGATGGGAAGCCAGACGAGCGGCGACGTGCCGTCGACGCCCTCTCGGCGCACGACGAACGCGCGGCGATCCGGATGGCGATTGAGCAGCACGGAGTCGCGATCCTGAAAATCGCGAACATAGATGTTTTCCGATGTGCGATCGAGCAGAAACGGCGGAAACAACGCATATCCAGCTCGGTCGGCAATCACTCGAGCACTGCAGGTGCTGTCGTACACGGTGCCGGGGATCATTCGTTCGGTCGTATCTGGCGAGACAGTGCTCGCGCGTACCCGTAACGAGTCTCGCATCAGCTCACGGAGCGATGCCTCAAGCGCTTCCCCGCGCACCGACGATCGCTCGGCCGCCGATACGGCATGATCGAGCACGCATGCGTCGACGTGACTGTAGAGCGCGGCAGTCGCGCTGCGCGTAACACCGAGTGCCCAGAGCCGGGCAACGAGCTGTGCTCCCCAACTCTCACGGACGAACACAAGAGCATTCGTGACGCCTGCGCGCGCCGCCTCTGCACCATAGTCCGTTCGCATTGAAGCCAGTCCGGCTCGATACTGTGTGGCACGCACGGGAATGCCCAATGACGCAACGAGAACAAGTCCCGCGACAACAGCACCGCCGATACCTGCGCGCAGTTTCGCTGGAACACCTGGCCGAGCCACGTGACCTGCCAGCCGCACTGCAAACAAGATCAACGCGGGAATCCAGGGCGTGACGAACCGCGGACCGAGATAGAAGCCATCGTGCCAATACGCGAAGTACAATACCGAGTGAAGGCCGGTCGCCACGAGCAGGAAACGCTCGATCGCAGTGAGCCTTCCGGTGATCGCGAGCGCGGCGACGATCGGAATGAGGGAAGGGAACGGCGCTTCAAAGAGATAGACGTTGATCCTCGTGACATAGAGCGACAACAGCTCCAATCCACGCTGCGGCGTGTGCGCATCGCCCCACGGAGCCGGGTGAAAGCCAAGGCCGTGCGACGACCCCCACAGTACCTCGTATCCGAACAGCGTTGGCGAACCCGTGGTCTGAACGTTCACCCACATCACCAGTGCCGTGGGAACAGCCAGCCCCACCAAAACTGCGGCGACATGCGACCTCACGAGACGATCTGTCGACGCGCGCCAGAACAGCCACAGGGCAGCGGGCACGGCAAAAGCAACCGCATCGAGCGGGCGCACGGCAAACGCACCGCCGGCTGCCAGTCCCGCAGTCAGCGCCCACGTGCGAGTCACGGTCGGCGAGTCGTTGGCGGCGGTCAGCACGTGAGACAGTGCAAGGAGTCCGACCAGGAGCCACATCACGACTGGTCCGTGGCTCATGTGAGAAGCGAATTGAAACGCCGCAAATGGGCCAAGTCCAAACAGCAGCGACCCTCCAGCCACCGTTAACGGTGCGTCGTTCCCATAAATGCGGCGCAGCAGGCGCGCGAAGACGAGTACGCTGACGGCCCCGCATACCGGACCGATCATCCACTCCGCGTCGAGCAGGGAGCCAACGGCGAGCATCGCCGGCCATCCCGGTGGGAACTGCGAGTAGAACCGGTCCCCAACATCAACCATGTGCAGGACTGAGAAAAACTCAGGAGCCGTGTCGGTAGGCAGGAACAGGCGCCCGGCCGCGTACATACGGGCTTGCATTACCTGCACGAGTTCGTCGATCAAAAGTGGCTTTCCGTCGAACACCAACTGGGCGATTATCAGGTACACCACGCCGCACAGGATCGAGATGGTCGCATCAGTTGCCGCCGGCGAGCGTCCCAGGCCGACGGAGAGCGCGCGTGCAGCGTTCCTGAGCGCCAGGTCGACCCGTGAAACCGGTGCGCGCCACAGGAGGGCGGAGACGATTCCCGCGCCGCCGCAAATGGCGATGCCGTAGCCCCACTCGATCCATCGGCGCACATACGCCGGATCGGCGAGCCCCCCCGCGATCCAGGCCGCGATCGGCAAGCTGCCAAAGACAAACAGGAATACCGCCGTGCCACGGGTCAACACCCAATCGACCGTGGCGGCTGGCTGAGCCAGCCTGTGACTGTCCTCAGGCACCTGGGTTGGCCTCGGCAGGATCGACGGTCAGCGGGCGCGTTCGATTTCCAGGACGAGATTCTGCAGATCGGAAGGACTCACGCCCGGAATCGTTGCTGCTTGTGCGAGGCTGACCGGACGGCGGGCCTCGAGTTTGTGTCGGGCCTCGGTGCTGAGCGACTTCATCGACCCGTAGACGGTGTCAACCGGGAGCGCGAACGAACCCATGGAGCGCATTCGCTCAGCGTTGGCCCGCTCTCTGGTGAAATAGCCTGAATACTTCAACTCGAGCTCGACGGTGACGAGCGACTCGGCGTCTGTGGGATATGGAGCACGCGCGGCATCGAGTAAATCCGCGAGCGCCACGCCTTGGCGCCGAGTCACTTCGGAAATTCGCATCGCGTGCGGCAACGGCGCCGACCCGGCCGCGACCAGAATCGGATCTGCGTCGGCCGGAGCGATGCTCGTGTCAGTTGCAATCGACAAGAGGGAATCCTCGTTCTCGAGCCGGCGCTCGACCGCGAGCTGCTCGTCGCGGGAATAGAGGTTCAATCCGATACCCATTGTGCCCAATCGGCGAAGCGCATTGTCCTGGCGAACCGTGAGCCGGAACTCGCTTCTCGATGTGAACATGCGATACGGCTCGTCCACGCCTCTCGTCACGAGGTCGTCCACTAGGACGCCGATGTAAGAGGTCTCGCGTCCAAAAATTACGGGTTCGAGATCACGCACCCTTCGTCCGGCGTTCAATCCTGCGACAACTCCCTGGGCAGCCGCCTCTTCGTATCCCGTGGTGCCATTGACCTGGCCTGCGAAAAACAGCCCCTCGACGAGTCGTGACTCGAGCCACGGATACAGCGCCGTGGGCGCGTAGTAGTCATACTCGATTGCATAGCCCGGCCGCGTCATTTCCACCGCTTCAAGCGCCGGAACGGAGCGCAACACATCGAGCTGCACCTCAGCGGGCAACGACGTCGAGAGGCCGTTTACATACATCTCTGGCGTGTCGAGACCTTCGGGTTCCAGAAAAACCTGATGTCGCTCCGCGTCGGGAAAGCGAACGACCTTGTCCTCGATTGAGGGGCAATACCTCGGGCCCCGTGCGCCGATCGCGCCGCCGTACATGGCCGAGCGATGGATATTGGAAGAAACGATGTCCTTGGTGCGCGCTTCAGCCCACGTCAGCCAGCACGCCACTTGCTGCAGGCTGTGTGCCGGCGGCCCGAGTTGCCCCCAGCGGTATCCAAACGAGTCGAGTTCGCTGTCCTGCCGCTGTGTGCGCGAGTAGTCAACCGTGCGACCGTCGATTCGTGGCGGAGTTCCGGTCTTGAACCGACCGGTTTCGAACCCACGCGCTTCGAGCTGACATGCAAGGCCGCTGGTTGGGGGCTCTCCCGCTCGCCCACCAGGAACCTGCACATTGGTGCCGATGAATATGCGGCCGCGAAGAAATGTTCCCGTGGCAATCACGACTGCACGCGCTCGAATCGTCGTTGCCTCAGCGGTCACGACGCCGCCGACTGATCCGTCGGCATTGAATGCGAGCGCTGCCACCGTGGCCGGTACCACGGTGACTCCCGGTTGCTCGGCGAGTATGTCCTGCACGGCGTGGCGATATCGCGCGCGATCGCATTGTGCCCGGGGCGCCCATACGGCCGGCCCCTTGCCCCGGTTGAGCATCCGAAACTGAATGGCGGCACGGTCGGTGGCCCGTCCCATCACTCCACCGAGCGCGTCCACTTCGCGGGCCACGGTGCCCTTGGCAATGCCGCCTATGGCCGGATTGCACGACATCTGGCCGATCGTGTCCGCGCTGCTCGTGACAAGCGCAACGCGAGTTGCGCCGCTCCGCTTCGCAGCGACGGCAGCTTCCACGCCGGCGTGGCCGCCGCCAACGACAATCACATCAAACTGGGTCAAGCTTGCAGGTTTCATCGTGTAGCAGGTATCGTGGCGTCATGCCTATTTCACTCACGGCGGGCGCACCCACCATTGTAATTCGCCGGAGCGCGTTTGAACGCGCGAACCTTTCCCGCCAAGCGATCGATGCAGCGCTGACGCTTACCGATGAGGAATTCCGTGTCGAGCGCGATCTCATCGCCATCGGACCGATCTACGACGATGAAGGCCTCGTGGCCATGGTACGTGCATTTGAAGATGCGGGACTGGTGTACTTCGACGATTTCTTCGAGATGAGCGGCAACTGGCCTGGGTGGCTGTCGTTGCTTTCCATGTCACACGGGACGTAAAGTCCCGCCCGCAGTGCGCTGAGGGACTTCAACGGGCGAGATGCTGCTTGAGAAAGACCGCCGTTCCTGGCCACACGTCCTTGGCAGCGGTGAGATTTTGCACCTGAGCGGGAGAGCCGGAAACTACGCCCGGAGTGCCGAACTCGCGAGCTGGCCAGGCGTACCGTGCGGGGTGGCTGACACGCGACCGGGTGTGATCCGCTTGCGACGATGGTGAACGATCGCGCGTCGGCACTTCTTCAAACCCGAATACTTGCGATCCGATATGTCCGACCAGCGACCACCACTGACTCGGCTGCGTCAACCAGTTGTTGAAATTCACTGGCGAGTGGCACCGAGCCGGTGATGTTCAGCGCCACCGTCGCAGTGCGGAGCGCGAGCGTCGATGCGCTGCGAACGAGGAGGGAATCGAGGTGAAATGCCTTCCGGACAGGAACTCCGCGCGGTCTTGCACCGAGCGCGTTTAACGAATCGGCCAGTGCGGCGGACGAAGAACCCCTGGTGTCGACAGCGATGTCGATCGCTTGCACCATCCGCGACCTGCCGCGGAAAACATCGGCCATATCTCCGGTGATCACGAAAGAGATGCCACCGTCAGCGAGCGACTCCAGCGTTGCCCTGGCCGAGCGGGCAGCGGAGTCCGACGAGAGCGAAACGGCTGAAATGGCGCGGTCGGGGTCGCCCGGTCCGCGAGCTGGCCGATCGATTTCGTCGGTACCAGCAGCCGAAACGTCATCACCGCGACGCACCAGCTTTGGCGGACGACCCCTGCGCTTCGGCACGGCCCGGTGGATTGCGCTCGCCACGGCAATAGCCGCGCTGTCGTGAAATCTGGCCAAGTCCACGCTCACGGCGACACTCTCGTCACGCGAAGCATGAAGCTTGACCCTGCCTGCGTCGGGACTCATGCCAAGCAGCGCATCCGCTGCTCGAACGGCATCGGCAACGGAAAGTCCGACGCCGTTGGCCAAATGGTGTACGAGACGCCACCAGAAGGCCGCGTCGATAGTTCGCGCAAGCGGTCTTCCGGTTCGACGTGCGGTGTTGTAAAGCCACTTCGGATCACACTCGGCCGCAAGTGCAAGCGTAGCATCGGAAAGCAAAATCACACTCTTTGCAAGGTTGATTTGCCAATATACACTCTAGTCTGTGGTGTATTTACGTGATGACCAGATCAAAACATCCAACACAGACTGTACATCCGCGCAACACCGAATTGATCAGTTTTAGCGCCAATGTCAGCTCATCATAACGACACTAACCGACTTACTGTGCCAAGTACGCGATTACCCGTCGCTCCATGTAATACCGCTCGAAGAGCGGTATGCCCTCGATCCACCCTACATGGCCACCACGATCCGTAATCTCCACAGTGAACGAGTCTATTTCACCGGTGACTCGACACATCGCGGAGAGAACCTGCGACGGAACGAACGGATCGTCTCTCGAGGCGAGCACGAGCGTCGGTACGGCCACCTGATGGAGAAGGAAAAGCGAACTCGAGCGAAGGTAGTAGTCGGACGCGCCCTTGAACCCATGAAGTGGCGCCGTAGCCGCATCGTCAAATTCCCAGAAGGTCTTCGCGGAGAGAATGCGATCAACATCGAGTAATCCTGGAAACTGGCGTGCCTTTTCCAGCGCCTTTGGGATCAGCGTGGCCAGAAAGTGCCTTGCATACACGCGGGAAAATCCGCTTTCGAGGTGCCGTGCCCCTTGTGCCAAGTCGAATGGCACGCTGACGACCGCAGCGCGCTTTACCAGATCGGGGGCAGCAGCGCCGAGTTCGGCCATCCACTTCAGGAGGACATTTCCTCCGAGTGACACACCGCAAACCAGCAGTGGACTCAGTGGCGAAGCGGCGACGAGCCGGCGCGCAATGAAATCGAGGTCGGACGTCTCTCCCGAGTGATACAGCCGTGGCGCGCTATTGGATCGTCCGTCGCACGAACGAAACAACAGCAGGTCCCCGCTCCATCCGCGCGCCTTTGCGCCGTGCAGCAACCCGTGGGCGTACTTGGCACGCAAGGTGCCCTCGAGGCCATGCAGGATCAGCAGGTGTGGGACGCCGGGTTGGGGGCACCCCATTCGTGCGAGCGAAAGATGATCCCCATCAGGCGTAGTGACGACTTCCGTGCGATCGTGCGCCACCGACAGCCGCCGCATCTTCTTGCCCCAAATGGTTGGCAGGTGCGGGCCAGGCAGCCACCACGCCGGACGAAAGGGCTTCACAGGCGCTCCTGCGCGGGATGTTCCGCGATGCTCAAGGGGCATGTGGATCCCCGGTGTTTCCCGATGCGCGACCATTTATAGTAGTATGCCGCGAGAGATTGATGCGGGGCGATGCAACCGACGACGAGGACATGTGGAAGTTCAGGTATTCGGAACTCAAAAGAGCCAGGATACGAGAAGGGCCCTCCGTTTTTTCAGCGAACGTCGCGTGCGCGTGCACTTCGTCGACCTTAAGGAACGAGCGGCCAGTCGGGGCGAGTTGACGCGTTTTGTCCACAAGTTCGGCGTCTCAGCGCTGATAGACATGCAGTCGGCGAGGTACCGAGACCTCGGACTGTCCGCTGTTCGGTACACCGACGAGCGGTGGATCGCGTGCCTGTGCGACGAGCCGCTAGTCCTGCGACAGCCCCTTGTTCGATACGGCAACCGGCTGACGATTGGCCTCGCCGAGTCGGAGTGGGGCGCATGGGTTGAAGCGGGGAAGGGAACGTGATCCTTGTCTGGGCAGGATTCCTCCTTTTCATCATCGTGCTGCTGGCCCTCGACCTCGGTGTGTTCCATCGACGAGATCATGTGCCAACAGGCCGGGAGGCGCTTGCGTTCACGACAGTGACAGCCGTGCTCGCGCTCGGCTTCTCAGCGTTTGTGTTCGTGGCATACTCAAACCATTGGCAGGGGCTCGGGCTTCTCGTCGACGCCATCGGGGGGCGACCAAACGATGGGTATTCGGCGACGGTGAGATTTCTCACCGCATATATCGTCGAGTTGAGCCTCTCGATGGACAACGTGTTCGTGATCGCGCTGATCTTCGGGCATATGCGCGTGCCGCAGAAGTATCAACACCGTGTGCTGTTTTGGGGGATTCTGGGGGCTTTGGCGATGCGCGGCGCGATGATCGCCGGTGGGGCGACTCTCGTGGCGCGCTATCACTGGGTCATCTACGTCTTTGGCGCCTTCCTGGTCATCACGTCAGTCCGGATGCTGTGGGCCAAGGAACGGGAAAAGGCGACCGAAGAGCGCTGGATAGTGCGATGGTTGAATCGTCGTTTTCGCGTCACTCGCGAATTCCACGAACAGAAATTCACCGTCATGGTTGACGGCAGGCGCTGGATTACACCGCTCGCCGTCGCCCTTGTGCTGGTCGAGACGACTGATGTGGTCTTTGCCGTCGACTCGATTCCGGCTGTGTTCGCGATCACTACGGACCCGTTTCTCGTCTTCACGTCGAACGTTTTCGCCATACTGTGCCTGAGGTCGCTGTACTTCGGGCTCGCCGATTTGATCCAGAAGTTCCGGTATCTCAATGTGTCGCTCGCCGTGATCCTCGGAATCGTCGGCCTCAAGATGCTTGCAGGCACGACGATCGATCGCTGGCTCGGCGAATCGCAGAACGCCGTGCTGCTGCTGGCGGTGCTGATCATTTTGGCGACCGGTGGTATCGCAAGCGTGATCGCCGATCGCCGCCGGCCCTAGCGTCGCACACCAACCGCGCGGATACGAATTGTTCGGTCGAGCTCGTCGACCGTCTGTAGCACCTTTTGGCGCAAGTCATCGGCAAGCGCCGGGTGATTCGTGAGCCAGTCGTGGATGATGGCGGCTGCTTCCGGGCCGTTCTGGCCGCCGATGAACGCGCCAAGCCACGAGCCGAGAAAGAAGATCCGACGATTCTGTTGTATGAACGGCAGGGAGTCGAGCGCCGGCCTCAAATACCGTAGCGTCAAGTCGGCGTGTTCCGTCGCATTGAACGCGCCCAGCGAGCCGCTGGCCCAGTCCTCATTGAGCGTCCTGTCCGAGAAGTATCGGCTGAAGTACTCGGCCTTCACACCCGCTGACCGCCGCGCGGCGCCAGCCACGAACGCACGCCGCCGTCCATCGGCGCTGGTGTCGCGTACCACCTGGGCACCAAACAATGTTTCGGCGCGAGAATCCTGCAAGATCAGGAGCCGATTGACGACCGCCCAGCGCGTGGGATCGCGAGCGGGTTCGCCGACGATCGAATCGGCGGCAAATATGGCTGCGAGGCGGTCGCGACCACTGTCCGTTGAGGCGAGAGATACGAACGCGTCCAGAAGTCCGCGGCGAATCCCGAACGATCGGGAAGTATCGCTCAGCCCGGTCCATAGTGCGGTCTCGGCCAACGGGCGTAACGCAGCGGCGTCGTCGTCACTTACATACGCCTCGATGGCGCGATCGAGCCGTCCGGTGAGAGACGGCAGAAGCTGCTCGTCACGCTCAAAGGGAAGCTCGCGCAGCACCAGCCGGGCATAGCGGGCGGGGTCCATTCGAGCGTCACGAACCTGATCCCAGAGCGCTCCCCAAAGCATGCTTCGTAACAACGGATCGGAAACGGTGCGAAGTGCTCCTGCTTCAAGCGCCGAAACACTCGCGCTGTCGAGCAACGAAAGGAAGTATCCGAAGTCACCGGCGTTCGGAAACACGAATAGCGGGGCGGGCCTTCCACGCGCGGATGGCACGTCAGTGGTGACGTCGGCAAGGTTGACGTCGAGGTACTCGGCGGGCGAATTCGCGTAAGCGAGCAGCACGCGAGTTCGCATCGGCCAGGCGTCGGTTCCCGAAAGGGATGGCTGAACTGGCCGTTGGATCAGTTCGAGCCGCTCGATTCGGCCGTCGCGAACCGTAATGCGAGGTTCGACGATTGGCATTCCGGGGCGAAGCATGAAGTTCTGCCCGAACGCATCCAGCTGACGTCCGGCCGAGGCGCCAACGGTCCTGAGCAAGTCCTGCCAGGTGGCATTGGCATATTCGTGCGCACCTAGAAACTGGCGGACTCCGCGCCGAAACGCGTCTTCACCGACGAGATGATTCAGTTGCTTGAGT
>Ga0326597_10003501_pt1 | contig 22597 bp, 18 predicted proteins | sample RVTome_12_FD_203789 | JGI IMG/M metagenome (GOLD analysis project Ga0326597, IMG submission 203789) | Soil microbial communities from uranium-contaminated site in the Upper Colorado River Basin, Wyoming, United States - RVT100D185 | ecosystem: Environmental > Terrestrial > Soil > Contaminated >...
CGCTTCCACTCGGCGAAGGCGCGCTGCGCGGCCTGCACCGCGCGGTCGACATCGCCCGAGTCGCAGTCCGGCACGTCCGCCAGTTTTTCGCCGGTCGAGGGGCTGTGCTTGGCGAACGTTTTGCCCGACCCCGCCGGGACCAGCTCGCCGCCGATCAGGCAGCGGTAGTCGCTCCGCAGCACGGATGCGGTCTTGATTGCCGATTCAATCGCCTGACTCATGGAATACCTCCCTTTAACATTTGTGGGTCATCCTGAGAAGGGAAACGACCCGCATGGCGGCGTCGTTTCCCGCCGAGGGACCTGCGTTTGGTCTCCTATGCCAGATTCACGTTCACGCTCTTGATCTGCGTGTAGCCCAGCAACTCCGCGAGGCACTCTTCGCGCCCCAGGCCGCTCTGCTTGTAGCCCCCGAAGGGCACGCCCTGGAAGTGCCGGCTGCTGTCGTTGATCCAGATGAAGCCCGCCTCGATTTCCTGCGCCAGGCGGTACGCGGTCGGGAAGTCGCGCGACCAGATGCTCGCGGTCAGCCCATAGAAGACGCTGTTCGCCATCTCGGCCAGCTCGGCCGCGTTGCGCCACGGGATCACCGACTCGACCGGCCCGAAGATTTCCTCCTGCGCGAGGCGCATCTTGTAATTCACCTGGTCGAAGATCGTCGGCTCGACGAAGTGCCCGCGCGCGAGCTCCGGCTTCGACGGCTTGCCCCCGCCGATCACCAGCTTCGCGCCCTCCTGTTTGCCGATTTCGATGTAGGACATCACCTTCTCGAAGTGCCGCTGCGAGACCAGGCACCCCATTTCGCTCGCGTCGTCGGTCGGCATACCCATGCGGATGGCTTGCACGCGCTCGGTCAGCCGCTCCAGGAACGTATCGTGAATGTCGGCGTGCAGAAACAGGCGCGACGTTGAGCCGCAGGACTGCCCCTGCCAGGAGTAGTTCATTCCCTGGAACGCCGACGCCACCGCCTTGTCGAGGTCGACGTCCGGGAAGACAATCATCGGGTTCTTGCCGCCGAGTTCGAGCGACACCGTTTTCAGGCCGTCGGCGGCGTCCCGCAGAATCTGCCGCCCGACTTCCACCGACCCGGTGAACGCCACGCGGCGCACGTCCGGGTGCCTCACCAGCGGCGCTCCCGCCGCCGGACCGGTGCCGTTCACGACGTTCACCACGCCCGGGGGGAAGACTTCCTTTAGATCGTGCGACATTTCGAGCGCCGAGAGCGGCGTCTGGTCGGCGCATTTCAAAACCACGGTGTTGCCCGCCACCAGCGGAGCCGCCAGCCGCGACGCCGCAAACATGATCGGGTGATTGAACGGAACGATGCGCCCGACGACTCCGTACGGCTCCCGCAGCGTGAAGTTGAGCGTCTGCGCGTTCGCCGGGATCGTCTCGCCTTTGAGCTCCGTCGCGAGGCCGGCGAAGTACTCGTGCATGCGCGCGGCGTGCTCCACGTCCACGCGCAGCGACCGGATGACGTTCCCGCCGTCGAGCGCGTCGAGCAGGGCATAGGTTTCGGCCCGCGCCCGCAGCCGCCCGGCGAATCGGCGGCAATAGTTTGCCCGCTCCATCGGGGTCAGCTTGCGCCACGCCGGATAAGCTTGCTTCGCCGCGGCAACCGCCAGGCTCACGTCCTGCTCGTCGCAATCCGGAACATCCGCCAGCCGCTCGCCCGTCGCGGGGTTCCGCGTCGGGACGGTCTTCCCGCTCGCCGCTCCCGTCAATTCTCCGCCGATGAGGCAATAGTATTTCTCCCGCAAAACTGCGTGCGGAGATGTAACGGCCGTGTCCGCGAGCTGGCTCATCTCAGACGTCCTCCTGACGCGATGGGATTGGGGAGGCTGTCCACGGCACGCTTCCTGTGCCGTGAACTCTTCCGGCAGAGTCCCGCAGGTTGCCGCCCTGGGCTTGCCCACTCTCCGAAACCAACGAGAATCATAGCACGGCGCAGAGGCAGGCACAGGCCTGCGGGTCGCGTCACGGTTCTTCACCAGGAGGATGAAAAAAACAGCAGAATTTCGGGGGATGCATGGATGCCCCGAAAAGAGCTATACTTGCAGGAAGGAGCCAGAATGCAATGGTTTGGATGATTCTGTTCTTCCTGTTAACGAGCGGCGGCACAGCGGCGGCAGAGGAAAACCAGGAAGCAATCCAACTCGAACAGCGATACGGCCGGGAATCGGACAACCCGAGACGGCAGACCGGGATTGCTGTGGACCTTGCCATAAGCCGTTTCGAGCAGTTGCGCTCCGCCTACGATGCGGGGAATTCCGAATTGCAGAAGGAAGCCTTGGAAGCCTACAACGGGGCTCTCGATCGCCTGGAAAAGGCCGTCGCAGCCGCAAGGAACATGGGGAATTCGAAGAAAGCGGAAGTGTTCTTGCGGCGGCACGGGCGCGACCTCGAAAACCTGAAGGCGAATGTCTCCTACCTGGACCGGCCCGAGATGGAGAAGCTGTGCGAACGGGCCGCCGAAATGCGCGAGCAGATCCTCTACAGCATCATGAACCCGGAAAAGGACTAGGACATGACCCCGAGTCGCCGCGCGCTTCTGTTCTCCGCTGTTCTGCTCGGATTCCTGATTCCGGCTCACGCCCAGGATGATTTTCTCACGCGGGGCGAGGTGGAGGAAGTCCGGGACGCCCAGGAGCCCGAAAAGCGGCTCGAGCTCTATCTCGTCATCGCGCAGCGGCGGATCGACGCCATCAAAGCCGCGCTCACCGCCAGGAAGGCCGGAGCGGGTCGCGCCACCCAGAAGAGTCTGGAAGAGTACACCTCCATCCTCGAAGCCCTGGAGGACACGGTGAATGACGGGCGGGAAAAAAGGGGGCTTCGCGACAAGGACCTCGAAAAAACGGTAGAGCTCGAAACGGAGTTTCTCACCTACCTGAATTCCCTCAACGCGGAGGACTCGCACGGCTATGAGGACTACCACTTCACGCTGGACGAAGCGATTGCCGTGACGGAGGAAATGCTTGCGGACGCGCAGAAGGGCGCGTTCCCGGAGGTGGAGGGGCGGGAGGCGCCCCGGCTTCCGGCAGCAGCTCCGCGCGAGCCCCGCCGCGAGACGCCCCCATCCGAGCCCCCGGCAGAGGAAGGTCCGCCCCGCCGACAAAGGCCTCAGGCTGCCCCGGCTGGCGGCGAAGAAGGACCCCCGCGCCGAAGCCGGACTCGCTGACGACGGGGCTTTCGATCACACCGCGAACCATGACCGATCCGAAAACGGGCACTCATTCCGCAACGGAAGTTTTTCGTTTGGCCTTTCGCGCGCTGCGCCCGCGGACGCCCGCGCCGGAGATGGAAGTGCGGTTCCGGCCCTACGCGGACATCAACAACTTCATCCGCGTGCGGGACGGCCGGCTCCTGGTAGGACTGTCGGACATGCTGGAGGGCGCGCCGCGCTCGGTGCTCGAAGCGATCGCCTTCATCCTGCTCGCGAAGCTATACCGGAAGCCCGTCTCCAGGCAGCACCAGCTCCGCTACCGGCAGTTCGTAAACCGGCGCTCCGTGCGGCGGCAGGCTCACGCCGTGCGCCGCGCCCGCGGACGCAAGCAGATGGACACGCCGCAAGGGGACTGCTACAACCTCGATGACATTTTCAACGCCCTGAATGAGCGCCATTTCGGCGGCCAACTCGGACGGCCGCGGCTGAGCTGGAGCCGCACCACCGCCCGCGCCCTGCTGGGCCACTACGACCCCGCCCACCACGCCATCGTTGTCAGCCGCATCTTCGACCGCCCCGGCGTTCCCCGCTTTCTGGTCGAATACATCCTCTACCACGAGATGCTCCATATCAAGCATCCCGTGCTGCACCGGCGCGCCCGGCGCTGCTTTCACTCCGCCGAGTTTCGAGCGGAGGAGAGGCGGTTCCCTCAGTACCGCGAGGCCAAGCGCCTGCTGGAGACGCTGTAGGGGGCTTCCCGTGCCGTCGGCAACTTGCCCTGCCCCCAAAAAAGACCCGGCCAGAGGCCGGTGCTGCGCCAGCCCTCTCTCCACCCGGTTCTGATAAGATGAGTTGACGGCATCGCTGGACGGCTTATGAAGATCTCGCCTTCTCAGGGACGGCTTCTGTACGTGTCCGCGGCGGCGGTCTGCGTGCTGGTTTCGCTCGCGCTCGGGTGGACGGCCTACGCCTCGCGGTTCAACGGAAGTTTTTACGACCTCTATTTCCGCCAGCGCGGGCCGCGGCCGCCGTCCGGGGACATCGTTCTCGTCGTCATTGACGATGCCACGCTGGCGCAATATGGCGCGCTGCCCCTCAGCCGTTCCGTGCTGGCCGAAGGCATTCGGGTGATTGAGGACTCGGGCCCGAGTCTGCTGGCCGTGGACCTGCTTCTGTCGGATGTTTCCGATCCAGCCGCCGACGGCGAGCTGCGGGATGCTTTCGCCGGGGCCGTCCCGCTGGTCCTGTCGACGGCGATGGAGGCGAGTCCGCCGGGGCGGTGGCTCGATCCGCTGCCGGGCTTCGTGGAGGGCGGCGCCGCCGTCGCGCACGTTCACGCGGACCCCGACTCCGACGGCGTGATGCGCCGCGTGCTGCTCGAAAAGCGCGTGGGCCGCGAGCGGCACTGGGCGCTGGCGCTCGAGTGCGTCCGCCTCTGGCTCGGGATGGGCGACGACCCGATTACGGAAACCGAGGCATCGCTCGAAATTCCGCGCTCCGCCGAAAACTTTCTGCGCATACCGGCCTCGCGGGCTGGCGAGCGCGCGCTGCTGATCAACTACGCCGGAGGAAACGATACGTTTCCGCAGATCGGATTCGAAAGCCTGCTGAGCCGTCCGGAATTGCGGCCGCAACTGCGCGGCAGCGTGGTCCTGCTCGGCGTCACGGCCCAGGGGGCGGGCGACCGGCTCTTCACTCCCTTCTCCGCCGGCGTCGGCATGCCGGGAGTCGAGATTCACGCCAACCTGCTCCACACCCTGCTCACGGAGCAGTATCTCCGCCCGGCGGGTGATTTTCCGGTGGCTCTGGCCGTCTTCGGGATTGCGGCGTTTACCGCCTGGACTCTGTGGCGCTTCCAGGGGCTGCGGCTGCTGGGCGTATTGATCGCCTTCGGCGCGGCGGTGTTTCTGCTTCCCTATCGCCTGTTCCTGGCAGGCTCCGTATGGCCCGCGTTTTCGCTGCTCCTCCCGTTCGGAGTCACGCTGGCGGTCTGCGGCGCCTGGCAACTGTTCCGGGCGCGGCGGCAACTGGACCGCTCCGAGGCCGAGCGCCAGCGGTCGCAGCGGCAGTGGCAGATGGCGGCGCATGAGATTCGCTCCCCGCTGACGGCGATTCAGGGGTCGAGCGAGCTGCTGCTGCGCTATCCGCTCGACGACGCCCGGCGCGAGCAGATGATCCGCCTGATCTCGGAGGAGTCCGAGCGCCTGGGCAAGCTGGTCGAGCGGTTCCTGAGCGTCGAGCGGCTTTCGGCCGGAGAGATGGAGCTGCGGCGCGCGCCGCTGGATTTGTCGTCGATCCTCACCGCCGCCGCCGAGCGGATTCGTCCCGTTGCCGAGCGCAGAGGCATCCATCTGGTCCTTCATCTGCTCCCGGAAGACTCCGCCGCCGGAGCCGAGATGGAAGGGGACGCGGAATTGCTCGACTTCGCGGTTTCGAACCTCGTCACCAACGCCGTGAAGTACAGCCCGGCGGGAACTTCCGTCACGCTCTCGCTGGAGCGGCAGGACGACCACGCGCTCGTGCACGTCACCGACCAGGGCCCCGGCATGACGGCGGAAGAGAGCCGCCGCATCTTCGACCGCTTCTATCGCACCGAGTCGGCCGAGACCTCCGCCAACCCCGGCTTTGGATTGGGCCTGGCCATTGCGCGGGAAATCGCCAGCCACCACGGAGGCGAATTGCGCGTCGAGAGCAAGCCCGGCGCCGGGTCGCGCTTTACGCTTTGCTTGCCACGGATCGCGGTCCACCAAAGAAATCGAAGCATGCGGTAACGAACTGTCCTACAATGGTGGCAAGAGGAGGCTAGCGTGGCAATCTATACAACGAGGGAAAATGGAGGCGCTTTTTTCTTTTCGGAAGAAACCCGAAATGAAATCCTAAACACTCTTCATAAGCGAATCAAAATTCCTGCTTGCCCGCTTTGTGGAACGAATACGTGGACATTGGCGGATGGATTTGTTGCCCTCCCCCTGCAAGAGGATTTTTTCGCATTTGCGGTAGGTGGACCAGTTTTACCCTGCGTTGCGCTTGTATGCAAAAATTGCGGTAATACATACCTGATCAATTTGCTGAACATCGGTCTTCGTCATTTGGTTGAGCGACTTCAGTTGTCCGCCAAGTAGTATGGAATCTCCAGACCAGAATCCAGTCTTACAACCCGCAACCTCATCCTCTCCCGTAACAATTGCCTACCAGCGTAGGCAGCTCGAAATGTATCAGGTATCGGGATCAGAATTGGATGCCCTGGTCTCCGGTAGCAGTTCTCTCAATTCCGTCTTTTTCGGCGTCACCTTCGGTGCGGCCGTATCATTTTTAATCACGGTCTTAACTGCCCCCCTCAACGATCGCCTCAATGCACTCTTCTGGGCTTTCTTTCTGGCAACGCTCACAATGGCCTTCTATTTTGGCGTCAAGACTTGGCAAGATCGAGTCGCAGCCCAGACGAAAGTCGGTGAAATCAAGAGGAGTGGCAAGTGAAACCGACGATCCTGGTTGTGGAAGACGACAACGCCGTCAGCCAGACCGTGGTCGCGCTGCTTGAGGCCGAGGGCTATCCCGTGCAGGCGGCGCAGTCGAGCGCCGAGGCTCTGGAGCACCTGGAGCGGAACCAGTACCCCATCATCATCTCCGACATCTACCTCGACGAGCGGTCCGGCCTGGATATCCTGCGTCGCGCCCGCTCCCTCAACCCCGACGCCGCCGTGATTCTGATGACCGCGCGCGGGTCGCTCGATACCGTGCTCGAAGCGACGCGCGCCGGGGCCTTCGATTACATCGCCAAGCCCTTCCCGCTCGAACGGCTCGCGCAGATGGTCAAGAGCGCGGAACTGTCTCTTGCGTCTCAGGATCACTCCCCGGCCCGGCCCGGCGGCCGAGAGGGAGAGGACGCCGCAGCCGAACGGCTGGTAGGCAATTCCCCGGCCATGGTCGAGGCGTTCAAATTCATTTCGCGCGTGGCGGCGGCCGATTCCACGGTGTTCCTCCAAGGGGAGACCGGAACCGGCAAGGAGCTCGTGGCGCGGCTGATTCACGAGAGCAGCCCGCGGCGGAATCAGCGCCTGGTGGTCGTCGACTGCGGCGCGCTGCCGGGAGCGCTGCTGGAAACCGAGCTGTTCGGCGCCCTGCGCGGAGCTTACACGGGCGCCGACCGCGACCGCGTGGGCTTGCTCGAAAGCGCCGAGGGCGGCAGCGTCTTCCTCGACGAGATCGGCGAAATCGACCTCGCGTTTCAGCTGCGCTTGCTGCGCTTCCTGCAGGAGCGCGAGGTCCGCCCGGTCGGCTCCACCGCGAGCCGCAAAGTGGATGCGCGCGTGATTGCCGCGAGCAACCGCGACTTGCGCCGCATGGTCGCCGATAAGAAATTCCGCGAGGACCTCTGGTACCGGCTCCAGGTCAGCTCCTTCCGGCTGCCCCCTCTGCGGGAACGCGCCCAGGATCTGGAATTGCTCATCACGCATTTTCTTGAGGCATCCGAGCGCCGCTACGGACGCGGCCTCCGGCTGAGCAGCGAGGCGATGCGCCGCGCCACGAGCTACTCCTGGCCCGGAAACGTGCGCCAGCTTCAGAACGTCCTGGAGCGGCTGGCCATTCTGCACTCCGGCTCGGTTGTCAGCGGCGAAGCTTTCGACGAGGCGATTGCCGCCCTCGATCCGTCGGAAAAACCTGCGTCGGAGGGTGAATCCCTGGCTACGGCGGAAGAAGACCATATCCGGAAGGTTCTCGCCGCCACGCACGGCAACAAGACCCGCGCCGCGGAGCTGCTCGGGATCGAGCGCAAAACCCTCTACCGCAAGCTCGAACGCATGCGAAACGTGTCATCCTGACACAGCCCGCGTCGGATTGACCCGAACCTCGTCACCCTTTTCCGGCAATCAAGATTCTATCCAATTGATATAACATGGGTTATCGATTTCCCCCGTTTGGCATTCCCTTTGCTACTGAAAGGGTGGTTCAAACACTGACCATAGCTTGCCCTGGCACGGTTTCCGGGAGGGAAAGCGGGAGCTCTTCCTGATATGCGGACCCGGAAATCGTTCCAGGGTGATTTTTTTCCATCCTGAGCCTGCTCCCCTGAATCACATGAGTCTACAAGCGCGAGTCCGCCGAATTGTCGCCGGGGGTGTTGGCGCGTGTTAGAATGAAAAGCTTCCGGGCGGCTTGGAGCGCGCCGGGTTTTTCAGTTTAGGAACGCGTGAGGGAGTGCAATGGTTTCTGCGGGTTTGACGGGAGGGATCGGCTGCGGCAAATCGACCGTGGCAAAGATGTTTGCGGGGCACGGGGCCGCGACGCTCGATTCCGATGAGATCGGCCGGGGCTTGATGCAGCCCGGCAATGTCGTTTATGACCGCATTGTCAGCGGCTTCGGGCCGGAAGTGCTGCTGCCCGACGGGCAGCTCAACCGCCCCAAGATCGCCGAGATCGTCTTCAACGACCAGGACCGTTTGAAGCACCTGAACGCCATCGTGCACGCGCCGGTGCTCCGCGAGATCGACCGTCAGGTCTTTGCGCAGCGCCAGAAGAATCCGAACGCCATCGTGGTGGTCGAATCGGCCGTATTGTTCGAGGCGGGCCAGAACCGGCGCTTCGACAAGATGATCGTGGCTTGGTGCCGTCCCGAGCAGCAGATCGAGCGCTACTGCGCCAAGTCCGGCGCCCCTCCCGAAGACATCGAGCGGCGCATGGCCGCGCAGATGCCCGGCGAGGAAAAGAAACGCATGGCGGATTATGTGATCGATACTTCCGGAACTTTAGAGGAAACCGAGCGCCAGGTGGAAGAAGTGTTCGCCAAACTCCAGGTCCTGACGACGGCGCAAACCCGGGCGGCACGCTAGAACCAGGCCGCACAATTCATTATCAATCCGCAGGTTGGTGCTTCCGGTTACCGCTTGATGATGGGCTGAAATCCATCCTCTTCGAGCAGCTGTTTGACCTGCTGCGCGGCGGCGTCGCTTTGGTAAGGGCCAATCACCACGTGAAACAGCGTATCCGTGCTCCCGGTCGTCACCATTACGGGCAGGTTCTTTTCCCTTAACAGTTGCACCAAAGTCTCGGCGTCCTGCTGGCGCGTCAGGGCTGATACCTGAACCAGAATTCCGGGCGGCCCCGGAACCGGGGCGCCCGCTTGGCTCGGGTCTGCCGCAAAGCCAGGCCCAGACGGAGAACCACCCGAAAGGCTGCCAAACTCCGGCGATTCCAGTCTTGCGTCAGGAGCTTGCCCGCTTAGGGTGCGGTCGAATTGCAATTCCGGCGCCAGAACCCCGGGATCCTCCGGAACGGGAGCGGCCGGCGGGGTCGCGCGGAGATAGTAAGCAGCCGGAGGCATCGGGCTCGGCTTGGCGCTCGATTCGGCGCTTGCGGATTCAGCCAGCGCGGTGGACCCCGACGGCGAAAACGTGTTCCGGCCGACGATGTAGCCCAGCGCGAAGAAGACCCCGGAGAGCGCAACAATCGCGAAAAAGATCAGAAGCAGGTGCCCGTTCTCGAGAACCAGCTCACCGGGGCGGTCGGAATTCTTGGGCATAGGCTCGCACGATCTCCTCCTCTCAGTCTACAGCAATCCCAACCGGAGCGAAAAGTCCCTTCCCGCCCCTTGACTCTTTCTCGGCACGGCTGAAATGCGAGTGCGACACAGCGAAGACGTTTTACCGCTAGCCCACTACGCCGTCCCGCCGGAAGCCGGTGAGGTCTTGCCGCCGCCCGCATTCCCGGCGATGGCCGCTTCGATTTTGGCAAAAATATCGATGGGCAGCGGGAAGACAATCGTGGTGTTCTTCTCGACGCCGATCTCGGTGAGCGTCTGCAGGTAGCGCAACTGGATCGAGACCGGCTGCGCGGCCAGGATTGCGGCGGCTTCGCCCAATTTGTGGGAAGCCAACAACTCGCCGTCCGCGTGAATGATCTTGGCGCGGCGCTCGCGCTCGGCCTCGGCCTGCTTGGAGATGGCGCGCACCATCTCGGCGGGCAACTCGACCTGCTTCACTTCGACCTTCGAGACTTTCACGCCCCAGGGCCCGGTGTGGAGGTCGAGAATGGTCTGCAAGCGCTCGTTCAGCTTCTCGCGCTGGCTGAGCAGGTCGTCCAGATCGACTTCCCCGAGGACGCTGCGGAGCGTGGTCTGCGCCAACTGGCCGGTGGCGTAGAGGTAGTTCTCGACTTCAACGACGGCCTTGTTGGAGTCGATCACCCGGAAATAGACGACGGCGTTGACCTTCACGGTGACGTTGTCGCGCGTGATGGTCTCCTGCGGCGGAACCTCCATGGTGATGACCCGCAGCGAAATGCGGACGATGCGGTCAATCGGCGCGAAAACGAGAATGATTCCCGGCCCTTTGGCATGCGGGAGCAGGTGGCCGAGGCGGAATATGACGCCCCGCTCGTACTCGGCCAGAATTTTGATCGAAGACATAAGGTAGATGACCACGATCGCGATCGTGACGGTCAGGAAGGAAAACGGCAGTTGCATGTCTACGCTCCTTTCGTGGTGTGCGGGCCCGGGGCGGATTCCGCCTCGATTTTTGGCTCTGTGGGGGCCTCCGGAGGAGGCGGAACGGTTGCAGGATGCGAATTCGAGACCGGATCAACCTGCAAGGTGAGTCCTTCGACGGAACGGACGCGGACGAGGCTGCCGGGTGAAACCGGCGTGGGGCTGATCGCCTCCCACAACTCGCCGTGCACGTAGATCTTCCCGCCGGGGCTCAACGCAGTCTCGGCACGGCCGACCTCCCCGATCATGCCGAGGTCGCCGGTGGTGACCTTTCCGTGCCGGGCGCGGATGACAAGCCGCAGGAGAAAGATCGTGATCAGACCAAACGGCAGGGCAACGGAAAGAGCGGTGGGAAGCGAAACAGAGCCGCCCGGCAGACGGGTGTTGATGAGCATCAAAGCTCCGAGGACCATCGAGAGAACCCCGCCGGCGGCCAGGATGCCGCTGGTGGCGAATTTGGCCTCGAGAACGAAAAAGACAATTGCGAGAAAAATCAACGCCGCCCCGGCCCAGTTGACCGGCAGCAGGGACAGCGCGAACAGGCCCAGGATCAGCGCGATGCCGCCGGCGACGCCGGGAAAAATGAGTCCCGGATTCGAGAACTCGACGTACAGGCCCAGTACCCCGAGGATCAGGAGAATGAAGGCAACGTTCGGATCGAGAATCTGCGAGAGAAACGTCTGCCGGAACGTGGGCGAGTAGACTTCGATCTGCGCGCCGGTGAGTTCGAGCGTGACCTTCGTGCCGTCAAAGCGGGTGACCTCATAGCCGTCGAGTTTCTGGAGCAGCTCGGCGCGGTCCGCGGCCACGAACTCAATCAAGCGGCCCTCGAGAGCCTCCACTTCGGTGAAGGACTTGCTTTCCGTAACGCCTAGCTCGGCGAGCTCGACGTTGCGGCCGCGCTGACCGGCGATGCTGCGCAGATAGGCCGCGGCATCGTTCTCGACCTTCTGCTTCATGACATCATCGATTTCGCCCCCGCCCAGAAACACCGGGTGAGCCGCCCCGGTATTGGTGCCGGGGGCCATCGCGGCGACGTCGGCCGACAGCAGGATAAAGAAGCCGGCCGAGGCGGCTCGGCTGCCGCTGGGCGCAACGTAGACAGCCACGGGCACCGGACTCGACAGAATCTTCTCAATGATCTGGCGCATGGAAGTGTCGAGGCCGCCGGGAGTGCTCAACTGAATGATAATGAGGTCCACGCGCCGGCGAATGGCCTGCTCCATTCCCGCGGTCAGGTATTCGGCGGAGATGGGATGAATGACGCTGTTGACGGGAATCTCGACGACTTGCGGCGCTGCGGGAGCAGCAGTCGCCGGGGGAGCCTCGGGGACCGCCTCGGGAGCCTGCGCCGCCAGGGGCAGCGCCAGCCCCAGCGCCAGCACCAGCCCCGGCGCCGGAAGCATGCCTGCGGCACGGGCGAGAAACCTAGCTACTTGGCTCATCTTCTGTAATCTCGCCTGCTGTTGAATTGCCATCCAGCCCTTCTCACAATCCGTAAAAACTGCGGAACCAACGGACAAAACGTTCGGCGCTTTCAGAGTGCGGATCAAGAACCTTCTTAGTCAAAGATTTGCCGGGAGACTGCCCTGGCGGGTCTTGCCATGAAAGCCAGGTATATAGATTCGCTTTTGCGATGTGAGCATCGCGGCATGGACATCCAATTGTCCTGGCACGTTGTACGGAATTGATAGCATGATTCCAAATTGGTCCAGATGGATCGGGAACCAAGTATCGCAAGAAGGTCTCTAAGGACCCCTCCGACGAGTTGTCCGGCATTATCCATAAACCGAGACGCATCTGTTGTTCATTCTCAACGACCAGCCCATCTTCCGGAAGTTTGGGCGGCAGTTCCGAGAAAGCGCCAAGACACCGAGCCCGAAAGCGCTCGTACCTTCCCTCTGGCCCCTGGTCCGCATCGAGCATCACTCCAAGTCTCCTAATTACGGGACTTTTCAAAAAGGTACTCAGAAATCCATCCTTCAGAATCTCATCCGCTCCATTGCCGATATGAATGTAGACTGGAGCTTTCTTAACATCATCCGGCCAATCGACATGGGCGCTCATCAACCCAACAACAGAATACTGATCGTCGTAACCCTCGACCACCATCTGATTAGGGTTCGATTCGAGATTCACCGGACCTCAATCTGCCTTTCGGCCGCTACCTCGATTTCCGTAGCAGTGTAGGGAACCGCTTTCAGCCTGCCAATCTCAATTCTCTGTAAGGTCACATTAGCGGCCACATCCGTGTCCGCATAGCAAAGGTTGGCTAAGCTCTTTATACAATCCGAACTGTGGGTTGTGGCAAAAACCTGCACATCGAGTTCCTTCGCCGCACCGAATATGAGCCTCCACATATTTTCCAGGACCGTGTAGTGGAGACCAGTATCAATCTCGTCTACTAGCAGGATACCTCCCTTGCAGTGTGCGATTGCTATTGCCAAAGCCATCATGCGCCAAATTCCGTCACCCATACTCCCAATCGGGATGGGGTGCTCTCGGCCCTTGATTTTTACAATGAATCCGCCTCGCGGCATGTAGAAAGGCTGCAAGCCTACTTGTGGAGCAATTCTTTCGATCCCTGGGTCTAAAAATCTCAATGCCAGCACAACACGCTCCTCATTGGGAGTCAGTGCAACCTTATCCCAGAGCGATATTAGCTCGCCACCATCTATAGATTCAGAAGCAATGAATTGAACCGGAGTTGCATTTTCATGGGAATCAGAAGATCGCCCTCTCCGAATTCTTCTTGGAGAATCGAGCGCATCCGTGGCATACATGCCTCCCGAGTGAGTCAACGGAAGAGCTGGAATTGGCGGAGGCGGATTGCCCGTTATGTGCAAGGCCAAGCCCGGCACTCCGACCTGTTCACGCGCCATGCCTGGGGCATGTTCTTTCACCTCACCAACCGAAAACGCCACTTTGCGTTCAGGATTCTCGTTACTAGCCGTTAGGATGAACTTAGATCCCATTTGGAAATCATGGCCGTGAAACAGATGTGACACGTCCATTCCGACCGCTCGTTCGCGGCCGCGTTCCACCGTATCAACCCTCTCCCCTCGACGCGAGAGAAGGTGCCATAAGGAAGCCGGCTCGCCACGTGAAACAAGCAGCGAGATAGCCTCCAGCACGGAAGTCTTTCCACTGTTGTTCGCACCGACGAGGAGGTTCACACGCTTGAGACCGGACATCTCAAAGCGGTCGAACGCCCGATAACCTTGTATTCGGATGGAGGAGATCATCTCGTTACCTCACTTCCGGGAGCCTTGGAGTTCAGCTCCTCCCGCAACGCTTCTGCCGCCTCGCTGGCGGGGTCGAGGCGCAGGGCGGTGTCGAGCTCCGCGCGGGCCTCGTCGAGCTTCTCCTGCCCCATGTAAATCCGTGCCAGCAATAGATAGTCTCCCGCGCTCGGCTCTTTCTGGATCGCATAAACGAGCGCTTTCGCGGCTTCGTCCCAGCGTCCGGCCTTCTGGTAAATGCGCGCGAGGTCCCGGTACGCCTCCAATTCCTCCGGGTCGTAATCGATGACGTGGTGGAGCTCCTCGATGGCCTCCCGGTCGGCGCCGCGCGCGATGAAGTCGCCGGCCTGCTGGTAATGCAGCGCAACGTGCTCGGAGGAAGGGAGGCGCGAGTGCTTGAGCTCGGCCTGGATCTGCAGCAGCATCCAGAGCTGCCGGAAACTGGCCCCCTCGTAGGTGTCCTTGGGGCGCTCGATCTTTTCGAGACGCTTGGGATCGCGGCTGGTTCCCCATCCGGGAAAATCCCTCAAGAGCAGCACCGTCTGGCGGCGGCTCTCCTCGGCCTGTCCGGCCGTATCGAGACATTGAATATAGAGGGCAAGACTCTCCGCCGTGCGGTCCTTCTCCAGGGCCATTTCTAGATGCGGGATCGCCTCCTCGAAGCTCCCCCGCTTCCAGTACGCGTAGGCGAGGTTGAACCGGTAGACCGGATCCTCCGGGTCGCTCTCCACCGCCCTCTCGAAATAAGGCACCGCGCCCGGGCGCTCCTGGCGCAGCAGCGCGATCCCAAGATTGTTGTAGACCTCATTGAGAGGCAGCTGCTGCTCCACCACCCGGAAGGCGGTGGCCGCGCGCTCGTACTGCTCTCGATAGAGATACGCGAGACCCAGAAAAAAATTCGCCTCCAGGTAATCCGGGTCTTCGCGGCGAATCTTCGTAAGCCAGAGAATGCTGGTCGGGAAATCGCCGTCCCGGAACGAGATCATCCCCAGCTCGAAGGCCGGAGCCGCAAAGCGGGGGTCGAGACGCGACGCCGCGCGGAAATAACCGACCTGCCGGGCGCGCTCCGCGGCGTCGAGACCCCGCAGATAATTCTCAAAGGCGTCGAGGCGCGGCCCCGGGCGCTCGCGAATGAACTGCTCCCGCGAAACCGAAAACCCGGGCCGCAGCCCGCGCTGGATCTGCCATGCGAGACCCGCCTGAATCTCGAACAAATTCTCAAGCGGTCCGGATTCGGTGAACTCCGGGCTGAACGAGAGGCCTTCCATATCCAGCACGCGGGCCGTCGCCCTCAAAACGCCGTCGCTCAAATCGTAGCTCCCCAGGATGACCTTGTTCGCATCCAGCGTCTGGGCGACTTTGTAGATCGTGGCGTTCGAGAGAATCCCGGCGTTGGCGGGGATCCCCAGACTGTCAAACGCCGCCGCGCGCTCGCGCCGGTCGAACATCAGAAAACGCGACGAGGCCAGGTGCGGGGAAAGCACCTCGACAAAACTCTCGCTGATCCAGTCGAGATTGGGGTCCCGCGTATTGTTCTCGAAAGGGAGAACAATGCCGACATCCACCTGGGCTTGGGCCAGGGAGCCCGCTAGAAACGCGGCAAGGACCACCGCGTGAAGAAACTGCATCCGCAACCTCGCTCTGAGCAACCGTCGATTCATTATAGCAAAACAGTGGTAAGTGGTTAGTGGTTAGTGAGTAACCCCGATATTTCACCAGACACGGACTGCCGGGCTCCGGACTGGATTGCCCTGAAAGGGCAACACAAGGTAGCCGGGGGCAACGCCCCCGGAACAGAATGAATCTCCGAACCGACCCCGCAGGGGTCGCACACTTCTTGCTTGGCAAACAGGCGAATCCGCACCCTGAGTTGCGGCTGAGAAATGTGTAGCTAAAGGTTCTTAAGGTGCTGGTCGCGGTTTTCGTACCGCTCCGCATAGTACTTGCGGTAGGAATCGTTGCGGGCCGATTCGACCCAGGAAGGGTTCTCGCGGTACCAGGCAAGGGCCTTGGCGAGGCCGGTCTCGAAGGAGATACGCGGCTCCCAGCCCAGCTCGCGGCGCGCCTTGGCGGAATCGAGCGCATAGCGGAAATCGTGGCCCGGGCGGTCCGCGACGAACTGGATCAGGCTCGGGGGCTTGTCCAGCAGACGCAGAATCGTCTGAACCAACTCGAGGTTCGAGAGCCGCGCGGCCGTCCCGATGTTGTAGACTGCGCCGGGCTGCCCGCGGCGGTACACCGCTTCCAGGGCGCGGCAATGGTCCTCGGCGTGAATCCACTCGCGCACCTGCTCCCCCTTGCCATAGACCGGCAGCGGAATGTCCGCCAGAGCGTTGGTGGTCATGAGCGGAATCATTTTCTCCGGGTGCTGATACGGCCCGTAGTTGTTGCAGCAGCGGGTGACCAGCACGGGGAACTGATGCGTCTTGAAATAGGCGCGCGCCAGCAGGTCGGCGGCGGCCTTTGAGGCCGCGTAAGGACTGTTGGGACGCAGCGCGGCATCCTCGTCGCACTCGCCGGCGGCGCCCAGAGCGCCGTAAACTTCGTCGGTCGAAACCAGCACAAAGCGGGAAACGCGCCGGCGCCGGGCGGCTTCGAGCAACCGCTGCGTGCCGAGCACGTTGGTGCGGATGAAGACCTCCGCGGAGTCGATGCTGCGGTCCACATGCGACTCGGCGGCGAAATGGAAAACGGCTTCCGCGCCTTCCATGCGGGCCTCAAGATCCGCGTCGCAGATGTCCTCGCACACCAGCTCGTGCCCCGCGGGCAGCCCTTCGAGATTCTGCGGGTTGCCCGCGTAGGTGAGCTTGTCCACGTTGACGATCTGGTCCGACGGATGCGCGCGGAGCCAGTAATGGATGAAATTGGAGCCGATAAACCCCGCTCCGCCGGTGACCAGAAGTTTCATTCCCTGCCCCTGCTTTACTCAGGCTAGGCCATTTCCACAATTGGTGCATAGGGGCCCCGTCAGGGCACGGCTTCACAGGTTGCTGAAAAACTCTCGAAACACGGTCATTCTGAGGAGGCAAAGACGACGAAGAATCTGCATCTTGCTGATTCATAGGACAAGCAGGTTCTTCGCTTCGCTCAGAATGACCGCGAAAAGTATTTTTTCAGCAACCTGTTCAGCCGTGCCGCACGAGCCGCTAAAAATGGGGGCTTCAGCCCCTGAGGTTTGTCTGACCTCCCGCTATACACCCACTGTAAAACGGGTCTAAAGCGCATCGAACGGGCCGCCCAAAGTCCGAAGTGTAACACACGCGCAGAAAAAAGCCCCCCGCGGTATGCGCGGAGGGCTTAGCTTGATTTCAGTCTCTTCTCTTGACCGAACCGCTAGCTTCCGGGCAGCAGCTCGATGTACCCGATGCGGTTCGAATCGTTGCCGGACCACCAGATGCGGTTCGGATTGCTTTGATCGACCTCCAGCCGCCGATGGTCTTCTTCGGCGTTCGCCAGGGCGAACTCAGTCCACTTCTCGGTCCTGGGATCGAAGCGGGCGATCTTGTCCGCCTGCTGCTGGGCCACCCACACCAGATTGTTCTTCAGGTCCACGCTGGCGGCGTAGGGCCCGCTGTCCGGCGTGGGAGGCGTGAAGAGCGTCATCTTGGCCGTCTTGTAGTCGATCTTCACGATGTTGTTGGAGCCGTGCATGCCGAACCAGACGTTGCCGTCGCGGTCCGGGCCTCCCTTGCGCGGAAGCGCGTCCTTGACCGGAAGATCGAACTCATCGATGTGGCCCGAGTCCGGATCGACGCGGCCCATCTTGCTCATCGAATTCAGCGCCACCCAGATCTTGCCGTCGCCGGCAATCGCCATCCCGTACGGGGAAGCGCTGCGGCCCGCCTTGACTCCCGCGGGAACCTCGAACCCCGTGAATTCCTTGGTCCGCGGGTCCATCCGGATCACCGTGTTGTTGCCGATGGCGTTGAACCAGACGGTGCCGTTCGGGTGCACGCGCATGGTGTTGCCCCCGGCGCCGCCCGAGCGAAGCTTGGTTGACATGTCAAAGCTGTTGAACTCCCGCGTCTTGGTGTCGTAGGCATACCACCGGCGGTTGGGACCGACGTCCAGGAACCACAGCTTGTTGTCGGGCTCCGCCCAGATGGCGTTCAGACTGACTTTCTCGGACTTGGCGGGCGGCGGAGCGATTTCCGTGTAGGTCAGCGTCTTCGGATCGAGCCGGCCCAGCTTTCCGCCCCGGCGCTGCGTGACCCAGCCGTTGCCGTCCGTGTCCACGGTCACTTCGTGGGGCTCGGTCCGGGGAGTCGGAATCTCATACTCGACCGCCACGTACCGTGCGGCCTCGCCCGTTACCAGCGTCCTGGGCAAGCGGCTGTTGGGATCGGGTTTCGCCACGGGAGGACGGCCCGCCGCGCCTTCGGCGAAGTTGGCGACAATGTAATCGAGCAGCGTGGCCGCTTCCTGGTCGCTCATGGACACGCCGGTGGTCGAGCCTTCCATGTACAGCCGCATGTCTTCAATGGCTTCCTGCCAGCGTCCCCGGTCGGCCTGGAACCCGACGATCCGCGCGGCGCTATGGCAGACGCTGCACTTGGTCAGAGCGATCTGCTTGCCGGGGCCGTCGGGCAGCTCCGGAGGAGCGTTCCCTCCGCCGCCTTCGCCGCCCATCTGGCCCGGCTGCCGCCCCGGCCACGCGTTGGGCAGGGCAGGAGCGCGCTGGTCCGTCAGAGACACATCCATGGTCGCCGGGCGGGCGTCGCTTACCTCGACCGGAGCCGAAACCGGGCTCTGCATCTCGCCGCCGATTCCCTGCACCACGTAGCTGCCGGAGGGGAGATCCTTCACCGTGTAGCGGCCCTGATTCTGGCTGACCACCATGAAGGTCAGGCGTCTCTCGGCGTTCTTCAATTTAACGAACGCTCCCGTCACGGGCGCTCCCGAGGCGCTCTTCACCACGCCCTGAAGCTCCGCGGCGCGGGCCGGCCGGGCCATCGTAGCCACAGCCAAAGCCAACAGCGCCATTCCGGCGTTCCTTCCAGTATTCCTTCCAGCGTTCTTTCCGGCGTTCCTCGCATTCCTGCCGCTCACATGCCTGGACATTGTCTGTCCTCCTTTGATGTCGTGCGTTTCCCCTCCGGGGGATTGGAACTGGAAAAGATAGAGTTATTCCAAGAGAACTATAGCGCAGGCGGGCCAGCATGCTCAAGGAGATTTCCGGGCATGCATCCTTATGAAGAAACTCGGCGGCCACGGCGCTGGTTCTGGCGATGCCAGTCAGTTCGGTCAATTCTGAACAAAAACGCCCTCCGCGTTTCCACGGAGGGCGTCTCTCTAGCTGATTTACTTACGCATTTGGCAAGCGCCTGGAACGGCGCCAGCATGAGTTCCCTGACTACGGGAGCAGTTCAATGTAGCCCATGCGGCCGGAAAGGTTCCCGGACCACCAGACGCGGTTGGAGTTGTTCTGGTCCACGTCAATCCTTCTGTGATCCGACTCCGCGTTCGGAATCGGGAACTCGACGAAGGTCTTGGTGGCGGGATCGAAGCGGGCAATCTGGTCCGCGTGCTGCTCGCTCATCCAAACGTAATTGCTCTTGGGATCGCCCTGGACCGAATAGACGCCGGCATTCGCGGTCGGCGGATCAAAAACGGTCATCTCGAACGTCCTGTGGTCAACCTTCAAGAGCTTGCCCGCGCCGTGGAGACCGGCCCAGACGTCACCGTTGGAGTCCATGCCGGCTTTGCGGGCGACGGCGCCCTGCACCGGGATCGGGAAATCGCGGAACTGCCCGGTGTTCGGGTCGAGACGGGTCATGGCGTTCGGGCCCTGCAACACGGACCAGATATAGCCGTCGCCGTCAATCGCCATGCCGTAGGGAACCGCGCCGCGCGGCTTGCGCGCCTCGCCGGCCGGGACTTCGTACACCTTGAATTCCCGGGTCTGCGGATTGAGCCCGATGACCTCGTTCGCGGCGATGGAGTTCAGCCACACGCTTCCATCCTGAGGACGAACTCGCATGGTGTTGCCGCTGGCCGAGCCGCTATCGAGCTTCGGCAGCGGATACTGGTTGAACTCCCGGCTCCGCGGCTCGAGGCTCAGGAAGCGCCGGTTCGGGCCGCCGTCCACAAACCAGAGGTGGCCGTCCGGAGCGGTCACGATGCCGTTCAGCCGGACCTTATCCGACTGTGCCGCTGGCGGGGCAACTTCCGTGTACTCGAAGGTCACCGGATCGAGATGACCCAGCTTGCCGCCGGTCCGCTGCGTCACCCAGCCGGCCCCCAAGCGGTCGGATGCCACTTCATGCGGCTCGACGCGAGGATTCGGCAGCACGTATTCCACCGCTACATACTTTCTCTGCAGCCCCGTCATGAGCGTCCGCGGCAGCCGGCTGTTCGGATCGGGCTGCGGCCGGGGCGTTCTTCCCCCAGCGGTGGCGCTGAAATTCGAAGCCACGTAATCGAGCAGGGTCTGCTCTTCCTGCGCCGTAAGATCCGATGCGCCGCTCGATCCGGCGATATAGAGCTGCATATCGTCAATGGTTTCCTGCCAGCGGGCGCGGTCGTAGGTTGCCCGCACAATGCGCGCGGCGTCATGGCAGACACTGCACTTGGTGAGGACGATCTGCTTGCCCGCGCCATCGGGCAGCTCCAGTTCCTCCCCTTCGCCTGTCTCGGCTTCGCCTCCGCCGAATCCCGGCGCTCTGCCCGGCCAAGCGTTCGGCAGTTGCGGAGCCCGCATATCGGTCAGTGACACGTCCATGGTGCCCGCGCGGCCCGCCGCCACATCCACCGGAGCCGACATCTTGCTCTGATAATCTCCGCCGATTCCCTGGACCGTGTACTTGCCCGCGGGAAGATTCTTGATCGAGTAGCGCCCCTGATCCTGGCTGACCACCATGAAGGTCAGGCGTCTCGCGTCATTCTTCATCTTCACAAATGCGCCGGCAACGGGCGCGCCGGACGAGCTCTTCACCACTCCCTGCAGACTTACCGTGCCTGCCTGCTGCCCGAAGATCGTATGGGCGCCGGCAAAGGCGATGACCGCTATCGCGGCAACCAGCATCTTTCTCGAATGCCTCAGCATCGTATATCCTCCTTTAGACTCACCCTCGCGGGGTCCCTGCATCCTAATCTGCTTAATATTCTTTCAGAAATCCGTAAACGGGCACAACCGTACTATAAACCACTTCCGAACCCGGCAACAAGACAATTTCCCGCCGCACGGCCTCGTGGTGGAAGCCCGAGCGGCACCATAGCGCTGCGCCCTTGCCCCTCGACTTTTGCGCGGGGCAGGCGGGCCCGGCTGGGACCGGGACTATCTCCTGGCCGGGCGCGCGAACCGCGCGTCATCCACCGCCACGTTCTGCTCCACCGACTCGACCTGCACCCTCTGGTGGGAGATCGGCGTGCGAATCACCCAGCGTTGCGGATAGACGCCGTCGCCCTCTTCCTCGAAATCGAAAAAGTCGATCCGGCTGGGGTTGCGCCCCACCGCGGTGTCCGTGAGCACCACGGCGCGCACCAGGTTGCCGGTTTCCCGCCCGAACCACATCCGTACCGGGGTCCCGTCAAGAGCGACCCCGCGAACCTGATAGACGTCCAACCCTCCGCGGATCACATCGAGCCGTGATTCCAGCCCGGAAAGACTCTTCGCGTTCTTGGCCACGAAGAGTAAATCATGCTGCCGCGAGGCGTGTAGTTCGTAGTTGCGTATGTCCCGCGCATTGCCGTTCCCTGCGCGGAACCAGCCGCCGGCGCCGTTCCGGGCGATGGTGGCGTTGCCAAACCGCAACAGCGCGTTGTCGCCCTTCGAGACGATCTCCATCTCGGATGTGCTTCCCATGCTGTCGGTGACGCTGGCCTTCACCACGCGGCTGGTGATCTTGTTGACGGCATCCATGCCGCCCAGCGTCGCAATCCACTTGTCGAGGATCTGCGCCGGCAGCGGCCCGGCCATGGGAGGTGCATTGGGCGCGCCATTGCGGCTGTCGGGCTCCCAGGAGCGATATTCATCCGTCGCCAGCGTCGGATTCGCCGGCGGGTCGGTCTGCCCGCGATGGCAGGTAAAGCAGCTCACCTCGCGGTCGCCCTCAAAGGTGTTCTTATTGATGTCCTGCACCATCGTGATCATCTTCCGCGCCGTTTCCTTGATCTCCGTATCCTTGTCACGCGGCTCCGTGTGGCAGAAATCGCAGCCCACTCCCAGCGAAGCCTCGAAATACCGCATCGTGCCCAGCAGTTGGTCCTCCGGCAAGTCATTGAGGACTTTGATGTTCTTAAAAGCGTCTCCCGATTTCCGCTGCGCCAGCGCAAACGGCGCGCTCACGCCAATCACCGCCGCCAGAGCCGCGGCGAAAACCATCTTCCTCTCGCAACGAACGACAGCCCATACTGATTTCCTGAATATCCTGCCCATATTCCTCACCCTTCCTTCTCTTCCCTCCACCCGGGGAAGTCGCCTGTCCGGATTCTCTTTATGCTTGGTTGGTTGAACCGCCTTGCGCTGCTGATTCTACGCTGGCGGCTGACAGGAATCAAGCTGCAAGTGCGCTTGTTCCGAATCCGAGCCGGGAGCGTAAGCGAAACGACATATCGATGTCGTTTCGGGGTCATCCGTCCTCCCTAGAGCGGTTCTCTCATTGCTGTAGCTCATCCGCAGGAAGCCCCGTAGGGGCGCTATCCTGTGGCCCACGGCGCAAGCCGTGGGATTCCTGGGCGCTGATCCGAGCTAGCCCCGTAGGGGCGACAG
>Ga0326597_10003502_pt1 | contig 22593 bp, 21 predicted proteins | sample RVTome_12_FD_203789 | JGI IMG/M metagenome (GOLD analysis project Ga0326597, IMG submission 203789) | Soil microbial communities from uranium-contaminated site in the Upper Colorado River Basin, Wyoming, United States - RVT100D185 | ecosystem: Environmental > Terrestrial > Soil > Contaminated >...
CCCGGGACGCCGACCCAGGTACACGAGAGCACACTGCAGAAGCTGGGCGAGCCGCCCAAAGCGCCGGGGTCCGCAGCAACGGGGCGGCGATGAGCATCGCGGTCCTCAGGCAATCCGCGCTGCTGGTGCTCTGCGCCTTGGTGCTTCAGGCGGGCGCACAGCACAAGGCATCCGCGGCAAGCGGCAAGGCGGTCTACGACAAGACATGCGCGCTGTGCCATGCGGGCGGCATCGCGGCCGCACCGCGCTTCGGCAATTCCGGCGACTGGGCCGCGCGGGTAAAAACCGGTGTCGCGGCGCTGTACAAGAGCGCGCTGCAGGGAACATCGAAGGGCATGCCCGCGAAAGGCGGGAACCTTTCGTTGTCGGACGCGGAAGTGAAATCGGCCGTGGATTACATGCTGGGCGCGGTGGGGGGCGCAGCGGACGCCGGCAAGACGCGCCCGGCGGCGGCCGCGAAGCCTGCATCCGGCGTGCCCAAGGCGAGCGCCGCGCCAGCGGCAAAACAGGCTGTTGCTTCCTCGCCCGCGCCCGATCCTGCGCCGGAACCCAAGGCCGCGCCGGCGCGCACGGTCGCCGACCCCAACGCATTCAACCGGCTGCTCGCGCCGCCCAGCGCCTGGAACCTCCCGCCGTGGCGGGACGGCATTCACGATCCCGACAGTCCCGGCACTACCGCCCTGCAGGCGCCGCGGGAGTCGTTCCGATTGTTGCCGCGCAACAATTCGGGCAACCGGGTAGATTGGGTCGGGGCCCTCGCCACGCAGCGAATCCGCCCGCGCTGGGACCTTAGGGATACCAACGCGGCGGCGCCGGTGATGGATCTCAACATCGTGCGCGAGGTGAAGGGCTCGATGCCGGACGTAGTCTATCCACACAAGCAACATACGGAATGGCTCGATTGCTCCAATTGCCATCCCGCCATCTTCATTCCCCAGAAGGGCGCGAACCAAATCAGCATGGCGTCCATCCTGCTCGGCCGTCAGTGCGGGGTATGTCATGGCAAGGTGGCGTTTCCCGTATCGGAATGCCGGCTCTGCCACTCGAAGAAGAAAGATGATTCGGCGCGTGCGGTCGGGGCCGTCCCGGCGAAGGCAAGGAAATGAGAAGCTGCTTTTTCCGGCTGGTATCGGCGCTGCTGCTGGCACCCGTGGCGGGGGTGCCGGCCGAGATCGACCGCAAGGCCGCCAACGCGGCCGATTCTCCGGGGCAATTGCGCCAGCTCGCCAGCCAGAAGCAAGCGCTTCTCAACCAGCTGCTCGGCGATTCGCTGGCCGTGGCCCGCATCAATGCCAGCGGCAACGCCCAAGCACAGCAGTTCATGGCCGGGGCGCGCGAGCGATACATGAAGGGGTTAGGCGAACTGGACTCGGGCCACCTCGTTGCCGCGAATGAACTCTTCAGCGAGGCGATCTGGATGCTCGGTTTTGCGAGACGGCTGGCGCCGGACGCCAACGACCGCGCGCAGGAAGAGCGGGCGCGCAATTCGCAGTTGCTCGCCAGCATCGATTCGCTGCGAAGGTCATATCGCAATCACCTGCACCACCTTGCGCGTAGTGAAAACGAGGACCCGGGGTGGCGAACGGTGACGGACCTGATCGAGACGGCGAAAGCCCACGCCCGAGCCGAACGGCTGCTCGAGGCGAACCACTTGCTGCTGCAGGCGGAGTACGGCTTGCTGGAAGCGTTTGGCGCGGTGCTCCGTTCCAAGACCATCGACTACACGCCGCACTTCAGCGACGTACAGGGCGAGTTCCACTTCGAGTTCGAGCGCAACCGCAGCTATGGCGAGCTTGTGCCGATCGCGATCGCGGAGCTCAAGCCATTGCCGGAGGCCGTCAAGCTGATCGCCCGCTACGTAGGGTCGAACCGGACCTTGCGCGATGAATCCCAGAGCCTCGCCGCAAGCCGAAATTTCACTGCGGCGCTCAGGCGCATACGCGAGGGAACCGCAGAGTTGCAGCGCGCGCTGCTTGCCGCGGGACTCGCGGTTCCCCAGGAGGCAAAGGACAAATAATGATCGAACCTTGTTGCAGATTGTGTTTCCGTTGGCTGTTGCAATGGGCGTGCGCGCTCTGGTTGGCCGCGGCCATCGTCGCGCCGGTGGGGGCGCAGGAGAAGGCCGCGGCGCCAAAGCTGGAGGTCGACCGCGCACAGCTCGAGGCCAGGCTCGCCGCAGTCGATACCCTGATCGAGAAATCATCCGCGGCGCGGCAGATCGAAGCGAGCGGCGACCCGCGTGCGACCGAGAAGCGGGAACGCGCGCGAAGCATTCACCGCGAGGCGCGCGAGGCTTTCGTTTCGGGGGATCACGAGCGGGCTCTGCGGCTCGCGTTGGAGGCGAGCGCGCAATTGTTCGAGGCCGCCCGACTCGCCAACCCCGAGCAGGTCGCCGAGAAGAAAGTGCGCGATGACTATGACGTGCGGGCCGAGAGCGCGCGCGCGCTGCTCAAGGCGCTGACACGTATCGATTCGGAGAAACAGGGTGCGCCGGGGAGCGCCGAAGCGGTGCGAACGGCCGAGAAGCTGCTCGCCGAAGCCGAGAATCTGGCAGCAATCGACGTGACGCGCGCCCGCGCCAAGGTGGAGCAGGCGTACCTGGTTGCGAGAGCGGCAATCGGGTCGTTGCGCGAGGGCGACACCCTGGTGCGGTCCCTGCAGTTTGCGTCCAAGGAAGAGGAGTATCGCTACGAGGTCGATCGCAACGACACGCACCAGCTTCTGTTGCGCGTGCTGCTGCAGGAAAAAGGCGAGCGGCCGCAGGTGCAGGATTTTCTCGGCCGGGCGAGGCGGTTGCGCGCGCAGGCCGAGAGTGCCGCGGCCAATGGCGACCACGATGGCGCGATCCGGCTGCTCGAGGATGCGACGCGCGAGCTGGTGCGTGCCATCCGAGGCGCCGGGATCTTCATACCGGGATGAGGACTGCCATGCGCCGGCTGAGCGACCAGGGACGGAGACGGGCCATGGCCCTGCGGATCCTGCTCGCTTTCCTGCTGGCCGTGAACGCGGCGATTGCCGCGGAACTCGTCCGGCGCTGGATTCCGCTCGCGCGGGACGGGATACACGATCCGCGCGGCCCCGCGTTGAGCGTGCTGCAGGAGCCGGCGGAAGCGCTGTCTCGCCTGCCGCCGGGGCAAAACGGCAACCAGGTCGACTGGGTCGCGGCGCTGGAAGAAAACCTCATCAACCCGCGAACCAACATCTTTCCGGAGACCAAGGTGCGGGTGCTGGACAGCGATTTCCTGTTCAATCGCGTCGGCAGTCATCCCATCGTGCGCTTCCCGCATCGCGCGCACACCCTGTGGCTCGACTGCAATAACTGCCACGAGCACCTGTTCAAGTCGCAAGCGGGCGCGAATAATCTCAGCAAGCTGCGGATTCTGCAGGGGGAGCAGTGCGGACTCTGCCACGGCGCCGTGGCCTTTCCCCTGACCGAGTGCACGCGCTGCCACAGCGTGCCGCGCCAGCCGGCCCTGCCGACTGGCTCGCCGTGAGGACAGGACGATGGCGGCGCGTGCAAAATACCTCATCCTTGCGGCAGCCGTGCTGTGCATGGCGGCGCTGCCCATGGCCCGCGCCGAATACGGGGACGTCGTCATCAACAAGCGCTCGGAGAAGCAGGGTGTGCGGCCGGTGGTGTTCTCGCACTGGTTTCACCGGATTCGCTTTCGCTGCAAAGTGTGTCATTTCGAGCTCGGCTTCAAAATGCGCGCAGGCTCGAACGACGTCCTGATGGCCGACATTATCGACGGCAAGTTCTGCGGCATGTGCCACAACAACCGGATCGCGTGGGGGGCCGAGCGTTGCGACCTGTGCCACTCCGGGCGGCCCGGGTTGCCGAGCCGGATATTCGGCGGGCACCAGACGCTTGGCCCGGGGCGCTGGTGAGCGTGCCGCGAATGCGCGTGATGGATGCGATGAGGGCGCCGGGAATTCCGGCATGGACCGTGCTCGCCATCGTGCTCGCACTGGCGACAGCGGGCTGCGCCGGCGGTGTTGCTGGCGCCCCGAGTCGGAGCGACGGGGGGAGCCACGCGCTTGCTATGCCGTTATTGATGCTGAGCGGGGCGCGGCTCGCCACGGCGGCGGATAGCTCCGGCACGCCGGCCCTGGCATTTGGTGCGGCGCCGTTTACGCTCTTTGTTCACCCGGTCGCCGTGGCTGCGCGCGGCGAGGACGTCTACATTGCCGATTCCGGAACGAGGCGCGTCTACCGGTTTGTCCGAGCGCTCAATGCGATGGTTGCGTTTACCGGAGTGACGGTGGGCCCCGGCACGCGGATCGCGGTCGGCAGCGATTTCTCACTGTACGTGCTCGATCCGGCCGCCCGGCGCGTGCAGCAGTTCGCCCGCAACGGGCAGATGCTCGCGATTTTTGGCGATGACATCAATGTGGGCCGCCCCGTGGCGATGGTGGCCGATGAAGCGCGCGGGCTGTTTCTGATTGCGGACGGACTGTACAATCAGATCGTCGCGTTTCACCCATTGGGCAGGGCGTCGTACACGATCGCACTGCGCGGGGATGCGCGGAATCGTGTTTTGGGTATCGCCGGGTTGGCGCTCGGCGCGAGCGAGCTGTATGTCTCCGATCCGTTGTGCCGCTGCATCGCACGCGTTGCGCGCGATGGCGGGGTGCTGGAAACATTCGGGCATCGCGAGATCGGTCAGCCGGGGCCGATCGCGGTCGATCGTTATCAACGCGTTTTCGTGATCGACGGATTCACGTCCGGGATCAAGGTGTTCGCGGGAGGCAGGCTGATCCATGATCTGTCACCGGCTGCTCTGGGCCTGGCGCAGATAAATGATCTGTGGATTTCCGGGGATCTGCTGTACGTTGCGGACGGCGTCGGCGCGCGCGTGGCCGAGATGCGTCTTGCCCCGCCGCGGCACGGAGAATGATATGCGCGGCACGGTGCGAAACGACGAGCGGCCGGCGCGTGCGCAGGACGTGCTTCGATCATGCGTCGCCGCGTTCGCGGCGGGTGTTATCCTCGCCGGATGCGCCGCGGACGGATCCCGGAAAGTGTTGCGTCTCGGGACGGAGGATCCGGTCGAGAGCAAGCCCCTGATGTGGCCGGCGCCGCCCGATGTGCCGCGCTACCTATTTGCGGGGCAGCTTACCGGGGAAGCCAATTTCCGGGATGCGAAAGGCGACGCTCAAGAGGGGTTCGCGGGTTTCCTGCGCTGGATCGCCGGGATTCTCGTCGGCGAGAAGGAGCCGATCGTGCTGCAGCGCCCGGCGGCCGGGATGACCGATGCAGCCGGACGCATTTTCGTGACCGACGTAAGCCGTCAGGCGGTGTTCGTCTTCGATCCCGCTGCCGCCGAGCTCATGGTATGGGACAAGGCGGAAGGTCTGGCAAGTTTTGTCGCGCCCGTGGGCATCAGCGCGGGGCCTGAGGGAACGGTGCTGATTGCCGATGCGGAACTTGGCATCGTCGCGCGACTCGACGCTCGCGGCAATCCGGGGCCGAGCCTCGGCCGCGGCAGGCTCAAGCGCCCGACCGGCGTGGCCTACGATCCGCAGGGCCAGCGCATCTTCGTCGCGGATACTTATGCCCACGACGTCAAGGTATTCAACCCCAACGGCGACCTTCTGCAGGTGATCGGGCGCCACGGCGAGGGCGACGGTGAATTCAATTTCCCCGCGCACCTCGCCTTTGCCCATCGGCAGCTCTATGTCACCGATACCATGAACAGCCGGGTGCAGGTGTTCGCGCCGGACGGCACGCTGCGGATGAAATTCGGTGCGCGCGGGCTGTACGTCGGCAACCTGGTGCGGCCGAAGGGCGTTGCAGCGGACAGCGCCGGCAACATCTACGTGGTCGAATCGTACCATGACCATCTCCTGACATTCGACCAGAACGGGCAGTTCCTGATGGGCATCGGCGGCCTGGGACGGGAAATCGGCAAGTTCTACCTGCCATCCGGAGCGTGGTCCGACGGTCGCGACCGGATCTTTGTCGCCGACATGTTCAATGGCCGCGTGATGGTGTTCCAGTTCCTGGGTGGAGGCGCCGAAGGTGAGTATTAAGCCGGCCCCGACCTCAGCGTTGATGCTCATGTTGGCCGCGGCGTTCCTTGCGCTCGCCTGGCCCGCGATCGCGCCCGCCGCCCGCCTGTCGGACGTGCGCGGCACCAGGCACAACCTGTCGGCATCCGGCCCGGGGACGACGAAGGCCGTGTCCGAAACCCAGGTTTGCGTCTTCTGCCATACCCCGCACGGCGCGGCGCTCGGTGCGACGCCGCTGTGGAACCGCGAGATCAAGAATCAGACGTACACCGGCTACACCTCCTCCTCGCTCGACGCCAACGCGATCCAGGGCTCGCTCGACCAGCCGGGCGGCAGCTCCAAGCTGTGCTTGTCGTGCCACGACGGCACGCTCGCGATCGGCAGCGTGAACGTTTTGAATGGTCTCGGATCGGCCACCCAGCAAGGCACGCAGTCGATCACCATGACCGGCACCGGCACGGGCGGGGTCATGCCCGACGGCGCGGGCGCGGCCACCGGCTTCACGCGTCACCTTGGTATCACCCTGACGAACGATCACCCCGTGTCGGTGAGCTATACCTCGGCGCTGGCGACGCGCGACGGCGAGCTCCGCGGCGTCGATTCCAGCCAGAAATGGCCGCCGGGGACGGGCGATGTCGTCGGCATCCGCAGCTCCGGCTACCGGCCGCTCCTGCCGCTGGAACCGACCGCGGCGGGCGGAATCGGACAGGTGCAGTGCGGCACCTGCCACGACCCGCATATCCGGGAGACCGATCCGACCAAGGGCAATCAAAAATTCCTGCGCCAGAACCGCTTCCAGGAGGCGTCGCCATCCCCAGCGTACAGCCAGGACAACGACATCGTCTGCCTGTCCTGCCACGACAGGAACCAGACCAGCGGCATCTGGGCGTACTCGGCGCACGCCAATTCGCAGGTCGCCACGCAGACCTACAAGGCCGGGCCCGCGAACGATCGCGAGTTTCCCGCCAACATCCCGGTGTGGAAGGTATCGTGCCTCAACTGCCACGACACGCACACCGTGCAGGGATCGCGCCGGCTGCTGCGCGAGGGCACGGACAGCCCGCTCACCCCCAAGTCCGGCGGCAACGCGGCGCTGGAGGAGACATGCTATCAGTGCCACCGGGACATCACCGGCAGCATCGTGACCAACACGCCTAATGCGGCGCCGAATATCCGCGACGAGTTTGCGCGCGCGCGGCGCATGCCGATCCGTTCGGTCGACCAGTCGGCCGGCTCCGAGGTCCACGACATCGGCGGCAACTTCAGCGATCCCGGATTCGTCGACTGCACCACGACCAACAACCGTTGCGGCGCGGACTTTATCGAATCGCGCGCCAACCTCGGCTCGGGCAATGTGGCCAATCGCCACGCCGAGTGCACCGACTGCCACAACCCGCACCGCGTGGTGAAGTTCCGCGATTTTCGCGGCAACCCGCCTGGCAGCCTCGCGGGTGCACCGGATGCGGCGGCAACTCATCAGCACACCGACACGGCAGGCTACACGCATACGAATGTCATCTCCGGTGCGCTGCGCGGCGCGTGGGGCGTCGAGCCGGTATACACGTCGGCCTCGTTCCAGAACCTGCCGCTGTCGTTCATCGTCAAGCGCAGCGATCCGGGAACCAGCGTGGACATCAGTATTGCCGCCTCGTACGTGACGCGTGAATATCAGATCTGCCTCAAGTGCCATTCCAACTATGGTTACACCGACGACAATCTCTATCCGAGCGGCAGCACACGCCCCTCGCTCGGCGGGCCGGGGCTTACCGCGAGCCCGAGAGTCAATTTCACGCGCTACACCAATCAGGCAAAGGAATTCCAGGCGCCGGTGAGCCACAAAGGCGAAGTCTCGACAACCGACTCCGGGGCGTCGGCGACGTTTTCCAACAGCAATCGCCGCTCGTGGCATCCGGTGATGGACGACACGGGCCGCACCGGCGCGATACGCGGCAACGGCACCGACATCAGCAACAACTGGCGGCTGCCCTGGCGCAACGCGGTGGGCGCCCAGACGATGTACTGCGGCGACTGCCACGGCAACGACGCCGCCTCCACCACGTCCGTCATCCCGAACGCCGGTGAGCCGTGGGGGCCTCATGGATCGAGCAACGATTTTCTGCTCAAGGGCACGTGGAATACGGCGAGCGGCAGCGGGCAGGCGAACGCCCTGTGCTTCAAATGCCATGACCCGAACGTCTATGCGCCCACCGGCGGTGGCGGGCGCACGGGCTTCTGGATCGGCGCGACGAGCAGCCGCGGCGCGAACACGGACGGCCACTTGATCCACAGCGGCCGCGACAAGCTGAACAACACGCGCTGCAACTGGTGCCACATCGCCGTGCCGCACGGCTGGAAGAACAAGGGGCTGCTCGTGAACCTGCAGGACGTCGGGCCCGAGGCCGGGCAGGCCGCGGGCACGGCGATTCCCAACGGCTCGCTGCCGTACACCAGCGGGCCGTACTATCGCAACTCCATGCTCAAGGTCAAGAACTTCAGGCCGAGCGGCAACTGGGTCATCGACGCGTGCGGACAGACCGGACAGGACTCGCGCGACTGGATGCGTTCCACGTGCAACAACCCGCCATGATGGGCTGGCTAACGCGTCTTGCCTCGCTCAAGCTCACGCTCGTCGTGCTCGCGCTGCTCGGCGCCGACGTGCTCTTGTCGTACCGCGCGGAGGTTCGCGGCGATTGGCCGCTCGCCGTGCCCTTGACCCTGCTCGCGGTGAACCTGGCGTGCGCGGTCGCGACCAACCCGGTGTTCCAGCGGCAGACGGCGTTGCTCACGTTCCATCTGGCGCTGATAGCCATTGTGCTGCTGATCGCCGCGGGCCGGCTTACCTACCTGAGAGGGCAGCTCGAGTTGTCCGCGGGCGAGACCTTTCAGGGCGAGCTCACGCAGAATGAGCGCGGGCCATGGCATTGGGGCGGCATCGCGGGAGCCGCTTTCACCAATCACGGGTTCACGATCGATTACAGCCCCGGCATCCAGCGCAACGCGACGCGCAACACGGTCAGCTGGAAGGATGCGGACGGCCGCGCGCAGCGCGCGGTCATCGGCGACCAGCAGCCGCTTGCACTGCAGGGGTTCCGGTTCTACACCTCGCACAACAAAGGCTTCGCGCCGGTGTTTGCCTGGCATTCACCCGATGGCACGCGGCAGCGTGGCACGGTGCATCTTCCGTCTTATCCGGTCAACGAGTACCGCCAGGCGCAGGAGTGGTCCCCGCCGAACTCCGGAGCGACACTTTGGGTCATGCTGCAGTTCGACGAGGTCCTCCTCGATCCGGCGCGACGTTCCGAGTTCAGGCTGCCGGGTGAGCACAAGCTCGTACTGCGCATAGGCGAGGCGCGCACGGAACTGAAGCCGGGCGACCGTTATGAGCTCAACGGGGGTGTCCTGGTGTATGAAGGGCTGACGACCTGGATGGGCTACAAGGTTTTCTACGACTGGACGCTGCCGTGGCTGCTGGCTGCTTGCGTACTTGCGGTGGCGAGCCTCGCGTGGCATTTCTGGAAGAAATTCGGCCTACAACCATGGAACGGATGACATGAAAGCGGAGCTCGCATGGCTGTGGGCCGGGTTGGTGTGCTATGTGCTGGCGGGGTCGGTGGCCATCATCGCGGTGGTGCTGAACAAACGACCCGAGCGGACGGTGCTCGCGCTCATGGCGGCAGGCCTCACGCTGCATGCGGTGTCGATCATGTTGCGCTGGACACGGCTGGGGCACGGCCCGTTCATCACGATGTTCGAGATTCTGTCTTCCAATGTGTGGAGCCTCACGGTCATTTTCACCATTGCCTACTGGCGGGTGCGCGCGCTGCGCCCGACGGCTGCGGTAGTGATGCCGGTGCTGTTCGTGATGATGGGCTGGCTGCTGATGACGAGCCCGGGCGAAGGTCACCTGCCGCCCACTTATCACACGATCTGGCTCTACGTGCACATCGGGCTGGGCAAGGTATTCCTGGGCTCGGTGCTGGTGGCGGTGGGCATTGCCGGCATCATCCTGCTGCGCACGGGCGGCATCGCGACTGCGCGGCTCTCGGCGCTTCCCGACAACGCGCGGCTCGAGGATCTCGCTTTCCGTTTCATGATCCTCGGCTTTGTATTTGAAACCCTCATGCTCATTGCCGGCGCGATCTGGGCGCAGGACGCGTGGGGCCGCTATTGGGCGTGGGATCCGCTCGAGACCTGGTCCTTCATGACCTGGCTTACGCTCGCGTTCTTCCTGCACCTGCGCGTCACGTGCAAGCTGCGGCCGCAGTGGGCGGCCTCCGCGATCATGCTCGTGTTTGTCCTTGCGTTCCTGACCTTCTTCGGCGTGCCGTTCGTGTCCGAGGTGCCCCATCAGGGAGCGGTCTAGCGTGGTGCGCCACCTCTATCCTTTGACCTTGAGCGGCGAGCCGCCGCACCGACTGGTGGGTGCGTGGCTGATGCTGGCGATCAGCGCGCTCGGACTGTCCGCGCTCTTCGCCGTCGTTCTGGTCGTGGGGCGCACGCCGTATCTCGCCCGTATGCTGCCTTCGCTCGACGGCTTCCACAGCGCGCTGGTGCTGCATGTCACGCTTGCGGCGTTCATCTGGTTTCTCGCCTTCGCCGCGGCGTTGTGGAATGCCCTGTGCACCGGCGTGCGCTCGCTGCGGTGGGCCGGATTCGGGCTCGGTGTCGCGGGCATCGTCGCGATCACTGTATCGCCGCTTGCCGGCGAGGGACCCGCGGTGCTGAGCAACTACCTGCCGGTGCTCGACAACACGGTCTTCCTCGCCGGGCTCGGCTGGTTCGGCGCCGGGATACTGTTCACCGCGGCAGGAGTGCTCGCCGCCACGCGGCTTCGCGGCCGAATCGCGGACGGGGCGGCTGCGTTGCATGCGGGGATTCTGCTCGCTCTCGTTCCGACGATTGCCGCGGGCGTATCGTGGGCGTGGTCGTTTGCGACGGCGCCGGAGGGCCTGCACCCGGCGGCGTACTTCGAAGTCGTTTCCTGGGGCGCAGGGCACGCGTTGCAATTCACCCATGTGCTCCTGATGATGGTCGCGTGGCTCGCGCTGGCAGCGGAGTGCGGCGTCGCGCTGCCGCTGCCCCCGCGCACGGTGGCTGCGCTTTTCGCGGTCGCGGCGGCGCCGGCGCTGGCGGCGCCGCTCGTGCATGCGTTATATCCGGTCGCAACGCCGGAGTTCCGCGCCGCATTCACTGCGCTGATGCAATACGGCACCTGGACCGTAGCGGTGCCCTTGGGCGTGCTGCTGCTCGTCGAGCTTGCGAAAAGCCGTCACCCCGCGGTGTCCGAGCGTGGACTGCGCGCAACGCTCGTGATTTCGATCGGCTTGTTCATTGCGGGGTGTGTAATCGGCGCTGCGATCCGCGGCGAGACCACCCTGGTGCCAGCGCATTACCACGGAACCATCGGTGCCGTGACGCTCGCCTACATGGCGCTGGCGGCTCGCATGTTGAAACATTTCGGATACGCGGATCAGGCCGCGGGCGCGGCGCGTTGGCCGGTCCTGTACGGCGCGGGGCTCGCTCTGCTGGTGATGGGGCTTGCCTGGTCGGGCCTGCATGGGCTGCCGCGCAAGACGGGGTGGAGCGCGGCTGCAGGCAATGGGGAGGTCCTCGCCGCGATGGCTGTGGCCGGGGCCGGCGGGGTGCTCGCCATTGTCGCCGGCGCGTTATTTGCGCTGTCGGCATGGCGCGCGGTGCGGGGCCGGCGGCGCGCGGGGCGCCGCCGCGATGGGCGCTTGAGGGCGTTTGCCGTCACCTTGGCTGCGGTGGTGTGCGGTGGAATCGCGCTGGCGTGGATCGGCGACGAGATCAGCCGTCCTTCAGCACAGGCGACCGCGGCAGCCGACCCGCGCGTCGATCCCGCGGGATACGCGGCGGCGCAACGCGCCGCCGAGATCGATCGGCGCTTCCAGCAGGGCGTCGTGATGCTACATGCCAAGCAGTACGACGACGCGATTGCGGCGTTCCACCGTGTGCTCGCGCTCGCGCCCGAGATGCCCGAGGCGCACGTCAATATGGGTTTTGCATTGATCGGATCGGAGCGCCACGCCGCCGCTCGGGATTTTTTCGAGAGCGCAACGTCGTTGCGGGCGAATCAGATCAACGCGTACTACGGGCTCGCCGTGGCGCTGGAAGGTCTGGGCGATCTTCCGGGGGCCATCGGCGCGATGCGCACCTACACGCACCTGAGCAGACCGGAGGATCCGTACCGGCGCAAGGCCGAGGCCGCGCTATGGGAGTGGGAGAGCGCCGTTGCCGAGGCGCGCGAACCGGTCCAGTCCGCCGCTGGGCACGCGCCCAACGCGAATCAGCGCTGAAGGTAAGTTGATGGCCGATTTCGCGAACCACCGATGGTTTACGGTGTATCTTGCGCTAACCACGGTGCTGGCCGGCGCCCTGGTCATGGTGATCGAAGTCTTGGGCTCGCGCGTGATCGGGCCGTTCTTCGGGGTAAGCCTGTTCGTCTGGACGTCGCTCATCGCCGTGACGCTCACCGCGCTTGCCTTGGGTTATGCGGTGGGTGGGCGGCTCGCGGACCGTTTCAGCTCGCCCGATGCGCTTTACGGCCTTCTCCTTCTGGCGGGACTGCTCACATTGCCCATACCCGCGCTGAAACCACTGGTCCTCGAAGCGGCGCTACCGCTCGGGCTGCGGGCCGGGGCGCTCACGGCGTCGCTGCTGCTGTTCGGGCCGGCGCTCTTCCTGCTGGGATGCGTCACGCCGTATGTGGCGCGGATTGCGGTGCGCGAGATGCGGCACCTGGGCAAGACCATTGGCGCTTTTTACGCCGCTTCGACGGTGGGCAGCATCATGGGCACCGTGCTGGCCGGGTTCTTCCTGATCCCGTCGCTGGGCGTAAGCCACGTGTTCGTGCTGAGCGGCGGGCTGCTGATCGCGCTCGCGGTCGGCTATTTCGTATTCTTCCGCCGCTACTGGTGGGGGCTTCTCGCGCTTGTCGTGCCGCTCGCTTCCGTGCCGCACCCGGAGATGCCGCGCGCATTGATGCCGGACGGCACAGAGGTGGCCGTGGTGCACAGCCGGGACAGCCCTTATGGGAGCGTCAAGGTTATCGACTACCGCCATGGCAGTGTCCATACGCGGGAGCTGGTGATCGACGGGCTGGTGCAGGGCGGCATCGACATGGCGACCCGCGAGTCGGTTTATGAGTATTCCTACCTGCTGCAGTGGCTGCCGTACGCGATGAATCCGGCGGGCAAGAGCTGCCTTGTCATCGGGCTGGGTGCGGGGCTCGTGGCCCGTTGGTATGATGCGCGCGGGATCGCCACGGACGCCGTCGATATCGACCCCGAAGTGGTGAGTATCGCGCGAGCCTATTTCGGCCTCGAGCCGCGCCTGAACGTGGTAATCGCTGATGCCCGCGCTTTCTTGGGCACGGGCACCAAGCGCTACGATTACGTCGTGCTCGACGTGTTCAATGGCGACACGACCCCGGCGCACCTATTAAGCGTGGAGGCCTTGCGCCAGATCAAACTGCGGCTCGCCGAGGACGGTATCCTCGCGCTGAACCTGATGGGCAGCCTGACGACGCATAGTTTTATGACCGCGTCGATCGTCAGGACGCTCGAGACGGTGTACAAGAACATCATGATTTATAAGACTTTTGACGTAGACGATGGCGACGGCGCCGGCAACATCGTGGTCATCGCTCACGATGGCGCACCGCGCCCACCTGATGCGCGCGTCCTCGCGCGGGCACAAGTCCACCCCCACGCGGAGCCGCTGGTGCGGCAGGGCTTCATCCAGCCGTTCCGGTTTCCCCCGGGAACCCCGGCGATGCTGCTGACCGATGAGTTCAATCCGGTCGACGCGCGCGATCTTTGGCTCAAAGAGCGCGTGCGCCGCCGCATTCTGGAATCCACGCCGCCGGCCGTGCTGCACAGTTCGAGGCAGGCCGGCCATCATGCTTGAGGCTACCGCGCTCGAATGCGTTCGGGGCGAGCGGACGTTGTTTCGCGATGTCGGCTTCGCGCTAGAGAGCGGTTCGCTGTTGCGGGTCGCCGGCGCGAACGGCAGCGGCAAGACCAGCCTCCTGCGCATCGTCTGCGGGCTGACGCCGCCCGCTGCAGGCGAGGTGCGCTGGCGCGGCGAAAACATCCGGTCGTTGCGCGAGGAGTATTGGAAGCATCTTCTTTACATCGGGCACCTGAATGCGGTCAAGGACGACCTCACGGCTCTGGAAAACCTTGGTATCGCGAGTGCGCTGGGCGGGCGGAAGGTGGCCGACCGCGTTGCGCTCGAGGCGCTGGACCAATTCGGCGTCGCCGCGTGCGCCGGCCTGCCCGCGCGGGTGCTGTCTCAAGGCCAGCGCCGACGGGTCGCGCTGGCGCGGCTCGCGCTGAGCCGAAATTCGCCGCTTTGGGTGCTCGACGAGCCGTTCACTGCGCTCGACGTGGGCGCGGTCGCCTTGATGGAACAGTTGATCCACGAGCATCTTGTGCGCGGAGGCGCAGCGGTGTTCACCACACACCAGGAAGTGACGATCGAGGCCAGCGTCAGGCTGCGCATCGATCTCGGGCCATGAGCGCGCCATGCTGACCACCTTGCGCGTTGTCATCTATCGTGATCTGCTGCTTGCGTTCCGGCGCCGGTCGGACGCTGCGAACACGCTGCTCTTTTTCGTCATCGTCGTGAGCCTTTTCCCGCTCGGGGTCGGTCCCGAGCCGAACCTGCTGCGCACGATCGCGCCCGGCGTACTTTGGGTGGCGGCGCTGCTCGCGTCGATGCTGGCGCTCACCAAGATGTTTGCCGCCGACTACGCCGACGGAACCCTCGAGCAGATGCTGCTCACCCCGGCGCCGCTCACCATCGTCGTCGTGGGGAAGGTGCTCGCCCACTGGCTGGTCACCGGTTTGCCGCTCGTCGTCCTGGCGCCGGTCCTGGCGCTGCAATTCGATATGCCGGGCGAAGCGCTCGGCGTGCTGATCGCGTCGCTGTTGCTGGGAACCCCGGTCTTGTCGCTGATCGGGGCCATCGGAGCAGCGTTGACGCTCGGGGTGCGCGGGTCCGGGGTGCTGACCGCGTTGCTGGTACTGCCGCTCTACGTGCCGGTGCTGATTCTCGGGGCGGGCGCGGTCGAATACGCCGCGGCCGGCATGGGCGGAGCGGGGCACTTGCTGCTGCTCGGCGCACTGCTGGTGTTCGCCGCGGCATTCGCGCCTTGGCCGATTGCGGCCGCCCTGCGCATTTCCGTCGAATGAACTGCGGGCGTACTGGCATGTCAATGAATGGTTATAGGATAATCGCTCCTTCGTCCGAAACAGCCGATGTCAACGATTCCAGGTAAGCCGATGGATGCCCGCTGGGAACAATCGCCGGGACGCATCCGCTGGTTCAAGTACTCGTCGCCGCAGACGTTCTACCCGCTGGCGGGGAAGATGGTCCCGTGGTTCGGCCTCGCCGCGGCGCTGCTGTGCGCGGCCGGCCTCTACGTGGGCTTTTTCGTCGCCCCGACCGATGCCCAGCAGGGCGAGTCCTACCGCATCATCTTCATCCACGTCGCCGCGGCATGGTTGTCGATGTTCATCTACCTGGTGATGGCGTTCTGGGCCGGCTTCGGGCTCGTGTTCAACACGCGCCTGTCCAACATGATGGCGAGTGCGCTCGCGCCGACCGGGGCGATGTTCACTTTTATCGCGTTGTGGACCGGCGCCTTCTGGGGCAAGCCGACCTGGGGCACGTGGTGGGTGTGGGACGCGCGCCTCACCTCGGAGCTGATACTGCTGTTCCTGTATTTCGGCTTCATGGCGCTGCACGCCGCGATCGACGATCCGCGCCGGGCGGACAAGGCGGCCGCCGTGCTGGCGCTGGTCGGCGCGGTGAACGTCCCGATCATCTACTACTCGGTGCAGTGGTGGAACACGCTGCACCAGGGTGCGTCGGTGAGCCTGACCAGGGCGCCGACCATGGCCGCCACCATGCTGGCCGGCATGCTGTTGATGGCGCTGGGTTTCTGGATGTACAGCATTGCGGCCTGCCTCGTGCGCGTGCGCTCGATCATCCTCGAGCGCGAGCGCAATGCGGACTGGGTCGCCGACTACGCGAGGACACTGAAATGAACTGGGGCGGGTGGAACAACTTCTGGGCGATGGGCGGCTATGCGCTCTACGTGTGGGGCTCGTACGCGGTTACGGCTGCGCTGATCGCTGCGGAAATCGTTTTGCTGCGGATGCGCCGGCGCAATGCGCTCGATGCGCTGAAGCAGTCAGCACGGCAGAGGGGATCATGAAGGCCCGGCACAAACGGTTTGCCATGGTGGCCGCGGGGGTGGCCGCGCTCGGTATCGTGGCGGTGCTGGTGCTCTCGGCATTCCAGAAAAATCTGGTGTTCTTCTTCACGCCGACGCAGGTCGCGGCCAACGAGGCGCCGCAGGGCCGCACCTTTCGCATCGGCGGCCTGGTCGAGGCCGGCAGCGTCAAGCGCGAGCCCGACGGCGTCACTGTGCGCTTCGTCGTGACCGACACGGCGAAGAGCATCCCGGTCTACTACCGCGGCGTGCTGCCCGATCTGTTCCGCGAAGGAAAAGGTGTGGTCACCCAGGGGCGCCTCGAGGACGGGGTGTTCCGCGCGAGCGAGGTGCTCGCGAAGCACGACGAGAATTACATGCCGCCGGAAGCGGCCGAGGCGGTTGCCAAGGCGCATGCCGGGAAGCCGCCCGGCGCGGACACGCTGATCGCACCGCCGCAAACGACGGGAGGTTACCGATGATTCCGGAACTCGGTCAATTCGCGCTGGTGCTGGCGCTGTGCCTCGCGCTGGCGCAGGGATTGCTGCCGCTCGTCGGCGCGGCGCGCGGCAACGCGGCGTGGATGGCGGTCGCGCGGCCCGCGGCGCAGGGCCAGTTCGTGTTCGTCGCGCTCGCTTTCGGCTTCCTCATCTCTCTGTTCGTCGTCAACGACTTCTCCGTCGCCAACGTGGCGACGAACTCGAATTCGTCACTGCCGCTGCATTACCGCATCGCCGCGTCGTGGGGCAGCCACGAAGGCTCGCTGCTGCTGTGGGCGCTGATGCTCACGGGGTGGAGCGTGGCGGTCTCGGTGTTCAGCCGCCGGCTGCCCGATGACATGGTCGCGCGCGTGCTGGGCGTGATGGGACTGGTGAGCGTCGGCTTCCTCGCCTTCATGCTGTTCACCTCGAACCCGTTCGACCGCCTGCTGCCGGCCGCGCCGGACGGCCGCGATCTCAATCCGCTGCTGCAGGACGCGGGCATGATCTTCCACCCGCCGATGCTCTACATGGGCTACGTCGGGTTCTCGGTGGCGTTCGCGTTCGCCATCGCCGCCCTGTTGTCGGGCCGGCTCGACGCGGCATGGGCGCGCTGGTCGCGCCCGTGGACCACGGTGGCGTGGTTGTTCCTCACGCTCGGCATCGCGCTCGGCAGCTTCTGGGCGTACTACGAGCTTGGCTGGGGCGGCTGGTGGTTCTGGGACCCGGTGGAGAACGCCTCGTTCATGCCGTGGCTGGTGGGCACCGCGCTCATTCATTCGCTCGCGGTGACCGAGAAGCGCGGCTCGTTCAAGAGCTGGACGGTGCTGCTCGCCATTCTCGCGTTCTCACTCTCCCTGCTCGGCACGTTCCTGGTGCGCTCCGGCGTGCTCACGTCGGTGCACGCGTTCGCCACCGATCCCAAGCGCGGCATTTTCATCCTCGGCTTCCTGGTCGTGGTGATCGGCACCTCGCTCGCGCTCTTCGCGTGGCGCGCGCCGCGCGTGGGCCTCGGCGGCGCCTTCGACCTCGTCTCGCGCGAAGCGGCGCTGCTCACCAACAACGTGCTGCTGGTGGTGGCCGCGGGCACGGTGATGCTCGGCACGCTCTACCCGCTCGCGCTCGACGCGCTGGGGCTGGGCAAGATCTCGGTGGGGCCGCCGTACTTCGAGTCTGTCTTCGTGCCGCTGATGGCACCGGCGCTGTTCCTGCTCGGTCTCGGGCCTCTGGCGCGCTGGAAGAGCGCGAGCCTGCCCGACCTCGCCACGCGCCTGCGCTGGGCGGCCGGCGTGAGCGTCACGGTCGCGGTCCTCCTGCCGTTCGCCCTGGGGCGCTGGTCCTGGATGGTGAGCCTGGGGCTGCTGCTGGCGGCCTGGATCGTCGCCACCAGCGCCTACCACCTATGGCAGCGGCTGAAGCCGGGCGCCGGCGACCCGACTTTCATCGGGCGGGTGCGCAGTTCGGCGCGCAGTTATTACGGCATGGTGATGGCGCACGTCGGCGTCGCGGTGTTCACCGTCGGCGTGACGCTCGTCGGCGGTTACCAGAGCGAGACGGACGTGAAGATGGCCCCGGGCGACGTGACGGCGCTTGCCGGCCACGAGTTCCGCTTCGTCGGGGCGACCGAGGTCAAGGGGCCGAACTACGTCGCCGCGCGCGGCACGATCGAGGTGGCCCGCGAGGGGAAGCGCTTGGCGACGCTTCATCCGGAGAAGCGCATCTACACCGTGCAGAACATGCCGATGACCGAGGCCGCGATCAACCGCGGTATCACGCGCGACCTCTACGTCGCGATGGGCGAGGAGGTTGCCCCCGGCACATGGATCGTGCGCATCTGGTACAAGCCGTTTGTGAACTGGATCTGGATCGGCTGCGTAATCATGGCGCTGGGCGGGCTCTTCGCGGCGAGCGACCGGCGCTACCGGGTGGGTACGCGCAGCGCGTCGCGCGAGCCTGCGGCCGCGCAGGCCGCGGAAGCGTCGCCGGCGGGTTGAGCCAGTGTCCGAGACAGCATCCCGGCCAGGGCCTTCCATGATGCGCTTCATGCTGCCGCTGGGCGTATTCCTCGCGCTCGCGATACTGCTCGGCATCGGCCTCAATCTCAATCCGCGGGAGGTGCCCTCGCCGCTCATCGACAAGCCGGCGCCCCACTTCGAGCTGCCGCAGCTTCATGCTCCCGAGAAGACGTTCTCGCAGAGGGACATGCTGGGCCGGGTGTGGATGCTGAACGTGTGGGCGTCGTGGTGCGTGTCCTGCCGCGAGGAGCATCCGGTGCTGGTCGATCTGCACCGCTCGGGCGTCGTGCCCATCGTTGGGCTCAACTACAAGGACCAGCGCGAAGACGGCATTGCGTGGCTTGCGCGCTTCGGCGATCCGTATCAGCTCTCCGCCTACGACATCAAGGGCCGCGTCGGCATCGATTACGGCGTCTACGGCGTGCCGGAGACCTACCTCATCGACCAGCGCGGCGTGATCCGCTACAAGCGCATCGGCGTGCTGACGCCCGCGATCGTCAAGGACAAGGTCCTGCCGCTCGTGGCCGAACTCAACCGTGAGAACTAGAGGTCATGCCAAGAACATCAAGCCGCCGATGGACGCCGATCGACGCCGATAAGACCCAAACCGGGACACCGAGGGCACAGCGTTCACAGAGAAGATCGAGAAACGAAATTGATTTTGGTCTGGGGCTCGCACGCTGTGTGATCTCTGTGGCCAATGCTTTTAGGGGTTGACCTTGAGTCTATCTGCCTTCATCGGCGTTCATCGGCGTACCCCTCGAGGGGGTATTAAAAAGAATTCATCGGCGGTTGAATCCGCTTTTCGGGTTTTTGCGACCGGTTGCCGATTCCTCATTGGCGTGCTGGTGCTCGCGTTCGCGCTTTCCGGGTGGACGCGCGAGGCCGCGCCGGCCGCTGCCGATCCAGCGCTGGAGAAGCGCGTCATGGCGATCGCCGAGGAGCTGCGCTGCCTGGTCTGCCAGAACCAGACGATCGCCGATTCCAACGCCCCCCTGGCGCTCGATCTCAGGAACCAGGTCCGGGAGCAGCTGAAAAGCGGCAAGAGCGAGCAGGACGTGATCGATTTCATGGTCGCGCGCTACGGCGACTTCGTGCTCTACCGCCCGCCGGTGAAGGCGACCACGCTGCTGCTGTGGTTCGGTCCGCTGCTGCTCGCCGCGCTCGGCATCGGCATGCTCGTGCGGCGTCTGAAGCGCCGCCGCGCCGAAGCGCCTGCCGCGTTGAGCGACGCCGAGCGCGCGCGCGCCGCGGCGCTGCTGAAGGGCGGCGAAGGGGGGCCGCGATGATCTGGTTTGGTCTGCTCGCCACGCTGTTCATTGCGGGCACGCTCGCGTTCGTGCTGCCGCCGCTGCTGCGCCGCGGCCACGGGGGGGCGCAGGTGTCGCGCGGCGCGGTCAATGTCGATGTCCATCGCGATCAGTTGCGCGAGCTCGAGGGCGATCTCGCGGCCGGCACCTTGAGCCAGGATCGCTACGACGAGGCGCGGCGCGAGATCGAGCGCCAGCTGCTCGAGGACACGGGCGATGCCGAGGCTGCGCCGGCGGGCGCCCCGCAGCACGGCCTGCGCACCGCAGTGATCGTAGGCACAGCCGTGCCGGTCCTCGCGATCGGGCTTTATTTCGCGGTCGGTAATCCTGACGGCCTCGTGCCGGAGCGCGTCGCCGGAGCCGGCGAATCGCATGGCGTCACCCCGCAGCAGGTCGAGGCCATGATCGAGCGTCTCGCTGCGCGGCTGAAGTCCGAGCCGGACGATGCCGAGGGCTGGGTCATGCTCGCGCGCACCTACCTGGCGATCGACCGTTTCAAGGAGGCGGCCGCGGCCTTTGCCAGCGCCGCCGCGCGGGTTCCCGGCAGCGCGCAGCTGCTGGCCGATTATGCGGATGCGCTCGCGATGGCGCAGGGGCGCAACCTCACGGGCGAGCCGGAAAAGCTCGTCCAGCGCGCGCTCGCGATCGATCCCAACAACCTGAAGGCGCTGGCGCTCGCCGGCAGCGCCGAGTTCGAGAAGAAGCAGTTCAACGCGGCGGTCTCATACTGGCAACGGCTCGCCAACCTGGTGCCGCCGGATTCGGAGACGGCGCGAGCGGTGCAGGGCAGCATCGCGGAAGCGCAGGCGCTGGGGGGACGCGCAGCCCCCGGCTCGCGCCCGGCCGCTGTCGAGGCGCCGCGCAAGGGCGTGGCCGCAGGCGGGCGCGTCAGCGGCTCGGTGCGGCTCGCGCCGGGACTCGCGGCACGCGTCGCGCCGGGCGACACGGTGTTCATTTTTGCACGCGCGGCGGAGGGACCGCGCATGCCGCTCGCGATCGTCCGCAAGCAGGCGGCCGAGCTGCCGGCGCAGTTCCTGCTCGACGATTCGATGGCGATGGCGCCCGGAATGAATCTTTCGAGTTTCGAGCGGGTGGTGATCGGCGCGCGGGTCTCGAAGAACGCCAGCGCCAATCCCCAGAGCGGCGACCTCGAGGGCGTGAGCTCGCCGGTAAGAGTTGGCTCGGCGAATATCACGGTGGTGATCGATAACGTGGTTCGCTAGCAGCCGGTCGGACTTAGCAGCTCGACCGGCTGCTAAAAGCAAAACCGGCCGACGATTCGGACGCAAACCCGACCGAGGCGTTCGAATGTGAAGCAAAGCAAGGGGGAATTCGCCTATCCGTCATCCTTTTTTGCAATTCTTCCGGTGCTGGTTTTGCATTATGAGTTTGTCGGGGCCAGGTCCGACAAACTCCTAGGCGAAAGTTTTCCCGATATCGGTGCCCGCTTTCCCGAAATCGGGAAAAAAGGATCCGGATGCTGGCGTTGTTTCCGTACGACAACGGCTTGATGTGCCGCATGGCGAGAGGTGCCGCCATTATGCGCTTGAACAACAGGCAGGCAGCGGCCGGCAAGAACCCCGAGGACCTGGAGCATGCTGAGATCGTTTCGGAGCCGACCGGAAGGTTTTTTCGGTACATGAGGCGCTGCCCGTTACGCCGCTCTGCCTCACGTGTCACGGCCCCGAGCAAGCTATCGAGGCCTCAGTCCGGACCCGGATCGCAGCAGAGTATCCTCACGACCAGGCCACGGATTACCGGGTCGGCCAGGTGCGCGGCGCGGTCACTATCAAGCGTCCCCCGGCCCCTTAGCGGTTTCCCCGGATGAAGGCCGGTTGTTTCTGGCGCCGGGCAGCCGGAGTCGCGGTCGCCTTGGTGCTGGCAATCGGTGCCGGTTGTGGCGAGTCGGTACGCAGTCCGGGTCCGCAGCCGGGGGATCTGCTGCCGGCTCCGCCCCTGAACGATTTAGCGGACGGCAGCACGTTTTCCACGGCTTCGCTGCGTGGGACCGTGCTGCTGGTCAACTTTTGGGCGACCTGGTGCACGCCATGTCGCCAGGAGATGGCAAGTCTCGAGACCCTTAGCCGGCGTTTCCCCGCGCAGCAAGTCCGGGTCATAGGCATCACCATGGATGCCGATCTCAATCTCGCGCGGGAATTCGTAATGCAGAACGGGCTGAGTTTTTCCAACTACTCGGAGAATCCCGCTGAACGGGCGCGCGACTTGCTTCACGTTCGAACGTTGCCGGAGACGCTAATCGTTGCAGCCGACGGAAGGCTGGTGGCGCGCGTGAGCGGCGCGCGCGATTGGGCAAGCCAGGAGGCGGTGGCACTGCTCGCCGCCGTGGCGCGGCGGGAGCCCGTGCGCGCCCGTCCGGTCTTGCCCTGATTCCGGATCCGGCCGCGCCATTGGGTCCGCTAGGCGCGCCAGCGATTGCCGTGGCTCGTGTTGCGCAGCGCACGATGGCGCGGCGGTTTCTACCGCGGTTTTGATGTAGGTCAACCGGGTAACGCCCCGAGACGCCAGAATAGGAT
>Ga0326597_10003503_pt1 | contig 22590 bp, 25 predicted proteins | sample RVTome_12_FD_203789 | JGI IMG/M metagenome (GOLD analysis project Ga0326597, IMG submission 203789) | Soil microbial communities from uranium-contaminated site in the Upper Colorado River Basin, Wyoming, United States - RVT100D185 | ecosystem: Environmental > Terrestrial > Soil > Contaminated >...
CAGTTTCTCGTTTCCCGTTGTGCCCAAGGGACAGGCCCGGATCCGGACGCAGATGTCGGCGGCGCATTCGGTCGAAGACATCGACCGTGCCGTCGCGGCCTTCGTGGCGGTCGGTCGCGAACTCGGGGTGATTTCCTGATGAGCAACATGATGCGAGCCCTGGTGAAGGCCAAAGCCGAGCCCGGCATCTGGATGGAACAGGTTCCGCTGCCCGAGATCGGCCCGAACGACGTGCTGATCAAGGTGACGAAGAGCGCGATCTGCGGCACCGACGTCCATATTTACAACTGGGACCAGTGGGCGCAGAAGGTTGTGCCGGTGCCGCTGGTGACGGGTCATGAATTCGTCGGCGAGGTGGCCGAGGTCGGCAAGGCAGTCACCGCCTACCGCGTCGGGCAGCGCGTGTCCGGCGAGGGGCACATCGTCTGCGGCCATTGCCGAAACTGCCGGGCGGGGCGGGGGCATCTGTGCCGCAATACGCTGGGCGTCGGCGTGCAGCGCCCCGGGTCCTTTGCTGAATACCTGGCCTTGCCGCAGAACAATGTGGTGCCGATACCCGAGGACATTCCCGATGAAATCGCGGCGATCTTCGATCCGCTGGGCAATGCCGTGCATACGGCGCTGTCCTTCGATCTGATTGGAGAGGACGTCCTGGTCACTGGCGCCGGGCCGATCGGCATCATGGGCGCGCTGGTCGCCCAGGCCGTCGGCGCGCGCAAGGTGGTCATAACCGACATCAACCCGGTCAGGCTGGATCTCGCCCGCAAACTGGGCGTGCGTCACGTGGTCGATGCCTCGACGGAAAATCTGGCCGATGTGATGCGCCAGGAGGGCATGACCGAGGGTTTTGACGTCGGGCTGGAGATGTCAGGGTCAGCGCATGCCTTTCGCGACATGATCGACGCGATGAACAACGGAGGCAAGATCGCCATTCTGGGCATCGCGCCGACCGGGTTCGAGATCGACTGGAACAAGGTCATCTTCAAGATGCTGACCCTCAAGGGCATCTATGGACGCGAGATGTTCGAAACCTGGTACAAGATGATCGCGCTGGTGCAGGGTCCGCTCGATGTGTCCGGTCTGATCACCCACCGCATCGGCATCGACGACTATCAATCCGGGTTCGACGCCATGCGCACCGGCCAGGCCGCGAAGGTGGTGATGGACTGGTAGGGGCTCTGGCCAGGCAGACCACAGCATTGCGGGGGCAACTGATGATGCTCCCCGCTGGTTTGCGCGGTTTCATTCACATCCGCAGAATCGCGCGAAACTGATCGGCAGCTCCCGTTCCTGCGGCAGTGTCCCGGGTGGTGGTGCAGGCGCGCCGACCCTCGGAGAGGTCAGGGCCAGGCCGACTTTGCCTCGATCAGGGCAGCGGCCATGTATAGATCCTGCAGCGAAATGCCGGAACTGTCGAAGACGGTGATTTCGCGCTCGAACTGCCGCCCGGGGCTGCGACCCTCGATGACATTGCCAATGGCCGTCACCGTCAGATCTCCTGTCGCGACGGCATCGCGCACATGCTGGAACTCGCCGATCTGCACGGACTGGGTCGGCAGATCGCAAAACAGCGACGCCGAAGCAAGCAACTCGGTTGGCAGTTCGTGCTTGCCGGGGGCGTCCGATCCCATACTGACGACATGGGTTCCGGGACGTACCCATGCGGCGTCGAACAGCGGCTCGCGGGTGGGCGTTGCCGTTACCACGATATCGGCTGCGCAAACGGCCTCTTGCGGCGAGACCATCCGCGCTTTCAGCCCCTGTATGCGGAGTTGATCGACGAAAGCCTCGCAGCGCGGCGACGGTCGGGCAGCGACCAGCACGGTATTGATCGGGCGGATGCGGGCCAAAGCCATAACTTCAAAGCCCGCCTGATTACCGGCGCCGAATATCGCTAGAACGCCACAGTTGGGACGTGCCAGCAGATCCGCCGCGACTGCATTGGCGGCCGCAGTCCTGTAGGCGTTGACCTTTCCAGCCTCGATCACGGCGCCAAGCCGCCCGGTTCGAGGGTCCAGAAGCACGATGGTCGAGTTGTGGCGCGCAAGACCGCGGGCCGGGTTCCCCGACCAGAACGACCCCAGTTTCGCGCCGGCAAGATCCTCTGCCCAGCCGGATTTGATCGAGAAGGTGTTGCCCGCCTCGCGCGTGCGCCCCAACACTGCCGGAAAGACCTCGCCTTGCCCCGAGGCGGCGGCAACAAGGGCCCGTCGTGCCGCCCTGAAGGCAAGCTCATGCGTGACAAGTGCGGCAGATTCTTCTTCGCTGATATAGATCATCTGGGGCTCCTTGTGACGTCTGGGCCGCGTTTTGGCCCCGCATGTGGAGTGTACCGCGGGCGGCAGGCCACGCGACCCGCCTATTCTTTGGGTATAACGCGCCGTCCTATATGCTGATGACCGGCGCAAAACGAATGATCCCACCGAGCGGAAGGGGGGAAACGGCAGCGAAAACTGCGGGGTGTCCAGCAGTATGAAGCCGAGTCAATCGCGACACAGATCAACGGGCAGAGTGTTACTATGAGCTTCCATGAGGCGAGCAACAGGATACGGGTGCCTGCCGAGTTGAGAGAATTCGAGGATCGTCATGTCGCAGGCGCGCTGAAGCTATCTCAGGAAATGGGCTGGCCCTATCGCCTCGAGGATTGGCAGATCGCAGCCAGGCTGGGCAAGGGGCTGGTGCTTGAGCGCGCTGCCGAGGTGATTGGCACGGCCCTGTGGTGGAACTACGGCCCGTCCTTCGCGAGCGCAGGCATGATCATCGTAACCGCCTCCGAGCAGGGCTTTGGCCACGGGGCCCGGCTGTTCGACGGGTTGCTGGCGGCGACGGAGGGGCGCAACCTGCTGCTCAATTCGACCGACGAGGGATTCACGTTGTATTCGCGCCGGGGGTTCACCCCCTGGTGCGAGGTGCGCCAGCATCAGGGACAGTTGATCGGGGCAGTTGCACTGTTCGCCGATGAGGACATCCGCGCGGCAACAATCGCCGATCTGGCCGCGATCCAGCGGCTTGACGAGCGGGCCAGCGGCATGCCCCGTGCCGAGATGGTTGCCGCTCTCGCTGATATGGGAAAGATGGTCGTCATCGAGCGCTCGGAGCAGATTGTCGGCTATTCGATCGCCAGGAAATTCGGCCGCGGCCATGTGGTTGGCCCGGTCGTCGCCGGAGGGGTCGAGGATGCCCGCCGACTGATCCTCGCGCAGGCGGCTGGACTTCGCGGAGAATTCGTTCGGATTGATGTCAATGCCCATGAAGGGCTGGGTGACTGGCTGGACAGCCTCGGCCTGGCCCGCGTCGGTCATGCGGCCGCGATGATCAAGGGTCAGCGACCGACCACGGACGGGGCGGTCCGAATATTTGCGCTGGCAAACCAGTCCTTTGGCTGATGGGCGGATCGCGATGAAGGCAAAGCTCTCTAACATGGCAACCGAAATGCCGATGCAACCTATGGCCCAGGCGGTGCAGAAATGAAGTTTACGTCTTATTGGCTGGACACCTCCCGTCCGTTCGAACAGCGCGCGACCGCCCCGCTGGAAGGCCAGTGCGATGTGGCGGTCGTGGGCGGTGGGCTCACCGGGGCGTCCGCCGCGCTGGCTTTTGCCAAGAAGGGCGCCAGGGTTGTCTTGCTTGAGGCCGATACGATCGGCAACGCGGCTTCGGGCCGCAATGGCGGCATGTGCAACAATGGCTTTGCCCAGAATTACGCCGTTATGGTCGGCAAATATGGCAAGGATCGGGCGAATGCGCTCTACAAGGCCTTCGACTCGGGCGTCGATATGGTCGAACGACTGGTGCGCGAAGAGCAGATCGATTGCAGTTTTGCCCGCGTCGGAAAGCTGAAGCTGGCTGCCAAGCCCGAGCACTACGACATTCTGGCCCGCAGCCAGGAGCTTCTGGCGACCGGTGCAGACCCCGATACCCGGATGATCCCGCGCAGCGAGATGCGCAGCGAGGTCGGAACCGACCGCTATCACGGTGGTCTGCTCTATCCCAAAAGCGCGGGCATGCATGTCGGGCGTTTTGTCCGTGGGCTTGCGACCGCCGCCGCCCGGCACGGCGCCGAGATCCATGAAAACGCCCCCGTGATGCGCTTGCGCAAGGTCACCGGGGGGCACGCGCTGGAAACGCCCAAGGGCAATATTGTTGCGCAGCAAGTTCTTCTGGCCAGCGGCATTTCCCAGGTCGGCCCGCTTGGATGGATCCGCCGCCGCATCGTGCCGGTCGGGGCGTTCCTGATCGTGACAGAGCCAATCTCGCCCGCCACCCTTGCCCGGCTGATGCCGACGCGGCGCATGGTTGTCGATACCCGAAACCTCGTCGTTTACTGGCGGTTGACGCCGGACAACCGCCTTCTGTTTGGCGGTCGGGCGCGGTTTGCCGGCACCAACCCGCAGTCAGACCAGAAAAGCGGCGAGATCCTGAAGGCGGCGATGGTCGAGGTTTTTCCCGAACTCGTCGGAGTCCGGGTGGATTATTGTTGGGGCGGGCTGGTGGACATGACCCGTGACCGCCTGCCGCGCGCAGGCGAGCGGGACGGCATCTTCTATTCGATGGGCTACAGCGGCCACGGCACCCATATGGCAACGCTGATGGGCAGCATCATGGCCGATGTCATGGACGGCCGCCCCGATCTGAACCCCTGGCGGGATTTCGACTGGCCGGCGATCCCCGGGTATTTCGGGCGGCCGTGGTTCCTGCCGATCCTTGGCGCCTATTACCGCGTGAAGGATTTTGTGAGCTGACCGCGCTCATGGAGCGGCGCGCGTCGCTGTGTGCGGTTTCGGGTATCTGATTGAAGCGCGCGGAGGTTTGCGCGCGCGCAGCCCGTTCTGCGTCTGGCGTTCGTGCGCCCAGCCGTTCTTTGCCCATTCGCGCGCTTCGTCACATGGCTCGGATCGAGTCAATGGGAAGGGCAGGTGCCTTCCTGTGGGCTGGGCGGGAAAGCAATAAATACTGAGCGTCATGCCCGAGGATAGGGGTCTCCGGCGCGGTCCGTCTTGATGGGCGCCACTGTCACGGCCGGGTTGATCCGCGCTGCGGCAAATTGAATGCTTGTCACGATCGCTCCTATCGAGACCAGGCCAGCAAATCCGCGCCGGTTTCACAGTTCAGGGGTCGCCAACGGTCTCAGCTACAGCCTTGCGCGGCGCGACGACGAAAGCGTGATGCGCGGCGTCCTTCATCCGCACCGGGGACGCTGCCCAGAATAATATGCCTGCGGTAGCCTGAACTACAGATTACCGTGCTGCGAAGTTGCCGGGTTTCAGCAGTCGCCTCACCCTCGGAGCAGCCAAACTTGCATGGAATGGTGCCAAGCCGCGGTTCTCGTCAGCCGCGTCCAGAGAGAGAACAACCCAAATGAACGCGGTTCTCGGACATAGCTTTTCAGAGGACATCACGCCGCCGGTCGCGGTTTCATGTTGACGGCCCTGCCCATGGAACGGGAGGAGCGGTGCCTGGGCGACTCTCCGGAATTGAGAAAGCAAGGGAATTTGATGACCACAGGCATGCAGGAAATAGCGGCTTCCGACGTGGCGCTGTCAGTGCGTGCTTTGACCATCAGCCTGCCCAAGGGCATGGAACGCGTGCATGCGGTGGAGGACATTTCCGTCGATCTTCGCAGGGGTCAGATCTTGTGCGTCATCGGCGAATCCGCTTCAGGGAAATCGGTGACGGCCAACACCATCATGGGGCTGCTGCTGAAGGTCATCAAGATCACCGGCGGTTCCATCCAGCTCGAGGGCCGCGAGATTGTCGGCATGGGCCCCGAAACCCTGCGCAGCCTGCGCGGCCGGGTGGTGTCGATGATTTTTCAGGATCCGCTGTCGGCGCTCAACCCCTTGATGACCGTTGGCGAGCAGATCGACGAGGCCATGCAGGCGCATGGCGTCGGCACCCCGACCTTTCGCCTCGAGCATGCGATCGAACTCCTGACCGAGGTCGGCCTGCCCAATCCGGAACTGATGTACCATCAATACCCGTTCCGTCTGTCGGGTGGGCAGCGCCAGCGGGTGATGATCGCCATGGCGCTGGCGCTGGAACCCTCGATCCTGATCGCCGACGAGCCGACCACCGCGCTCGATGTGACGACTCAGGCGCAGATTCTGACGCTTATTCGCGACATCCAGCGCCGGAAGGGTATGTGCGTGATGTTCATCACCCATGATTTCGGCGTGGTGGCCGAAATCGCCGACAGCGTGGTGGTGATGGAAAAGGGCCATGTGGTCGAATTCGGCACGGCCAGCGAGGTGCTGCAAACCCCCAGCCATCCCTATACGCAGCGGCTTATCGCTGCGGTGCCGCACCTGACCGGCACGGATCGCACTCCGTTGCAGACCGCCGAAAAAGACCCGATCCTGAAGGTCGAGGGTCTGGTCAAGACCTATCGCAGTGGCAGCCGATTCTTCGGCACATTGCGGGTGGTGCCTGCGGTGCGTGATGTTTCCTTTGAACTCGCCCCTGGGCGAACCATGGGCGTTGTCAGAGAAAGCGGCTCGGGTAAATCGTCGCTGGGACGGCTGTTGACCAAGCTGATGCCATGCGACAGCGACCGCATCCTGTTCCAGAACCACGGCGTCGCGCCGATGACCGAGGACGAATTTCGCCCGGTGCGCCAGCGCATCCAGATGATCTTTCAGGATCCCTTTGCGTCGCTGAACCCGCGGGCGACGATTGGTCGGATCCTGACCATGGGGCCAATCGCGCATGGCATGGCGCCGACGGAGGCGCGCAACGAGGCGCGGGCAATGCTCGACATGGTCGGGCTCGATGCCGGGGCTATCGGCCGTTATCCCACGAATTCTCGGGCGGGCAGCGCGCGCGGCTCGGCGACGAAAGCCGTGCGACACCAGAACAGGGCCGCTCGAAACCGCCCCTCCGCCGTTGGGGCGAACCATCAGACTTTCATTCCAGGAACCAGACCTTGACCGAGCTTGCGACCACTCTGCCAAACCATGCCTCCGCCAGGACAATCGACGCCCTGGTCACGCCGACGCTGCTGCTCGACCGAATGCGGCTTGACCGCAACATTCAGCGCCTTGCCGAGCACGCGCGGCAGCTTCGCGTGGTCCTGCGCCCACATATGAAGACGGCCAAGAGCATCGGTGTCGCCCGACAGGTCTTTCCTGACGGGCCCGGCCCGATCACCGTCTCGACCCTGGCCGAGGCCGAGTATTTCGCCGGGCAAGGCTTTCGCGACATGACCTATGCGGTCGGGCTGTCGCCCGCGTCGGCACGGCGCGCGATGGAGATTTCCCGTCGAACGGGGGCCGAACTGAAACTGCTGCTCGATACGGTTGAGCAGGCGGACGCCCTCTCTGCAGTGCGCAACGCCACGGGCGTGACGCCTTCGGTCCTGATCGAGCTGGACTGCGACGACCATCGCGGCGGGTTGAAGCCGGATGACCCCATGCTGATCGAGGTGGCTGACCGGGTCGTTGCGTCAGGGGCCACGCTCGTCGGCGTTCTCGCCCACGCCGGTGAATCCTATGGCCTGAATACGCCCGAAGCTTTGGTGCAGGCCGCTGAGAACGAACGCCAGACCACCGTGCGCGCCGCCGAGATCCTGCGAGGCCGGGGTCACGCCTGCCCGATTGTCAGCCTCGGCTCGACCCCGACGGCGCATTTTGCCCGGTCGCTGGACGGTGTCACCGAGTTGCGCGCGGGGGTCTATATGTTCTTTGACCTGGTTCAGCATGGCGTCGGGGTCTGCCGTATCGGCGATATCGCGGTCTCGGTTCTTGCAACGGTGATCGGCACCAAGCCGGAAAAGGGCTGGGTGCTGATTGATGCAGGCTGGATGGCGCTGTCGCGCGACCGCGGCACGGCGGCGCAGGCGGTGGACCAGTTCTATGGCGTGGTCTGCGACGAGGCCGGGCGGGTGCTCGACGATGTGATCGTCGCGCAGGCCAGCCAGGAGCACGGCATCCTCACCGTCCGTCCGGGTTCGGGCAAGAGCATGCCCGATCTTGTCGTCGGTTCGCGTGTGCGGATCCTGCCCAACCACGCCTGCGCGATGGCGGCCCAGCATGCCTTCTACAGCGTGGTCAGCGGCGACAGCCCCGCAATCGAGGCGCGCTGGGATCGGATCCGCGGCTGGTAGGGGCGACCGTCCGCGTCACCTGACCCTCCTTTGTCACTATATATGAAGGTTCATCCATGACCCCCCTCGATCACCTGTCGCGCAACGGCCACCTGAGCCAGTTCTTCATTGATGGCCAATGGGTTGCGCCGCAGGGAACCGCGAAGACGATCATCGTGAACCCCGCTCTGGAAGAGGCGTCGTGCACCGTCCCACTGGGCGACGGCCGCGATGTAGACATGGCTGTCGGCGCGGCGCGGCGGGCTTTTGCAGGTTGGGGTCGGACCAATTCCACGCAACGTGCGGCGCTGCTGGAGCGCCTGGAGATGGCGCTTGAGGCGCGCAGTGAGATGCTGGCGCAATGCCTGACGTTAGAGATGGGCGCGGCCATCAGATATGCGCGCACCGCGCAGGTTCCGCTGGCCATCGCCCATGTGAGGACTTCCCGCGAGGTTCTGACCGCCTTCCCCTTCATCGAGCGGCGTGGCCATACGGCGGTGACGCACGAGGCCATCGGTGTCTGCGGGCTGATCGTGCCTTGGAACTGGCCGCTCTATCAGATCACTGCCAAGGTCGCCCCGGCGCTGGCGGCGGGCTGCACCCTGGTGCTCAAGGCCAGCGAGTTGTCGCCCTTGAGCGCGATCCTGTTCGCCGAGGCCATCGAGGACGCCGGTTTTCCTGCCGGCGTTTTCAACCTGGTGCAGGGCGACGGGCCCTGCGTCGGCGCGGCGCTGGCCGCGCATCCGGATGTCGACATGATCTCGATCACCGGTTCGACCCGGGCGGGAATCGCGGTGGCCCAGGCTGCCGCGCCGACGGTCAAACGGGTCGCGCAGGAACTGGGCGGCAAGTCGCCTAACCTGATCCTGCCCGATGCCGATATGGGGCGGGCCGTTCCGCCGGGTGTCGCCGCCGCGTTTCGCAACCTTGGCCAGTCCTGCAGCGCGCCGACCCGGATGATTGTGCCGCGCAGCAGATTGGGAGAGGTCGAGGCGCTGGCCAGACACGCGGCCGCGCAGATCGTCGTCGGCGATCCCGCGCTGGAAAGTACTACGCATGGGGCGATTGCCAACCTGGCGCAGTTCGACCGCGTGCAGTCGATGATCGCTGTCGGGATCTCCGAAGGCGCGCAACTACTCGTCGGCGGACCGGGTCGCCCCGAGGGTCTGACCCGCGGATTCTTCGCAAGGCCGACCATCTTTACCGGCGTGAAGACTGACATGCGCATCGCGCAGGAAGAGATCTTTGGCCCGGTCCTGTGCATCCTTCCCTATGACACGGTCGAAGAGGCCATCGCCATTGCCAACGACACCGTCTACGGTCTCGGGGCGCATGTGCAGGGCACCGATATGGTGCTCGTCAAGGATGTCGCGTCGCAGATCCACGCCGGGCAGGTGCATCTTAACTATCCAGCCTGGGATCCGCATGCACCGTTCGGCGGGTTCAAGCAGTCCGGGAACGGGCGCGAGTATGGCCTGGAAGGGATGCAGGAATACCTCGAGGTCAAATCCATCCTTGGCTATTTCTAGCCGCCGGATCGAGGCGGGCGGCGAGTGCTGCTGCGGCGTCAGCCCACCGCGTGACCGGCCAGGCCATAGATCCACGGCATGCCGGCTTCGCGGACCGGCAAGCGGCGGCCCTTTGACATTGTGGTCACGGTTTCGAAAACGCCGAGGCCGCTGGTCTCGAGAAACTCGGCAAACAACCCGCCCCTCTCTCGGGTATCGACGCGCACCAAACGGCTGGGCCGGGCGGTGCTCGATGACAGGGCCTGTGTGTTTCGCATGACTGCGGGCAGCGATTTGCGGGTTCGCGGGCAAGTCTGGTCGGCAAACCGAGGATAGATGTCCGTTCGAAACGAAGAAGGGGCAGTGATCCCTCACTGCAGGCATTCCAGCGAATGGCGCCCGGATGAATTCCGCTGGAAGTAATACGCAGCCGCCGACGATGTTGGCGGTTGCGCCAAGTGCTCGTTGCAAACATGCGGCGTTGCGGCGAGGTTCCGTTTCGGGTTCCGGCTGTCAAGCGCTGGCGATCGCCAACAACATGACCCAGGCCGCCAGCTCGGTGGTTTGCTGCATCGCGCCCAGCACGTCGCCGGTCTGGCCACCGATCTGCCGCAGCGCAAGGCGGGCGATGCAAAAGCCAGTCAGCGCCATGGCAAGCGCGACCAATGCAGCTTTTGCCGGACCCAAACCGCAAGCCAGCGCGATGGCCCCGACCAGCGCAGCCACCCAGACACCGCGCCAATTCGCGCCCGCTGCAGACTTGCCCAATCCATCCGGACGCGCAGCCGGAAGCCGCCATATAACCAACGGCAAACCGGCCCGGCTGGCCGCGGCAATGACCAGCAAAGCCCAGACCGCCTCTGCGCCCGGCAGCGCAGCAATGGTCTGCCACCGCAGCCCGACCGACAAGATAAGCGCCAGCGCGCCGTAACTGCCGATCCGGCTGTCGCGCATGATCGCCAACTTTTGGTCGCGGTCACGCCCGCCACCAAAGCCATCGGCCAGATCGGCCAGCCCATCTTCGTGCAGCGCGCCGGTGGCCAGAATACCGACAGCGATCGCCAGGCCAGCGGCGACGTTCGTGGAAAGGTGCAGCCACAGCCCCAGCGCCATGGTCAGCGCCGCAAGCCCGCCCACCGCAAGCCCCGCCAGCGGAAACGCCCAGACCGCCGCAGATAGCGACGGCGCCGGCGGCTGCAATTGCCCGGCAGGCAATCGCGTCAGCAGCATCAGTGCAACCTGTATCTGCGCCAAACGCGCGCCGCGAAGGCTCACGCCTCGGAAACTCCGGCTTCGCCAAAGGTGGCCATGCCGTTGTGACATTCCAGTGCCGACCGCAAGATGCCCAGCGCCAGCGCCGCGCCTGATCCTTCGCCCAGCCGCATGTCGAATTCCAGAATCGGCTGCTTGGCGATGGCGGCAAGCAAGCGCCGATGGCCCGGCTCGGCGCTGGCATGGCCGGCCAGGCAATGATCCAGCAGGCACGGGTCGATGGCATGCAGAGCCGAGGCCGCCGCCGTACAGATAAAACCGTCCAGAATAACCGGAATGCTGGCCTCCCGCGCAGCCAGGACCGCACCGCAAATTGCCGCCTGTTCACGCCCGCCCAACGCCGCCAGCACCTGCGGCGCTGCCAGACCGGCATGGCGCGCAAGCCCCGCGGTGATCGCGGCCACCTTGCGCGCGATCCCTGCCGCATCCGACCCGGTGCCGGGGCCGACCCAGTCGGCCACCTCGCCCCCAAACAAGGCCGAGGTCAGGGCGGCGGCGATCGTTGAATTGCCGATGCCCATTTCGCCCAAGATCAACACATCCGCCGTTGGGTCGACCGCTGCGGCGCCTTGGTTCAGGGCGTCAAGACAGGCGGCGTCGCTCATCGCAGGGCCGGTGGTGAAATCGTCCGTGGGGGTATCCAGATCAAGGGCTATCACCGACAGTTCCGCGCCATTGGCACGGCACAGCTGATTGATCGCCGCCCCGCCAGCGGTGAAATTGGCCACCATCTGCGCCGTCACCGCCTGCGGATAGGGGTTCACGCCTTGCGCGCAAATGCCATGATTGCCCGCAAATACCAGGGCCTGCGCCCGCCCGACCACAGGGCGCGCAGTGCCAAGCCATCCAGCCATGAAGACCGCCAGTTCCTCAAGTTTGCCCAGCGACCCTGGCGGCTTGGTCAGGCTATTTTGACGCGCCATCGCGGCCTTTATCGCTGCCGCGTCGGCGACGGGCATCCGCGCCGCGACAGCGCCAAGTTCGTTCAGATTGGTCAGGGCAAAGGTCATCTTATTTCACTTTCATGGGCAGGCCTGCGACGGCAAGGATGACTTCATCCGACACCGCCGCGACCCATTGATTCAAGTAGCCCGCGGCATCGCGAAAGGCACGGGCAAGGGCGTTGTCGGGAACGATGCCGCCGCCCACTTCGTTGGTGACAAGAACCACCGGATCGCGCAAAAGCGGCAGCGCCGCGACCAACGCCTGCCCCTCGGCGTGCCAATCGCGGCTGTCCAGCATCAGATTGGTCAGCCACAAGGTCAGACAATCGACCAAGCGCGGGCCGTGGCCGTCGGTTCGTTGCAGCGTGGCGACCAGATCATAGGGTTCGGAATGGGTCACCCATTGCGCCCCACGCCGGGATTGATGCGTTGCAATACGGGCCGCCATTTCAGCGTCAAACGCCTGCGCTGTGGCGATGTATTGCGCCATTCCGCCATGACGCAGCGTGATATTCTCAGCGATAACGCTTTTGCCGGATCGCGCCCCGCCGGTGACAAGACTTATCATCGGCCTGCGCCCCAATCCTTTGTCTCTTGTTCGTTGGAACAGAGCAAAGCAGATATGGCGGACCTGTGAAAGGAGAAATGCGACCGTGAAGCCGCCTGCGACGACAGAGCTTTTGTTGATCCGCCATGCCCCGGCAATAACCGACGGGCGGCTGTCCGGGCGGCGCGACGTCGCGGCCGATTGCACCAATCTTGCGGCACTTGCGGGCTTGCGCGCGGCGGTGGGCGGGTTTGATCATCTGCTGATCAGCCCGGCGCTGCGCTGTCGCCAAACCGTGGCGGCCCTGTGGCCTGACGCAGCGCCAATCATGGATGCGCGCCTGTGGGAGCAGGATTTTGGTGCATGGGAGGGCGTGGCCTTTGCCGATCTGCCAGATCTTGGCCCCTTATCCACCGCAGATCTTGCGGCACATTGCCCACCCCAAGGCGAAAGCTTTGCCGCGCTATGTGATCGGCTGCGCCCGGCCTTGATCGACGCCGCAGGTCTGCGCGACCGGGTGGTGATCGTCGCCCATGCAGGCCCAATCCGCGCGGCCTTGGCGCAGGCGACGGGATCGGTCGCGGTGGGGCTGGCGTTTCAGATAGCGCCACTTTCATTGACCCGGTTCATGGTGACGGACGGCCGGTGGTCGGTGGCATCGGTGAACGGAACCTTTGCATGATCCGGCCCAGCGCTGCGCTGCCTGGTTCGGGATGCGCGCAAACACCGCTCGCCCAAAGCAGGCTGGCCCGAAGCGGCCATGGCCCGCGTGCTTGGGGTGCAGAGGTCGGGACTGCGCATCTGCAAAGACCGGGTAGCACCCGCGCCGTGTTGAACAGTGCGGCGGTGGATGCGGTGGCGTGCGGCATTAGCCGGGCATTGGCGCCATCTGTGGGCCTGACGCTGCTGGCGGTGGGGTTGGGGGTTGTCGGTTAGTGTGGGCTGCTTTAGCTGCTTTGCAACAGGAGACCAGATGCGCAATCACGGCGGGGACATGGACTGGGCGGTGGCCCAATATGGCGGCGGCGCGGGCGATCGGGTCGACCTGTCTGCGGGCATCAACCGATCACCCCATCCCATTCCCGGCCTGCCCGCCGAAGTCGGCGCCACGCTGCCCACCCAGACCGCAATGTGTGACTGGCGTGTGGCAGCGGCAAAGCATTGCGCAGCGCAAGCCCCGGTCGCGATCACCGCAGGGGCGCGATCGGTTGTTCAAAAAACGCTACTGCTGGTCAGCGCGCCCGGTTTGGTGCGGCTGATGGCACCGCCCTGTGACGAGCACGCAACCGTGTCGCGCGCATCAGGGTGGCAGCCGCGAAGAGTGGCGCGGCTGCGTCATCTGGCCGGGGCGCGGCTGGGATTTGTGCTTGGATGATGCGGGCCGCGGCCCACCAGGTGTCCGGCCATTTCGGCGAGCTCATGCAGGGCCGCCTTGGCCGAGATGGGCCGATCGCGCTGATCAGCCTGCCTTGTGCGGCGCTGAATGTGACGGCGTGGCGCAGGCCAGGGCGGCATCTGGCGCTGCACGGTGCCAGGCTGCTGTCGCCGCAACGCGCGCGGCTGTTCTTGCGCAGTCTTGGGCTGTCTTTGCGCGCGCCTGTGCAGATACGCGCCAACATCATGGCCGGCAGCGGCGCAGGAAGCTCCACCGCCGCTTTGGTGGCTTTGGCGCGGGTGGCGGGCTGGCAGGGCGATCCGGCAGAGTTGGCACGGGCCTGTGTTGTGTCGGAAGGTGCCACCGACCCTTTGATGTTTGCGCAAGCCGAGCGATTGCTGTGGGCGTCTCGTCAGGCGGTCGTGCTGGATCAGCTGCCAGCGTTGCCAAAGTTCGAGATCGTCGGCGGCTTTTACGGGCCGGGGCAGCGCACCGATGCCAAAGATCAGAACTTCCCCGACATCTCTGACCTGCTGCAAGACTGGCGCCGCGCCGCCGATCTGGAAACGCTGGCGCAGCTGGCGTCCATTTCCGCCAGCCGCACCTTGGCGTTGCGTCACGCGTGGGATGATCCGACCCCGGAATTGGCCAGGGCGACGGGCGCGCTGGGGTATGTCATCGCGCATACCGGATCAGCGCGCGGGCTGTTGTTTGCGCCGCAAACAGTGCCGGAAGTGGCGCAGGCGGCCTTGCGGGCAGCGGGATTTCGGGGTGTGTTGCGCTTCACTGCGGGCGGAGGAAAGTCATGAGTTTTTCTGCCGCCATGGTGGTGGCGATGCTGGTCGATGGCCTGACGGGCTGGCCAGATGCGGTTTACCGGCGCATCGGGCATCCGGTGACGTGGATCGGCGCGCTCATCCAAGGGCTGGACCATCGGTTCAACCGCGCCAGCCACAGCGATCTTGCGCGCCGCATCGCAGGCCTGCTGGCGGCATTGTTTGTGATCGCCGTTGCGGCGGGGCTGGCGGCGGGGCTGCAATCGGCCTTGCCTGGCGGCTGGCTGGGCACCGTGCTGCTGGGGGTGCTGGCCTGGCCTTTGGTGGCGGTGCGGTCGCTGCATGATCACGTTGTCGCCGTGGCACGGCCTCTGGCTGCGGGCGACCTGACGGCGGCGCGAAGGGCCGTGTCGATGATCGTCGGGCGCGATACGACGGTATTGGACAACGCGGGCGTGGCGCGCGCCGCCTTGGAGTCGCTGGCCGAGAACACGTCGGATGGTATTGTGGCCCCGCTGTTCTGGGGTGCGGTTCTGGGGCTGCCCGGGATTGCCGCCTACAAAGCAATCAACACGCTGGATTCGATGATCGGACACCGAACCCCCCGGCATGAATGCTTTGGCTGGGCTGCTGCGCGATTGGATGACGTGGTCAATCTGATCCCCGCGCGGCTGACCGGGGGGTTGTTCGCCTTGGCCTCTGGGCGCCCGCGCGCCGCACTTGGCTGCATGTGGACGGATGCGCGCCAGTGCCGGTCGCCCAATGCCGGTTGGCCCGAGGCGGCCATGGCAGGCGCGCTGGGTCTGCGGCTGTCAGGGCCGCGTATCTATGGCGACCAGATCGCGCCTGAACCGTGGATGAACGGCGCAGCGGTTGATCCGGTTGCTGCCGATATTTATCACGCCTTGGCGCTCTATCTGCGGGCTATGGCGTTGCTTGCGGCATCGTTGGCTCTTGTTGCGGTGCCGGGGCTTCTTTAGCACCAGCTTGGCAGGGGGCATCATGCGCGATCACGGCGGCAATATGGATCGGGCAGTGGCCCATTATGGCGGCGCGGCGGGCGACTGGATTGATCTGTCCACCGGGATCAACCGGAAGCCCTACCCGATCCCACATTTGCCCCTCGACGTCTGGACCATGCTGCCCACCCAAGCCGCGATGCAGGCCTTGCGCACAGCTGTGGCCGCGCATTACGCGACGAAAGCGCCGGTGGCGATCACCGCCGGGGCGCAGGCGGCTATCCAGATGATGCCATGGCTGGCGGGAAAGCGCGGACTGGCACGGGTGATCGCGCCGACCTATAACGAACACGCGGCGGTGTTGCGCGCCGCCGGTTGGCAGGTCCAAGAGGTGGCGGGGCTGCCCGATCTGGCAGGCTGCGATCTGGCCGTGGTGGTCAATCCCAACAATCCCGACGGCAAGACCCATGCGCCCGCCGACCTGCTGGCCGTTTGCAGCAGGGTGGGGCGGCTGGTGGTGGATGAAAGCTTTGGCGACATTTCGCCCGATCTGTCGCTGTTGCCGCAGGCGGGCCGGGCCGGGCTGCTGGTACTGCGGTCCTTTGGCAAGTTCTGGGGGCATGCCGGGGCGCGGCTGGGGTTCGTGTTCGGATCAGCCGAAGATGTTGCGGCGCTGACGGCGCTGGCCGGTCCGTGGCCTGTGTCGGGTGCCGCGCTGACCATGGGCGAGATCGCTCTGAAGGATCAGCCTTGGGCCGCAGCGACGCGGGCGCGATTGCAGGCCGAAGTGCCCCGCATCGACACCTTGGCAGAGCAGGCGGGATGGCAGCTTGCGGGCGGCACCGCGCTGTTCCGGCTGTATCACACCCCGGACGCCGCACAGGCCCAGGATCGGCTGGCGAAAGCAAGGATCTGGTCGCGCATCTTCCCGTGGCATGCGCATTGGCTGCGGTTGGGTCTGCCCGGTAGCGAAACGGAATGGGGCCGACTGGCGGCGGCACTGGTCTAGCGGCGGTGCGTGTGCCCGCGGGGAAAGCCTATGCGCTCTGCAGACTGCCAAGGGGCCCGGACTGCGGCCCCTGGCGCCGCAGCAGGTAGATATCCATGATCCAGCCGTGTTTGATCCGGGCCTGCGCGCGCAGGGCCACGATCTGCGGGCCGATTTCGACAAGGGATCCCGAAAGCAAGATCTGCTGCGGCATGCCGACATAGGCGGCCCACCAGATCGATACGCCTTCAGGTGCCAACGTGGCAAAGCTGCAGTCACCGTCCAGCATGACCACCACGGTATCGGCCGCTGCAGGCCAGCCCTCATCGCGCAGGCGGCGGCCGGTGGTCACCACGAAGGGCGCGCCGATGTCATTGACCGGGATCGCATGCGCCGCCGTCAGCATCTGCATCGAGGTGATGCCGGGGACGACGGTGATCCGGGGGGGCGGGTTCAGCCGCGCGGCAATGCGCAGAGTGCTGTCGTAAAGCGAGGGGTCGCCCCAGACCAGCAGCGCCACCTTGCGGGCATCCGGGTGGGCGGCGATGGTTTGCGCCCAACGAACGGCGATCGCATCGTGCCAGTCTTCGACCCGTTGGCGGTAATCGGCGGTTGCGTCATCGCGGGGGGGGATGTCGAATTCGGCAAAGACAGTGGCAGGGTTGACCAGCACATCGGCGCAGATCTGATGGCGCAGGTCGGCCAGATCGGCCTTGTCAGGGCCCTTGCGCGGGATCACGATCAGGTCGGCTTGGTTCAGCGCCTTGACGGCTTGCAGCGTCAGGTGGTCCGGGTTGCCGGTGCCAATGCCGACAAGGTAAAGCGCGATCATGCCATACATCCCACGGGGGTTGGGGCGCGCAACCGGATGCGCGCCCGCGTTGCATCAGGCAGGGTCGGAGCGTGCCCAGAAATAGCCTGCAAACCAGCCCAGACAGACCCAGACCACCAGACCAGTGCCAAGCACGCGCGCGGCGAAGCTTGCGGCGAGTTCCGGCGGGGACACGCCGAAATAGGCATCGGGCTGGGGTGCACCGATCATATGGGGCGCCGCGAGCAGCGCAGCGGCGGCACCATACATCCACACCGCGCGGCCATAAGCCAGAAGGCCGATCGCCATCGCTGTCGCAGCGACGGTGGCCCACCACCACACCTGTCGCGCGCCAAGCTCCGCCGCGATGGTGCCGGGAAGTTCTGGCGCAAGGCCCAGGGCCGGGGCCATCTGAAACGAGGCAAAACCGGCCAGGCCCCACAGCAGCCCCTGCAAGGCCCGGATACGCAGGCCCTTGCTCTCGGCCAGCGCAAAGCCTGCCGTCAACAGCATCCCGTAAGAGATGTACACCAGCCCCATGAACAGCACGGTAAGCGCGTCGCGCTGCAGATCGGACGTCGTGGATGCGTGGCTCTGCGCTACCGCCACGGTGCCTGCGGCATGGGCGTGCACGGTCGCTGCCGACCCTGCAGGATCAGGTAGCGCAGGCCCACCGGCAACAGCATCTGCCGACGCGGGGCCGGAGGTAAAATGGGTCAAGGCCCCGGTTTCATATTGCTCGGCCAACAAGATGAATTGTTGGACGAACGCGAAATGCAACAAGGCGGCAACCAGCCCTGCTGCAGCACCAGCGAACAACGCGCTGGACAACATGCGTTGGAACATGAGGTTCAGGGGATCAGTGGCAGGGAAAGCCGGTGGCGTGGCGCACATCATGTGCCGCGTCATGCAGCACGGCCGATTGGGCGTGCCCAGCAATGAACAGAACAGAGGCACCCAGCACGGCCATGAACAGGGCCGAAGCCAGCGTGGTGGAGGCGGTTTTAACCGAGGTTGTCGTCGTCATTGTCTTTTCTCCTCGCTGTCACACCCGACAGCATGCGTGTTTCACCTTGCAAGGCCGGTCTCCTGGCTTGTGGATCACCACTTGCTTTCGCCTTCCCACCTCGAAAGGCAGTGGCAGAATGAAAGCACGCTCACCACGTACAGTCGCGGGGGCGGCTGGGGTTTTGGGCGCCTCGGTTGGTCCGCCCATTCCCCATTCCCGTTTCAGTCCCGATGCTTTGCACCATTGGAACACCTTGCACTGTCATCTGCACCTGCCACGTCGGATCGGTCAAGGTGATTTGCGGCGGATCGCGTTGGTTTGCGACAGATCGCCGGGTATTCGGGCCAAGGCCTTGTTGCGCAGCGCGCCCAGAGGGCGGGCATCGGCAAATTCGCCGTCCGGCGAGTCAGCGTAAAGGCCCGCAAAGCGCACCAGATCGGGCAAGTCGGCGGGCGTCAGATCGCCAAACAGATAGGCGGTTTTGCCCGTGGCGCGAAACGCGACGGCAGACGGCCTTGCGCATCCTGACATGCACATGATGCCCTCGACCTGCGCGGAAATCCCCGCCTCGGCCAAAGCTGCGGCCAAGGGCACGGCAAAGCCGCCAGCGCCAAGCACGCAACTGGTGCAAACGCTGATCCTCACAGCAGATCGAACGCCAAAGGACCATACAGGATCACGCCCGGCATTGCGCCTTTATGCCCGGCAAGCGATCGTGCCAGGCCGCTGATGGTGCTGCGGGTCAGAGTTTGCTCGGGGTGACCCACGGATTCAGCCAGCAAGGCCGGGGTGTCGGGCGACAGCCCATGCGCGGTCAGCCCCGCCGACAGCGCCGGAAAGGTGCGTTTGCCCATGAACACGACGGTGGTCGCCTGCGGGTCGGCAAGGGCCGCCCAATTCAGGTCTTGCGGCAGCGCGCCCGCGATATCTGCTGCGGTGATGAATTGCACCCGCCGCGCCGTCATCCGCCGGGTCAAGGGGATGCCAGCCGCCGCCGCCGCCGCAAAGGCCGAAGACACGCCGGGGATGATCTCGTACCCGATGCCGGCCTGTTTCAGCGCCGTGATTTCTTCTTCAAGCCGTCCGAAGACCCCGCAATCGCCAGACTTCAACCGCACCACCTGGGCACCCGTCTTGCCATAATCGACCAGCAACCGGCTGACATGGTCTTGCTTGGGTGACGGCCGTCCTGCACGCTTGCCCACGCTCACCAGATCGGCCCCGGCCCGCGCATGGGCCAGGATCGGGCCGGACGACAGGTCGTCAAACAGCACCGCATCCGCCGCTTGCAGCCGCGCAACGGCCTTGAGCGTCAGCAAGTCGGGGTCGCCCGGACCCGAAGAAACAAAAGAGACAAAGCCGGTCATGTTGCCTCGGCAATCAGATGGAAAAAGGTGCCAGTGGCGCGACCGTTGCCGGTCACCCGATAGGAGCCGGTTTCCGCGACCGCGCCCCCGGCTGCGTCGGTGACATCAGCCAAGCCGGCGTCGGGTTGCTCCAGAATGGTGGCGTAGTGAAATTCATGCCCGCGCAGCGCAGCGCCCGCCGGCTGGCCGGGGATCGGCACCGCCAGCCGGGCCAGCCGGTAGCCCAGATGCATCCGCCGCTTTTCGAACGAAGTCACCAGCCCAAGCAGCCCAAGCATCGGGTGCCGCGTTCCATTGGCATCGACCAGTCCCGCGCCCATCGCCATATAGCCGCCGCACTCGCCATGCACGGGGCGGGTCCGGGCGAAAGCGTGCAGACCAGCACGGAACGTCGCGGCCCCGGCCAGCCGCGCCGCATGCAGCTCGGGATAGCCGCCAGGCAGCCAGCAGGCCCCGGCGCTGGCATCGGGGGCTTCGTCGTGCAAGGGCGAAAACGGCAGGATCGTGGCCCCCGCCCGCCGCCATCCATCCAGCAAATGCGGATAGACAAAGGAAAATGCCTCATCCTGTGCCAAGGCGATCCGTTCGGCCGGGGGGGGCACGGCCAGCGGCGCGGTCGCGGCGGCCGTGCCGTCCGCCACCGCCAGCAACGCGTCAAGGTCCAGATGGGCGGCGACAAATGTGCCAATCTCGGTCAGGTGGCTGGCGAGCCGGGAATGCTCGGCGGCCTGCACCAACCCCAGATGGCGTTCGGGCAGGCTGATCGCGGGTCTGCGCGGCAGTGCCCCGAACACGGGGATGCCAACCTCGCGCATGCCATGCCGCACCAAAGCCTCATGCCGGGGACTGGAAACCTTGTTCAACACCACCCCAGCCAGCCGCACGCCCGGGCGCATGGTTGCAAAGCCCAGCGCCACCGCCGCCGCCGATTGCGCCTGGCCCGACACATCCAGCACCAGCACGACTGGCCAGCCCATCAGTTCGGCCATGTCCGCGCTGGCCCCGGATCCGGTTTCCCCCGGGGCTGCGACGCCGTCAAACAGCCCCATGGACCCTTCGGCAATCACCAGATCGGCCCCCTGTGCCGCGGCGGCAAGCCCGGTCAGCCGCGCGGGCGACATGGCCCAGCTGTCAAGGTTTACCGAAACCCGCCCGCAGGCCGCAGTGTGAAACGCCGGGTCGATGTAATCGGGCCCGCTTTTGAACGGCTGCACCACCAGCCCGCGCGCGCGCAGTGCCGCCAGCACCCCCAGCGTGACGGTGGTCTTGCCGGTGCCAGAGGCGGGGGCGGAAATCAGAAAGCCGGGGGGCATCTGCATCAGGCGGTCTCGGGAAAGCGCGGGTCGGTGCCAACCGGGCGATAGCGGCGGTCGTAATCGCCGGCATAAAGACGGCTTTCGTCGAAATCCGCGGCCCCCAGGGCGTGACCGACCATGATCAGCGCCGTCCGTTCCAGTTCCGCGCCGACTGCGGTTTCCAGCGTGGCAAGGGTGGCGCGGACTATGCGCTGATCGGGCCAGGAGGCGCGCCAGACCACCGCAACCGGGCAATCTGCGCCATATTGCGGCATCAGATCAGCCACGACCCTGCCCAGCATATGAACCGACAGATGGATGGCCAGCGTTGCCCCGGTTGCGGCGAAAGCAGCCAGGGTTTCGCCCGCTGGCATCGCCGAGGCGCGCCCCGCAGTGCGTGTCAGGATCACCGATTGCGCTACCCCGGGCAGGGTCAGTTCGGCCCCCAACGCTGCGGCCGCCGCCGCAAAGGACGGCACGCCGGGAGAGACATCATAAGGGATGCCCAAGGCGCGCAGGCGGCGCAGTTGCTCGCCCATCGCCGACCACACCGACAAATCGCCCGAATGCAGCCGCGCCACATCCTGGCCCGCCGCATCGGCTGCGGCCAGTTCTGCAATGATCTCGTCCAGACTGAGCGGCGCGGTGTTGACGACGCGCGCGCCGGGCGGGCAATGCGCCAACAGGGCCTGCGGCACCAGCGACCCTGCGTAAAGGCACACTGGCGAGCCTGCGATCAGGTCGCGACCGCGCAGCGTGATCAGATCCGCGGCCCCCGGCCCGGCCCCTATGAAATGCACCGTCATTGCGCTGTCCCTTTGCCCAAACTGCTTGTCTCTGCGATGGCCGCCGTCGCCATGCCATTGGCCGCCATCACGCGGGGCACGATCAGCCTCGCCCCCAGCCCCACCGCCGCCAGCGCCGCCGCTTCGGCCACCGACCCCGTGGCAAACCCCGCCAACAACCGCGCCGACCGGGTGGGCGTGTCCTGCCCTGCCACCTCGACCGCATGGACCGGCAGGCCCATCGCGGCGGCAAGCGCGCGCAGCGCTGGGGCGCTGGCCTTGCGCGGAATGGTGGCCAGTGCATCCAGTCTTGCCCCACCCGTGGCGGCAAGTGCGGCCTGCACCGCCTGCGCCAGATCCGCCTGCGTCGCCGCCGCGCGAAAGCCCAAACCGGCGACCCTCATCGTGTGACGCTCCATTGCATCACCGGTCTGGCGGCACACCAGCCGCGCATCCGGCCAAGCGGTTCGGTCTGGGCAATGTCGATTTTCATCAGGCTGCCGCCACGGCGGGCGTGCAGCGCGGCCAGAAGCGCCTCGGTTTCCAGGGTGACGGCATTGGCGACCAGCCGCACCCCCGGGGCCATCAAGGGCCACAGGGCGTCATAAAGCGCCGCATCCCCGCCGCCGCCGACAAAGACCGCATCGGGGGCCGGCAGATCGGTCAAGGCGCCCGGCGCGCGGCCCGCGATCACCGTCAGGCGATGATCCACCCCGAACCCTGCCGCATTGGCGCTGATGTTTTCGGCGCGCGACGGCTTTGCCTCAACCGCGACAGCAAGCCCCCCCGCCAGGCACCACTCGACCGAGATCGAGCCCGACCCGGCCCCAATGTCCCACAACCTCTCACCCGGTCGCGGCGCCAGCGACGACAG
>Ga0326597_10003504_pt1 | contig 22579 bp, 13 predicted proteins | sample RVTome_12_FD_203789 | JGI IMG/M metagenome (GOLD analysis project Ga0326597, IMG submission 203789) | Soil microbial communities from uranium-contaminated site in the Upper Colorado River Basin, Wyoming, United States - RVT100D185 | ecosystem: Environmental > Terrestrial > Soil > Contaminated >...
TTCGGTATTCGATGGCTGAGACCTCGTGCTCGTGTTCGCGAAGGAAGTGCAGCATGTCCTTCCTGCTCGCCGAAGCGCATCCCACGCACATCAAGGGGACCAGCGATATGGCGACATTGCGTGCAAGCCTTCGAAAACGGTCTCTATGTACCGGGCCACTATCTGGCCGTCGCTGATTAACGGTCATTCAAAACGCTCCGCTCATGGGTCACACCGCACTTGCGAACTCAAGGTCAGATCTAGGAGATGGGACCATGAGCCACGTGCGCTGTCTGTGGGTTTATCGGGTGACGATCATCGCTGCTGAACCCCAGGCATTGCACTTCCTAACTGTTTGGACGGTGGACACTTATGGGACTGTGCGGGTAGTCGAGGAATAGTTATTCTGGAGCCGTTCGGTGTCTTTCGAGGAAACGTGGCACGGGTGATTCTCGGACGCTTGAGCGGTAGGGTGTTGAGCGGCTATCACACCTCAAGACCCAGAAAACGCGGGCCGATATCTCAGCGTACTGCGTTGTGGGGAGTTTGCGCGGGAAGGGTACGAAGCGCCCGTCGAGCTATATCTATGTATGCGGACTATTTCGGCTTCCGAGAGTTACCGTTCAACAACACGCCCGATCCGCGCTTCTTTTATTCCACCCCCGACCACGAAGAGGCGCTGGCCTCGCTGATATACGCGGTGAAAGAGCGCAAAGGATTCTTGCTGCTCACCGGTGAAATCGGTGCCGGCAAGACACTTGTGACGCGATTGATGCTCCGACACTTCGGTTCGCAGATTGCGTTTGCCACCATTCATCACGCCGTACAAACGGCGGAAGACCTGATGGAGTCCATTTGTACGGAATTCAACTTACCGGTCCAGCCGGGGATGAGTGCCACCCAACTGGTCCGCATGCTTCACGATTTCCTGCTGGAGCAGTTCTCGCAAAATCTTCCCGTCGTGCTTGTACTTGATGAGGCACAGAATCTAGGGGTCGAGGGTTTTGAGCAGCTCCGGATGATCGGGAACCTCGAAGCCGATGATGTCAAGCTCTTGCAGATCGCCATCGTGGGGCAACCCGAGTTGCAACGACGGTTTCTATCGCCCGACTTACGCCAATTACGCCAGCGGGTCTTCAGAATATTCCACCTCCCCGCGCTGAACCGAGAAGCCACCAAAGAGTATGTGGAGCATCGTTTGTCCGTCGTGACGGACGACAAAACGTCGGTCTTCGACGAAGGTGCGATCGAAGCGATCTGGGCGTATTCGCGTGGCGTTCCTCGAATCGTCAACACGACGTGTGACAATGCGCTCTTAAGCGCGTATTCCGCCGATCAAAAGACCATCGATCGCGCGTTTATCGAGTCCGTCACCAAGCAAATGATGATGGTCGGCGGGACGCATCGAACGTCAGCCCCCCAAGAGTATCGGCCGCCACGTCGGACGCCTCAGACGAGTCGTGCCGTGCCTCGCCCGGCAACAGAACTCAGCTTTACACAACAGCATGACGAAGACCCCCCGGCGTGGCGATCGGAGCCGATCGCGCCGGCCCCCGCGCCTCCGGCACCCGTGGCGGCACCGCAATCTTACACGCAAGCCTGCCCACCGGTTTACATAGAAGCGCGTTCGTCCGACGTGCAGGAGTTAAAATCTGCATCGGTTGCCAATCAGCACGAGCTGATCAGGACAGAGCGAAAGTTGGCCGGACGAATCGAGGAATCGGAACGTCGGCTCGTGGCGCTGGAGAGGGCTGTTCGTGGGCAATCTCCCGGCGAGTGCGACGCTCAAACGGTTCGCGATGATCTAAAGCCGCTTGTGCAGGAGGCGCGATCCGTCCTGGCCCGTGCGGAAACGACAGCAGAAGCATTGCAACAGCGTGACGCACAGGTTCGCAAGCTGACAACCACCGTGAAAGCGGTTGTTCGTGATCTTGGATGCCTGCTTGATCGCGCGCAAACGGTTTCGGTCGATCATCATAAAGCCGAGAGTCGCGCTGTTCTGATTCACGAACGCCTGGCGGAGCAATCGAAGTGGTCGGCCAAGGTGGCCGAAGAACTCGGTGATCTTGTCGCGCAAATGGTGGGTCGAAAACCGTCTACGCGCTCATTTGAGGAGGAAGCCGTAGCCGAACCTGTCAAAGAATGGATCAAGCCCGGATCCGTTTCGCGCGTCAAGTCTTTGCCGATTGAGGTAATGCTGCACGATACGCGAGGCGATATGGAAGACCTACGCCGTCTCGCCCGTTCGAACGGCCCACCCGCGGTTGGAACCGATGCTCTGGGTTCAATCTCGGCGACGAAGCGCCTTGCCGAACGCGTCGACACACTGCTTGAGATGATCGAGCCCGCCGGGGTATCGCGTTCGGGATAGGGTCGGCCAGAGACCAGGCGAGGAGGACCATCGCGCTTCTCGCATTGCACCTCCCGGACATCTTCTTGTTTCTTTCACTTTTCCTGCGATACTTCGGACTATCGTGTGGACGATTTGTATTGTCATGTGACCGAACGCCCAACCGGCCCGTTCGGTAGATTCGTGCATGGCATCGTATTTCTGTGACTCAAAGTTGGTTTGATGAAAGAGCTTAGTAAGGGAGCCATTCCGGCGCTGGCTGGAAGCGAGGGGCGCATGCGCCTGTTGCAACCGGGGCTCCTTCTGGCCACCGGCATCCTTGGCTATTTCAATAGCCTCGGGGGAGTGTTCTTATTCGATGACCGATTACATATCCTCGGCCATCGCCGGTTGACAACGCTTTGGCCCCCGTGGGCAGCGTTGAAGCGGCACCGGCCGGTGGTGGATTACTCCTTCGCGCTTAATCATGCCATTTTTGGTCATCACGAATGGGGTTACCATGTCGTCAATGTTGCCATCCATCTCGTGGCCGCGCTGGCATTATATGGCGTTGTTCGCCGAACACTCCTACTGATGGGGAAACGCGGCGAAACGATTGACACCTCGAACCTAAGTGCTCAATCAGGGTGGTGCGCCTTCGCGATCGCAGCCCTTTGGCTCGTTCACCCACTACAAACGCAGGCCGTAACTTATATTGTGCAACGCGCCGAATCGATGATGGGGATGTTCTACCTCCTCACGCTGTATTGCGTGATTCGGGGTATTTCATCAAGTCGCCCGGTACGATGGTACGTCGTCGGTGTGCTGGCATGTGGGGTGGGGATGGGTTGCAAGCCCGTCATGATAACGGCGCCGATTGTGGTACTGTTGTACGATCGATGTCTTGTCTCCGGCTCGATGCTGAGCGCGCTCCGCGCTCGTTGGCCATTGTATGTGGCGCTCGCTTCTACGTGGTCCGTATCCTGGGGTACGGGAATCATACGCGGTATTTTTATGAATACGTCCCGTCGAGCCCGCGTGGGCTTTAGCTACAAGGGAATCACCCCTTGGGAGTACCTACTGACCCAATCAGGGGTGCTGACGCGTTACTTGAAGGTGTCATTCTGGCCACACCCGCTGTGTCTTGACTATAGCTGGGAGGCGGTGCGCGAGGTGGCGGCCTGGTTGGTTCCTGGGCTGGTAATCGTGACCTTGATCGGTCTGACGGTTCTACTCTACTGCAAGCGACCAGCCTTAGGGTTCTTGGGTGTTTGGTTCTTCGTCATACTTTCACCCACATCAAGCTTTGTGCCTATTCGCGATCCATTGTTCGAGCATCGCATGTATCTCCCGCTCGCGGCTGTCATAGCCGTTGGCGTTTTCGGAGGAAGATCGATCATAAATCGGTGCGCGTATCGAACGGTGCGAAATATCTCTTGGCCAAACGCCGTTGCCGTCGTATCTGTCGTGCTGATTACTGCCGTGATGGCACGCGGTACGATGGTACGCAATCGCGTTTATCACCGCGAGGCAGGGATGTGGGAGGACGTTCTGTCCAAGCGGCCCAAGAGCGCACGTGCCGCCGAGAATTACGGTACGGCGCTGCTCGGCGAAGGGAGTTTGAGTCAGGCTCTGCCGATCCTTGAAAGCGCTATTGTGATGGCGCCGCGGTCCGATTCGGCACAAAACGCACTGGGTTTTGCGTACGTGGCGGCCAATCGCTTCGGTGATGCGATCAAACGATTCCGAGAAGCGATTCGGATCAGGCCGAGTTTTGAGCGGGCTCACCTGAATTTGGGCAACGCGCTCTCCGATACTGGTCATCCTGAAGAGGCCATGGAGCATTTCGCAAAGGCGGTACGGTTAAGTCCGGCCTATACGGAGGCACGGCTGAATCTCGGGAATGCCTTTCTCACTAAAGGGATGATTAGCGACGCGATTGGGCACTATCGAGAAATCATTAGAATTGAACCGGACAATGCCAAGGCGTGGGGCAATCTAGGCTTCGCGTTGCTGAGTATGCGCCCTCGGGAAGATGCGAGGTACGAGCAGGCGGTTCGCGCGCTTCAGCGCGCCATTGCGATTGATCCGCAGTCGCACAACGCGCTGAACACCTTGGGGATCGCCTTGTTGTCGAAGGGTAAGCTCGATGAGGGTCAGTCTATGTTTGAGCAGGCCTTGCAGGTTAAACCCGATTTCGCGGGGGCGTATTACAATCTCGGTGCATGTCTCTTTAACAAGGGCGACTTAGGCGGCGCGATTCAACACTACGCAAGAGCGATCAAATATGAGCCGTTGAACGTCAACGCGCACTATGAACTCGGTGTCGCTTTGGAAAAGAGGGGGAGCCTGGATGACGCACGTACGCAATACCGGCAGGCGCTTTCCATCAAGCCGGATCATCAACCCGCGCGTGAGGCGCTAAGCCGGCTTGGCGATAACAGCTAGAATTGACGACGTTTACGCGATGAGTTGCGGGCCGCGTGCAACCATCTATAATTCGCAGCGTACATGAAGCAGGGGGCTGGGCTATGAAGTTGTATACCAAACGCGGCGATGACGGCAGCACGGGCTTGTTTGGTGGCTTGCGTGTCACCAAGTGCGACCTTCGTGTCGTGGCTTATGGCGAGGTAGACGAAACCAACGCTGCCATCGGTCTGGCTATTGCCGAATGCCACAGCTCGGAATTACAAGAGTGGTTGCTGCGCATCCAGGCGGACCTGTTCGTTGTGGGGGCGGAACTGGCAACGCCCGAAGGCCGACCGCCCACGATGTGTGTGGCCAAGGAGCAGGTTGTACGGTTGGAGCGCTGGATTGACGATCTGGCGGACCGCCTTGCTCCCCTCAAAACGTTTATTCTCCCCGGAGGGTGCGAGTTCGCAGCGCGACTTCATTTAGCGCGCGGCGTATGCCGGCGCGCCGAGCGAGCCGTTGTTGCGCTCGCGGAAAAGCAATCGGTCGCCCGTTCTGTGGTTGTATACTTGAATCGATTAAGTGATTTGTTGTTTGCCTTCGCACGGGAGGCGAATCGCGCCGCAGGGTGCGATGATATACCGTGGGAGACCCCCGATTAAAAGGCAATCATATCATTGGCGACCACCCGTGAACTTGGACGAGTCATATTCTCAATATGCCCGCTGATCCCCGCCGGATACCGAGAACCTTTGCGCCACGTTTTGAAGGCGAACCGATTCGCCCCCTCAACGCGGTAATGATCTGCCTGGTCGTCGGGACGGTTGCGGGTGGGATGCTGTTGTTGAGTGCGGCTCGACCCGTGGGGCGGGTCGACGGGGCGATCGAATGGCATGAAGGATCCCTACTCCACGCCGTCGTAGAACTTCTTTGTTTGAACCACCAATGGCCGGCGGATTACGCGTCCGCTGTTAAGGGTTTTACGCTGGGTATGGGCACCGGGTTGGCGCTGCTCGTGCTTGCTGTGGCTTCGGTTGTTCGTCCGCGAGCGGGCCAAGCGTATAGTGACGAAGGGTTGTCCTCAGCAGATACGATTGATTCGAACGGGGCGATGTCATTGGGTCAGCGCAAGGCCCATGTAGCTCCTCTGGTTGCGGCGCAGATGCTGGCCGTGTTGTACCTGTTGTGGTCTTTCGCTAGCTTCCGTTGGTCGCAGGCGTCCGATCTGGCTATCGGAGGGAGCATAATCCTATTGATTCAGGTCGCCTGGGCGCTGTGCATCGGGCGGGGTTTCAGCGCTCGTGCTGCGCGGATCACGCTACAGGCCATCGTTGTCGTGATGGTGGTCGTATCGATCTTGGCCATCACCTATCATTACGGTCGTAAACCCGGCATGCGCGCAGATTTCCCAGTGGGCAATCCGGTGTTTCTGGCGGCTTGCCTGATCCCTTCCATTCTTCTTTCCCTGGCGCTCTTCATAGCTTCTATGAAGAGTGGTTTGGAAAAGAGGGGGGTGCCCGCTCGTGTCTTGCCGTTGATCGCATTGGCACTGGTGCTTTTCGCGGAACTCTGGGCTTTTCATCTTACTGATTCGCGGGGACCGATGATCGGCCTCCTTTTCGGCGCGCTTTCCATGTGGTTTTTCGCAGCGCACGGTCGGACGCGCTGGGGGCCGGTTGTTTGTACGTTGGTCGTTGTTGCCGCAGGTGGGATATATGTTTCGAGAAGCGCTGGTGCTTACTCGGATACCGGACGCAGTGCGAGTTTGCGGCTTCGGCTTTACGCATGGGATTACGCATGGCAAATGTTCAAAGAGCGCCCCTTGCAAGGCCATGGCCAGGGTGGTTTTGTCCTCACCGGCGATTCTTACGCCGTCGATGATGTCCTGGACGATCCCCAAGCGTTTGAGACACGGATTGCTCATGCGCACAACGAGTGGTTAGAGGTCATGGCCGACCTCGGTTCGATCGGGATCGTATTGGTGGTTGGGATCATCCTGTTTACCTTGCGTGCCGGCGCCGGGGTCCTCTCTGCCCGGCCACCGCCCGAAGTTCGTTGGATGCTGATTGGTTCGATGGGTGCCCTTGTCGGTTTGGTTGTGGAAGAGGCGTTTGGTGTGGGTCTTCGCGTTCCCGGCGTCGACATCATGTTCTACACGGTGATCGGGTTGATCTGGGCGCTGGTCGCTCCGCAGTCCGCCATAGGGGTCCAATCCGGTGCGATCCAAGGCCTGGGGCGGGTAGCTGTTTTTGGCACGTTGAGCGTTGCCGGGTTATTTGTTTTGGGCGTGTCTCAGGGAGATTATGCCTCAGCACGCTATGTGCGAAAGGCGATGGAAGCGGCGCGGAAAGGGGACCATGAGGGATCCATCGCCTGGGCGAAGCGGGCCATGGGCGGCGGTCGGCTTAACCCGCAGCGGGCGCTGACCAACTACTTCCGCTTGTGCGAATCGTACTTGCTTCGCGCAGATGTCCTTCAAGCACGAGCCCGTGATCGAGGGATGCGCGCCCGCCAAACCGATCCGCCCGATCCTCGTCTTCTAGCCTTGTCCGCCCAAGATTTCGAGCAGAGCGACAAGGCTTGTGAAGGCGCCAGCGCGGCCCTGAAAGATGTGGTCGTACGATCGCCCGGGTTCATAGGGCAGGGGCGCCTGGGGTATTGGTTGAATCTGATTCGTGCCGGAAACGCGGAAGCACGCAACGACCTGAAGCAGCGGGAGGCGTTGATGCAGGATGCCGCTACGTCGATCCGCCGCGAGCTCGATCGACAGCCTTTTGATCCCGGCATCGCATCTGATGCCGTTCGTGCGACACTACCAAGAATCGAGGCCGTTCAAGCCTTGGACATTCTCGCTCGCCCGTTGCGTTATCATCGGATTGCGCCCGAGTACATGGACTTGTTCCAGCACCTTGCCGGCGATCGCCTCTTCGATGCGGAAATGCAGCGTGTGGTCTCCGACGCGATGGATCGGAAAGACGCCGACGCGGTTGAGTGGCTCCCGGAGAAACTTCGGTTGGCCGCGATGATCGATTTTATACATGGCGATCACAAACGTGCTCGAGACATCCTGCTCCACGCGGTTGAGCTCTATGAGCGTTCGCAAAATGCGGTGTCGATTGGTGCGGCAAGTTGCCATGGCGAGCTGGCGATTTGCCAATTCTTTTTCGATCCGACGAATTGCCGGCGTCCGCTCGCCAGCGCCGAGTCGGCTCTGGCGCTGCTTCCCAAGTCTCAATTGGGGCGGGAGATACGCCTGAGCATTCTGCATCGCATGATCGAATTCAACTTGGCTTGTGGACAGGAGGATGAGGCGGTTCGGCTCTTGACTCAAACGGCGCCCGCCGATGTCAATAAGGCCGATGTGATGAAGGAATTGGGCACTCGTTACCTGCGAATGTGTGAGACGCTATTGGGGCGGCGCGGCGGTGGAGGCGTCCTGCGCGAACCACCGGCCCAATTGACGCGCGTAATGAGTGGGTGGATCGCGCGTTCCCTGAAACTGAACGATACGGATCCCTCAGCACATTATCTAGCAGCGGATTTCGCGCTGTTCTCCGGGGCGGTCGAAGAAGCCGCCGATCACCTGATGTCGGCCATCCGCGCCGGGCTGCCGATCGAGATTGCACGGGACTTCTTGAGGTTGGCGATGGTCAAAACGCCGGACAACCAAGCGCTCCAATCGGTTTATCGTGCCATCACACCGACCGATTCCGGTGGTGCAATGCCAAGCGACGGAGCGGGCGAAGGCCCATAGCGTGAATACCTGGTGGGCTTCGCACGCCGCACTTTTCTCGCATGCTCGTCCGGTAACCTTGCCTGTACATATCGGATCGTCTCAAAACATGGTGTGTCACAGTAGTGTCAGGTGTGATTCGCAAGTAAATCCTTTTTCTAGTTGACCGGTTTCGGCGACCCGCCTACAGTGAAGAGGCTCTGTGCAGGTGGAAGACCTGCAGGGGCCGGCAAGTTGACGCTCGCCGAGCAATTCGGTGGACGTTGAGTCTTCGGCCATACAGGCGCGGTCATGCTCTTGGCTGGAGGCTTTAGATTGCAATTCACAATTTGAGGGGCGTTGAGGTGCACGACAACCTTAAACACAAGAAATCTGCTACGCAGGCCGGCTTGTATCTATTCCTTGTCGTCCTGCTGACGTTCTGGTCGGGCATGGGTGTTGTACGCAATCAGCCCCGGCGCATTTGTGACCGGATAACGCGATCTTTGGCCGAGAGTACGGGGCAGCAGAAGGCAGAGTCAAAGCAGGTCGTCAGCGGTATCGGTACGTTCGAAAAGGTGCAAAGGGAGATTGGCTCGGGGGGGCTGAACCCTGCTGCGCCTTCAATCAATAAACGGGTCGGCTCACAGGAGTCGGCCCGTTTTCTCTTTTTTCTAGATCTGTGATACTAATCGGTGTCGCTACGGTAGCACCCAGCCGGATTTTTCCGGACATTGGCAATGGCCGAAAAATTATTACGTCGCGGGTGTGGAAATTGCCATTCAACACGTTTATGAACAAGTGAGGCCTAGGGGTAGGCCGCCAGTCATCTTAAGGGGGAAATCGATGTTACGTAGAATAATTATCCCGGCGCTCGTTGGGGTGCTCACGGTGTTTATTGCTTGGTCGTCGGCGCAGGGTGCGGAGGAGACCGATCGAGCCATAACGCGCACAGACAAGAATTGGTTTGACACGACTCCGGCGTGCGATGCCGTGAACAGTTCTTGCGACTGCGCCGGGTATACGGCGACCATCTTTGCCGGTCAGACAATCCCATCCGGTACGCTGAACGTTACCAACTCGGACACCGAGATTATTGTCACGATCGAAACCACCGCTCCATGGGTGATGGGTGGTGTCCACATTTATGCCGAGAAGCACTTGAGGTTCAACGGCGGCGGTAACGTTCCCGTTGGGCAGTTCCAATATGGTCGCCAGTTCGACGGTCCGACGACCTTCTACACCGAGTCGATTCCACTTGCGGATCTGAACCTGAAAGAAGGCGAAGAGACGGTGTATATCGGTGTTCATACCGGCATGAATCAATTCGACGCGGCCTGCAACCAGACGGCGCACCATTCCGGTTGGGCGGAAGGTCCCATCGAGTTTCCAGGAAGCCAATGGGGGTGGTTTTTCTGCTATCAGTTGCTCAGCGCCGAGACCACGACCATCGTCGGTACGCCCGAGGATAGCGTCGGCGTCTGCGGTGACACGGCGGACGATTCGCTCGTCATTGCCACCACCACCTGCAACGGAGAAGTCGTCGATGTTCCGGTGGTGATGTCTGAATCGTTCACCTGCGGCGAGATCACTCGTACGTGGAGCGCTACGTGCGGTGGAAGCAGCAGCACGACACAAGTTGTCAGCGTTGAGGACAGCTTGCCGCCCTCCATCATTCCGCCGGCTGATCGAACGATTGAGTGCGACACGACCACCAGCCCACCCATCGATTGTGGCGGCGATCCGGAAACGTCCGGGTATGCGTTCGTGTTAGACGACTGCGATCCTGATCCGATATTGACATATGCTGATGTGGTGACGCCTGGCGCGTGCCCGCAAGAGTCGGTCTTGACCCGTACTTGGACCGCAACAGATAACTGCGGGAATCAGGCCAGCGTCGATCAAACGATTACCGTCGTTGATACAACGGCACCCTCGTTGAACGTGCCCGGCGACGCCACCATCCGTTGCGACGAGGACAGTTCACCCAGCAATACAAACTCGGCTTCCGGTTCGGACAATTGTGACGCCGCACCGGTGGTACGGTTTACTGACATTGAGTCACCGGGATCATGCCCCCAGGAATTCTTCATTACCCGAACATGGACGATTACGGATGCCTGCGGCAACAGCTCGACGGGCGATCAGATCATCACAGTCGTGGATGATCAAGGCCCGGAAACGGCGTTCCCAAGCGACATGACTGTTGAATGCGATCCGGCGTCAAATCTTTCGGCTTTGGATGATTGGCTCGCAGGCGCTTCGGGAACGGACGCCTGTGGGGCCGTTGCGGTCTCCTATGATTTCGCCGGACTTGTGGATACCTGCGGTTCGACGGGAACTGCCGATGTGGAGTGGACCATTGCCGATGAGTGCGGCAATTCGGCCTCCAGCTCGGCGACCTTCACCATCGAGGACAAAACAGGACCGAACATTCAGTGCCCGGAAAGTCAGACATTGGAGTGTGATGGGTCGGGCAATTCTCTTGAATTGGAGAGCTGGCTCGCGGGCGCTTCCGCCGACGACACTTGTGGATCGGTTACGTTGGTTAACAACTTCGCGGCAGTCACGACGGAATGTGGTTCCGCGGGCTCGGCGGGTGTTGCTTGGACCGCAACCGACGATTGCGGAAATGAATCTACCTGCTCGGCGAACTTCTCGATCGTCGATACGGCCCCGCCGTCCTCGGTATGTCCGGAAGACATGACCGTCCAATGCGATGGCCAGGGTAACACTGAGGCACTGAACAACTGGCTGGCCGGTGCGAGCGGTTCCGATCTGTGCAGTGAGGTAACGACTTCCAATGATCTCGGTGGCTCTGTCGAGACGGGCATGACCGATGCCTGTGGCGCCGCCGGTTCCCGAATGATCACATGGACGAATTCGGACGCCTGCCAGAACACGTCGTCTTGCTCTGCCAGCTTCGTGATCGAAGATACGATCGCGCCGGAATTGACGATTCCCGATGATATACTCATCGATTGTGGAGCCGATGTTGATGGTATCCTCAACGGTGACTTGGGCAACGCCACGGCCTTTGACGGCTGCGACGCCGCCCCCGAGATCGCTCTGATCGAGGAGACCGTTGACGGAAACTGTGCGAACAGCTCTACGCTGCTTCGCACGTTTACCGCACGCGACGCCTGCGGTAACGAAACATCGGCCACACAAACCGTTCGCGTTGGCGACGCAACGCCACCGAATGTGGACGGCACGATCGACCTCGTATCGTTTAAGCGGCTTGGGTACATCTGGTCCCCAAACCACGCGTTGACGGATATACTGCTCACCGCCGCGGTAGACGACGAGTGCGATGCCGGTCCACTGGCTTGGAGTGTCATGGCGTTCTCTGATGAAGATGATGACGAAGACACCGGTTCCGGTACTTTTTCACCCGATGCCAAATACGATCCCTATCGTCTCCGCAAGGAACGAAGTGGTACGTCGGTTGGGGGTGATGGGCGTGTGTACTTGCTGGTGCTTACGGCGGAAGATTGTGCCGGCAATGTCGGCGCCCAGTGCGTGACCATGACCGTTCCGATCGATCAAAAGCAAGCCGACATCGACAATGTCATGGTGCAAGCGGAGGCAGCACAGGCCGCTTGCCAAGGCTTTGTGGATTATCTCACCGGAGATCGCGCGGACATTCCGCTTGGTTATTTCGAGATCGGCGAGCCCGGTGCGCCGGTGATCGGCAATAAGCAGTAACGACCCAATCACAACTTGGTTTTTTGGGAAAAGGGGGTCAACCGTGCTCCCTTTTTCTATGCGCACGACGTAGCACCGGTTCCCAACCGGTGGCGCAGCGCCCTCCCAGGATCGGACATAGAGACGCGCGACCGCTCCCGTGTTAGGATGGAAGTGGACTACCGCTAACTGATACGCGGGTTGTACTGGAGTTGCGATGATTGAGTACGTTCACGATTCGTTGCCGTGTGGGATTGAGTACGGCGTGGCCCCTTACCCGGGGCGACGCGTGGTCTCCTTCCAAATTCGTGTGCTTTCCGGCAGTTCCGCCGACCCCATGGACAAAGGTGGGTTGGCGAGGCTGCTCGTGGAAACGATCGACAAAGGAACTCAAAAGCGTGGCGGTCGAGAACTTTCGGATGCTTTTGACGCCATTGGTGCGTCGTGGCGTATTGGCTGTGGCCGTGAGACGTTGACGTGTAGCACGACAGTGCTTCCAGAGCATTTTGAGCAAGCGGTCGCTCTACATGCGGAGTATCTTCGATCCCCGACGTTTCCGTTGGACGCGTTTGAGGTCAATGTCGATCTCGCGAAGCAAGAGTTGCTGGCCCTGGAAGATGACGCTCAAGGGGTGGCGGATAAGATGATTATGTGGCGGGCGTTTGGATCGCCTCTGGGGCGGCATCCGCTCGGCGAGACCGAGTCGTTGGATCGCATGACGCGCGAGGACCTCCAACAATTCTGGCAAGCGCAATTTGGTGCGGGTCGAATGCTCGTCTCGGTTGCCGGGGCAATTGATGCCCAAACTGTGGCAGAAGTTTTCCAGCGGAACTTTGATGGCTTCGGCGCCTTTGATCGCACGGGCCGTGATTTCGTCCCTGTTGAATTCGCGCCCGGAGTCATGCATCGCAACAAAGATCTCGAGCAAGAGCAAATCGGAATCTGCTGGCCGGGGGTGGACCCCACACACGAAGACTTTCCGCCGCAGCAGGCGATGCTGGGCGTGCTGTCCGGTGGTATGAGTTCCCGGCTTTTCACAGAGATTCGCGAGAAGCAGGGGCTGGTCTACTGGGTTAACGCTTGGCAGGAGACTCCGCGCGGTACCGGAATGATTTTCCTGTGTGCGTCTACCACTCCTCAGCGCTGCGATCAAACCTACAAGACGCTCATGCGCGAGGTGGACCGCTTGGCGGAAGATATCGAAGCGGAGGAATTGGAACGAGCTGTTACCGGTATGGTCTCATCGCTCGAAACACGCGGTGACAGCACGAATTCGCGATGCAATGAACTGGGAACCGATCTGTTCTACTTCGGGCGTCCCCGCAGGGATGAAGAAAAGATCGATCGGATACGGGCTGTATCGGTCGATGATATTCGACGCTATCTCAACACCTATCCGCGCGATCGGCGTTGTGTGGTGACGCTGGGTCCCAAAGCGCTGGCGGATATCTCGGACGATGGGTGCGCGGTCGCAAGTGAGCAGGGGTCTAAATAGTCGTGCGACGAAACGACGGTTGCGGCGTATAAGATCAAAACGACATGTGATAGGTCGAGCCCCAGCCGAAGGATTTGCAATTTGCGTGCGAACGCACCGAAGAGAAGAGAGGAATAATGAGCGTGAGTCACAACCCGTATACGCTGCACACGTTGCATAACGGCTTGCAGATCGTCATTGAGCAAATGCCTGAGGTTCGCAGCGCGGCCGCGGGTTTCCTTGCGCGTACGGGTGCACGGGATGAAACGCCCGAAGTAGCGGGAGTTTCTCATTTCCTGGAACACATGATGTTCAAGGGAACGGCCAAGCGCCATTGGCGCGATATTACGGTCGACTTCGATGCGATGGGCAGCAGCTACAACGCGTTTACCAGCGAGGATCGCACGGTTTTCTACGGGTGGGTGCCTAAGGCTGTCATTGGTCGGCAAATCGAATTGCTCGCCGATATGATGCGTTCCATGATCCCCTCGGAAGAATTCGACATCGAGAAAAAGGTGGTCCTCGAAGAGATCGCCATGTCCAATGACAATATCGAGCACGTCGCTTTTGATTTCCTACAAGAAAAACTATTCGCGGGTCATCCGCTCGCCTGGCCGATTCTAGGCTACGAGGAATCGGTGGCGGCGTTGCCGCGTGATGCGATGTGGGCGTATTTTCAGAAGCACTACGCACCCGACCACATGATTTTACTTGTTGCCGGCAATGTAGATCCTTCGGAAATTATTGATTACGCACAACAGTATTGTGGGTCGTGGAAGCCCTCCGGGAATCTCGAAGTGCGCGTCGCGCCCGCCATTCGTGCGGGAACGGATGTCCGGCAGGTCGAACGATTCAATCAGCAGGTCGTCATCTTGAGTTTTCCGTCCGTCAGTGCTCGAGATCAACGTGCGGAAACCGTCGCGGCGATTTCATCCATCCTCGGCGGCGACAATTCACGGCTTTTCTGGAACATCGTGCAGCAAGGACTAGCTCCGCAAGCCGGTGCCTATCAAATGGAATACACGGACTGCGGCGTCTTAATGTTGTACGCTCTGTGCCAGCCGGAAAAAGCCGAAGCCGTGGTTGATGCCATGCGTGCCGAAGCCGATCGGATTTGCACCGCGGGTGTCACGCCGGATGAAGTGCAGCGAGTGCGTAACAAACGCAAAACGTCGTTGGCCGTTGAATGTGAGGTGCCTTACCATCGCCTGACCCAACTTATGGACGATTTGGAATACCACGGTGCGCCGCGTACCGTCGAAGAAAGGATGCGCGAAGTTGAGGATATTACCGTCGAATCAATCGGCGCGTATTTTCAAGAGTTTCCCATAAACTCCGGGGGGCATCTCACCAGCGTGGGACCACGAAACTGGCCGGAGCTTGCACACGCCTGATGGACGTGTGGCATCGCGATTTCGTTTAGCACTCGTATTGATTAGCTCACAGCCCAATGCAAACAGAATCACCCGTTGAAGTGAAAGTTGTATACAGCGCGTCCAAACGCCGCCGCCGGCCGCCCGTCGTTCATATCGGACCGAGTTCCGCCGGCTCCACCAAGCTCATGGTTGTCGGGTTGATCAGCGCCGCGATGGCGGTGGGCATGTATTATGCAACTTGGTGGAAGGCCGATCCCGAGTTGCGTGCGATGGTCTTCCTGCACACGCCTTTGGTCGGACTGGACTTCGACGGCGTGAGCACGTTGATGTCCAAGGCGATCGCGCCCGACGATGGCGTTGCTTCAGAAGGTCCGGCATCCGTCGGCGCAGCAGAAGACGTTGCGGCCGCCCAGTTGGTGAAGGCCGCACAATTCGTAATCACCATTCTTGGTTGGGAGGCCATTTCTACGCTTTCCATTCTGGTGCTGGCGCTTCTTTCCGGTGGGCTCATCGCCCGTGCGGACGCAGGACGGTTACGGCGTGCGGCGGTTATCATGGGTCTCATCGCTCTGGGGCTCGTCGTAATCGCGGGCTTATGGTTGTGGTCACGTTATGAGCGATTCGAGCCCAAACAGTTGCGTACGGATGTGGCCGCTTTGGTGGTTTGTTTCGGCTTACTGGGATTGATGCTTCGCCGCGGCGGGTGCAAGCTCGGGCGTTTGGCGGCCTTCTTGCTGATTCTCTCCGCCGCCGGAAGTGCCTACACCCTCAACGTGCTCGTTGAATTCGGTGCCGTTAAGTTGGAGGATCTTCCTTGGGCGCTGCTTCCTTGTATGGCTGCCGTGTTCGTCGCGCATTCGCTGTGGGCGTGGTTACTGTTGATGCTCGCTCCGCGCTTGGGTCGGTAGTGTTTAGTTCCGCCGGCGATTGCCATCTTCGGCTCATCTTTATGAACCGGAGGCCTCACATTCGATCAGGAAGCGTATCGCAATCGCGCGGGTGCCTCATCCTTCGCACCTTGCGAAGGGTGGGGGGAGGAACAGGATGCTCGTAGACGGAGGGGAAACACCCTGTGCATCGCTCAAACGCCGCGCCGGTCCGTGTTTTCGTTCTTGACGCGCCTATGGCATTTCCGGCCAGGGTTTCGCCCCCACCCTTGCTGCATAAGTAAGGATGGGGCGACGAAGCGGACCAATCTCCCCCCATTGCAGGGGGGGATTAAGGGGGGGTGGGTGTTTCCAGCGTCAATAACGTAGTTCTTTGGTGGGCAGTGCCCACCCTACAGGAGCTTCGAGAGCCGCGGCTCGCCGGGAGGCTCGCCCTCCCAGCCACGACGGACGACGCACGTATACGCTTGAAAAAACTGTATCCGTCATTCGAAATGTAACAGAGCATTAGGGCGATCCAGGCTGCGCATCATTTGCCAGCACCCGCACAACGCGCGTGGACGTTTCCTTCGTCAGATCAATGGCCATGCCGGATGGTTCGTTTTGTGAATCAACTTCAACGACGATGGGTCGGGTGTGGTTCCCCGGATTGGCACGCATCACGCGGGCACGAGTGCCGCCCTCAAGCTCCACTATGCTTCCCACGGGGAAGAGCGAGAGGCAATCCAGTAATGCCCGGATCACGGAACGGTCGAGCTTCCCCTGGCTCCCCTCCGCCAGGATTTGTTTCATCGCCAGGTAGGGAGGGATCGCCGAACGGTGTGGCCTGGGTCGCGTCATCGCAGAATAGACGTCCATCACTGCGGCGATTTTGGCATACTGATGGATGAACATACCGGATCGCCCTCGTGGATACCCGGTTCCGTCAGTGCGTTCGTGAACCTGGTAGCCGACGAACGGTACAACCGACGAAAGCCCCTCAATTCGTTGGAGGGAGTCAAGGGTGTAGAGTGTATGGCGTTTGACTTCGATGCGTTCGTCCGCCGTTAACTTTCTTGGAGCCAGTCGAATGGCATCCGATATCTTTAGCATTCCCACGTCAAGCAGTAGGGCCCCGGTTCCCAGTTCGACCAGTTTGCCACGATCCAGGCCGAGGTGTGCGCCGACGGCCATCGAAAGCAGTGACACATTGACGCAATGGTCAAAGAGGTATTCTCCCTCTGCGGTCTGCATGGCGACGATCAGTGGAAGAAGATCCACGTCGACCGTGGTGAGCTTTACAAAATCCTCGACCGCTTGTTCAACGCGCTTCGGCAGGCGGGTTGAGCCCGCGCAGCAGTCGTGGAACACACCCTCGACGATCTGGCTGGTGCCCGCGTGTTGCTCCAGGTGTGCTTGGGCTTCATGGGCGAGCTGAGTCACTGTATAGGGTTCGGTACGCGCCGCTCGTTGGGACCTCGAACGACCACTACCGTCCGCATCCGGGTTCATGCGAATAAGCAGGTCGTCCAGTTGACGTTCATATTTGCCTCGAAGCGAAGGTGCCGAAGATCGAGGCGTTGGGCAGCCGATTTGGACATAGGAGAAACCGCGTTGCTTGAGTTCCTCCAAAAACGCCGATGCAATTCGTGTTCCGGCCGAGAGAAGCAGCTCGCCGGACTGGCTGTAAATGTTCTCTGCGAGCCGCATGCCGCTACGCAGCGATTGCACGCTCATCGTCCATGTCGGTATTACTGTACAGGTAACAGCAGCCGGTTGCTCGGTCGTGCCGCGATCCGGCGCGGAGTCGCCGTGCAACTCATCGGATTGTGGGGTTGTCGTTTGATCCATAGGTTATCGGTCTGGCTTACGCATTCAATGGCGCCAACGAGCGCAGTTCGAGCCCGATTCAGCGCATCTCTCCCATCGAGTATTCGGCAGCGAGCGGGGGAATGTTCAGGCACTTCCCCGCGTAAGGATCGTGGATTCCTTGGGCCGATATTGCAAACGGCGACTCTGGGCGCAACGGCTCGGTTATCAGCCGTTTGGGTCGTCGTTGCACGGTCAGATCAATTAGGACCTACAAGTGGCAAGAGTTCCTACCAAGGCACTGGCTGAGATGTGCCCATCCCCGGACCGATGATGAGCGCGTTGAGTAGTAATCGGCCGGTCCCCTCCGTATAGCCCCGAAGAAAAGGATCGGAGGCGAAGAGGATGACTTGCCCATACCCCACGCGCTCAACCGTCGCGTAAGCGGTACTCTGCCATCGTTGACGCGCCTCAGGCCACAACAGACCCGATAAGCGGAGATCATCCGCCTCATCGAGTCGAACGGGTGTATGCACTGGATACTTGGACATCAGCGCGCTATCGCCCGAGAACATCACGGGGAGTTGGTTACGCTCTTGTTCAAAACCCGATAGGCCGAACGTAAGCCAGTGACGTGGATTGAACGAAGCGGCCATGAACGCGCCGTTGGGACGAAAAAGGCGAGCCCACTGGTCCCAGCGTTTGGCGACCTCAAGATCGTTTTCGTTTGCCTTTTTGCCGGAACTCGCTTCTTCTTTCTTGGCCGCTCCCTCTTCGGCAGTCGGGTGTGTAGGCTTGTCCAGCCACACGTCGTCCGCGTTCACCTCAATGTGCCATGCGCTTCGCTCGCGCTCCCGCGCTTCTTTGTAAACCGGGAGTTGATCAAGCACATCACGCCGAAGACGAACCGCACTCAGATTGAGCTTTTCATTAGCGATGAATGCTGCGGAACGACCCATGGCGATGAGCGTACCGCCCGCATCCAACCAGCGCTTGAGCTTCTTGGCAACGTCCTCATTGATTGTTGCTCTCATGGCACCGGGCGACCAAGTGTCGGGCAAAACGATGACGTTGTATTTTCGAAGGTCCGCGCCGGCGATGTGCTGCAGCGCGATCGGTGAAACACGCAATCCCATGCGAGCATCGAGCAGGTGCCACGTAGCGCCGAAGGACGTTGTGGCGATGGGCCATTGCGTGGCGATCGCGATGCGCGGAGGCGTGAGCAACGAGAATCTCTGCCCGCCAAGATCGGGGCCGTCCGTGCTCCTTGCGGTCTCAGCGGACCGTACGATGACATCGAGATCGGCTACCGATGCCCGGACCAGGTCCAGCAGATCCGCCTGGTTTTCGTGGCCTCGCATTAACAGGGTTCCAGGTTTGTATTCTTGCTCGCCCACCGCGAACGGTTTGCTGGCCACGCGAACCTTGACCTCTCGTTCCAGCAGCCGGGCGGCGGCGCTATACACATCGCCACTGGCCCCGTCGATCAAGTATCCGTATGCCGCGGGATTCTCTGGAAGCGCGGGGAGGTGTGGTGCTGGATTCTTGGCCGAAACATCCGTGATCGTGTCCGCCCAATACGCGTCAAGACCATAGGCCATGCCGAGGTTCCACGACGTGGTATCATAGATCAGTGTCCCCTCATGGTTCTCAAGAGACTCTCGTTCTTCATCCAGAACGCGTTGCGTCATGTGCGGGTCAAATTCAAGGATGGCGCGCAATAAGCGTCGCCTCGGCTGGGCGGCATGTACGATGAGCGTGCCTGCAGGAAAGGACTTGCTGTCCAAACGGGTGCCCAGCGCGTCAACAACGTTGCCGGCATGAACTTCACCAGCGGCGAATTGATATTCGATTCCCTGCCGAGACAGCAAGTCCACAAAACGATTCAGCAATGCGCGATCGGCCATGGGCGAGACCAGGAAAACTTCCGTTCCCGAGCGTGCCGAGTCAACAGCCCATTGCCGATCCGACGCATAATCGTGCAGGATATCACGGCGGTTGGCGCGCAACGATTCCAAGTTGGCCATCGTACTGACCGCTTGGTGATGGACGGCGTCACGGTAGGTCACGATTTGCCCCGCAGCCTGCTTGACGGCACCTGCGTTGACGCCCGCCTGTTCGTAGAGGATTCCGATAGCCCCTTGCAGCCCCGCCCAAGCATTCGTATACCCCGGATACCATTCTTCATACCACTCGCGCGTATAGTAACTCCACCCATGCCGGTCGAATGAGCGGGCCTGATCCGCAGAGAAACGCCGACGCCACTCGAGCGCGGTCTTGGATAGATTGACGTTGTGGGGTTCCCGAGGCGGATCAAATAAGTAGGTATCCAGCGCGCCCATCTCATGAGAATCAACCACCAAGTGCGGATTCCATTCCAATATCTTCGCGGCCCGGCCACGCGTTTCCGGGTGCACCTGCATCAGCCAGTCACGGTTCAGATCGAACAAGTAATGATTACCGCGTCCGGCAGACCATAACCCCCAATGCCGCATGGATTGAAAATCGACGTTGTCAATCTTTCCCGTCAGGTGCTGCAGTTGACCGAGATACCGCTCGCGTCCGTCGGGGTTCATCAGTGGATCAATGTGGATGACGAGTTCGTCTCGAAGGCGGCGGGAATGCTCGTCCGTCCCGGCGGCGAGTTGATAAGCGACCTGCACGGCTGCGTCGGTGCTGGATAACTCATCACCGTGAATCGAATAGGCCAACCAAGCGATACCAGGGAGCCGTTCAATAATACCCTCGCCTTCGGCCTCATCTGCTAGCTTGCGCGGATCGGCGAGCTTGGCGTTGTCCGCCTTGATTTCGTCCAACTTGGCATGGTTCGCTTCGCTGGTGATCGTTAGGAAATAGAGCGTTCGGCCTTCGTGCGATTCTGCGTACGGCGTCAAACTGACAAGAGGCGAGGCATCCGCCAGAGCGTCCAGATAGCGAACAAGCGGTTGGTAGCGAACCGCTCCGTCTCCCATGGCATGGCCTATGATCGTTTCCGGCGTTGGAACGGCTTGGTCGAGCGATTGGTCCGCCCGTGCTTGGGCGGTCGTCCATGCCGGTTGAAAGCCGATTTTGTCGTCGCCGGCAAAAGCCTGACGATCACTCAAGGGTCCGTTGACGCATCCGGCCAGCAGTAGAAACAAAAAGACAACGAGTTTTTTCGCGATTAGGTTGTGTCGTTCGAGAGTCAAAATCAATCCAATCCAATGAGATCCTATAGAGACCGAGATGCACATCTGATAGTTTCCATTACTCGGAATGTCAAACATCGTTGGAAGGACGAGCGTTTCTTGGACTTCGAGCGCTCCTGCGTTACTCTAGCTTGGTAGAAGTTGTGGTAGTAGTTGGTTTGCCGTTCTCTACCCCCTACCGTTCGCCGATGACAATGTGATCATGGAAACGCAGCGCCGTACATACCTCGTTGGAATGATCCTGCTCCTGTTGGCCGCATGCCTTTGGAGTTTGAACGGAGCGCTCATCAAGCTGACGTTCAAGGGCGGGGAAGGGCCGCCGGCCGTGACCATTGCGTTCTACCGTTCGCTGTTCGCCGGTCTGTTCCTATTGCCCCTGGCACGCGGTAAGTTCCGCACGCTGTGTTCCGCAAGGGTGAGCGGGCGTGATCGAGGCGGTCCGCGCGGTTTGCTTCAGTGTGTCATGGCGCTCCGTCCGGCCGCGATTCTCTGCGTCATCTTCTTCACGGCCATGACCGCGTGCTTTGTGCTCGCCAACACCAAGACCGGTGCCGCCAACGTCATTGTCCTACAATACACGTCCACGTTTTGGGTGTTCGGTTTGTCGCCCTGGTTGTTGCAAGAGAAACCGCGCCCCGGAGATTTTTGGCTGTTGGGTGTGGCCATGACCGGGATTGCGATTATCTTTGCCGGAAGCGCCAAGACGGATTTCGCGGGTCTGACCATCGCGCTGGGTTCGGGTTTATTCTTCGGCCTTCTTACACTGATGATTCGTCAAATGCGCGATTCGGATTCCGGAGCGGTGAGCGTTCTTAACAATCTTGGATCCGCCGTATTGCTCATTCCGGTTGTCCTACTCTTTGGTGGATTCGAGCTATCTTCCCGGTCGCTCGTCTTATTAATAGTCATGGGGGTTGTGCAGTTTGGATTACCCTATTATTTGTATACGCTCGGATTGGCGCGCGTGGCGGCGTACCAAGCAGCGCTGGTCACGTTGTTGGAAGTCGTCCTCAATCCGGTGTGGACGTTTCTAGCCGTAGGTGAGAAGCCGCCGTGGACGACGGTTCTGGGCGGGACGGTTATATTGGTGGCATTGTTGGGTTTCTTGCTGGTGGCGCGAAATCGAGCCACCCGATCAATAACGCATGCATCGACTGCAATCCTTGGAGCGAACGAGTAACTATGAAGAAAGCCATTGTATTAGGCTGTGGTCAGGTCGGGCAGGCCATTGTCCGTGATCTCGCATCGGACCCGGGGTTTGAAGTGACGGCTGCTGATGCGAGGGAAGCTCCCCTCCGACGCGTCGAAGAGTTGGCTTGCGTCAAGACGCGGCAGGTCGATCTTTCCGATCCCAACAACGTGCGTGATGTCGTTTCAGATTTTGACATTGTCCTCGGCGCCTTGCCGAGTCGATTCGGGTTCGCCGCACTTCAAGCGGTCATCGAAGCGAAAAAACCCTACTGCGATATTTCCTTCCTACCGGAAGACGCTCTGGCACTGGACGCCGTAGCGAAGGCGGCCGGTACGACCGCCATAATAGACAGTGGTGTGTCACCGGGCATGTCGAACCTGCTGGTTGGATACGCCGAAAAACAAATGGATCAAGCTGAAAACGCCGTGATTTATGTGGGCGGATTGCCCAAGGAACGATCATGGCCTTATCAATACAAAGCGCCTTTTGCCCCTTCTGATGTGATCGAAGAATACACCCGCCCCGCTCGAATGATTGAAAATGGCAGCGTTGTGG
>Ga0326597_10003505_pt1 | contig 22576 bp, 21 predicted proteins | sample RVTome_12_FD_203789 | JGI IMG/M metagenome (GOLD analysis project Ga0326597, IMG submission 203789) | Soil microbial communities from uranium-contaminated site in the Upper Colorado River Basin, Wyoming, United States - RVT100D185 | ecosystem: Environmental > Terrestrial > Soil > Contaminated >...
GCGCAAAACCCTGTGCCAGAACGCTGGCGTCGGGCGCCGGCTCGCCCGCGGCGGCCACCTGTTCGGCGAACTGCTCGATGCGCGCTTGCCATAGGGCGGGCAAGCGGCTGTTGGCCGCGAGCGATGCGGTCTCGGGTGCGGCCAGTTGCAAGCGTGGATCGCGCGCGCGACCACCCTGGCGCACCACCGAGCCACGATCGGCAAACAGCGGCTGCCAATTGGCATCGACACCGATCAAGGCGATCGGCACGCCCCAACTTTCCCAGGGCAAGACATCACCGTGCTGCAGCGATCCTTCGGTGTCGAATACCCGATGCGCCAATTCGTTGCGCAGTCGCGAGCCCAGCGGCAAGGCCAGCCACTCCTGCGGCCAGGCGTACCACAACAATCGCACGCCATCGGCAATGCGCCAATCCTCGAAGCTCGCCAGATTGGCGCCGGCGTCGCTACCGTCATCGCAGGGGCAACGATCACAGGGGTCATCGTGATCGAGGTCGGCCGTATCGACTGTCACCGGTTGCAGCACCAGGATGCCCACGGGAGGCAAACGATCCGGCGCGTGGGCAATCAACTCGCCCAGAGTCGGGCCGATCGCGCGCGGCAGCGGCGCCCCGGGCGTGGGATCGGCGTTCTCTATAGCATCATCGTCGGCGGCCTGCTGCGCGTCGGCATCCAGCACACCGATAAACACGGAGGGCGGCGCCACTACCGGCAGGGCCGACAGCAGGCACTCGACCTGGCGGACGAGCACCACGTCCTCGCCGCTCACGGCCAACCCCTGACCATCGCCGATCCTCAATCTGACGATGGCATGACCGCGCTCGTCTACGCCCTCAACGACGTAGCCGACTTCCAGGCCACGCGCGACACCCGGCGTGAACGCCTGCCCGCGCTGCGCGATATGCCCTGCCTGCCAGCGTTGGCGTTCCACCAGCGCCGCGACGGTCAGCGCACGGCCGGGGAAGAGATTGGGCCGCCGCGACCAGTCGGTCGCCGCCTCGCCGGCGTTCTCCGGCGAGAGGGCAACGACGCGTTCACCCGTCAGCGCTTGTACGATAGTCGTAATGCTCACGTCAGTTCTCCCGTGTCACGAACGGTGCGGCTGCCACTTTGATGCATTCGTCATATCGACCCTATTTCTTCCTGGACTTGGTTGGGGACTTCGGCTTCGAAGCCTCCGGCTTGGTGGCAGCGGGCGGCACTGCACTTTTCGGCAATGTTTTTGGGGCGGGCGCGCGCGCCGGGGTTGCTGCCACCGTTCTACTCACCGTGGAGATCGTTCTTGGCAGCGTGATCGAGCCGCCAGAGAGCCTCGACACGTCGGCGGGCTGCGAAGTGCGGATGGCCCGGTCGAGCGCCAGGGCATCGGTGCCTTGCGCCAGTCCTTGCAGCGCGTCAGCGCCGAGCGTCTGTCCGGCACTGGCCTGCTCCACCTGCACCAGGCCGTCGCCGACACCGGGTGCGTTGAGCTGCGCGGCGACGTTCAGGACAGCGGCATGATCGAGCGCCGGCGCTGCGTCGCCCACCGGCTGGCTGGCGATGGATGCCTTCAGCGAACCCAGGGCAGCGGCGGTGAGGGCCGCGGAATCGGTAAAGCGCGGCGCCGACAACAGGCTCATGACCCGCGATGTCGCCAGCGGAGTGGCGCTGCTGAGCACCGACTCGAGCTGCGCCCCTAGGCCGAGCTTGGTGATGCGCGTGCGCACGTTGCTCTCAATGACACTTTCTTTCGGGCCGGAGAGCTGTACCGGCGCACCGGCCAGATCGTCGCGATAGGCGAGGTTGCGACGGCGCACGAACCACAGGGTGTTGAGCCTCGCCAGACGCTGCCATTCCGCGTCCGACGGATTGGTGACGTCGATGAGCGGCTGGCCGACGCGCGGCAGCCGTAACTTCTGCAAGATCTCCAGCGGCTTGCGCTGGGCGATGAGATTGGGCGCCGCGGGCTTGATGACGCGGGTGGTGGTGTTGAGCTTGGCGAGCACCGCACGCCACTCGTTGCGTGGTACCGGCGCGACGATCACCACAGCGGTGGAGTCCAGCACTTCCGCGGGGGCCGAAAAATCGATAGGAGGCAGTGCTAGCGCTTCGTCGACCAACGCCGGCAACTCGTCTTCGGGGATCAGCGTGAAGTCGACATCGACCTGGGCCGGAAAATAATTCTGCGTGAAATCGGCGGGGTTGATCACGTTCGGCGGCAACGGGCCGGCGGGCGGCAGGGCCGGAAATTGCGTGGCCGCCGGAAAATTGCGTCCATTCATGAGATGGACCACGTCGGCCAGATGCGTCTGGTGCTGCATCAGGTGCGCGAGCCGCAGTCCGCGCGGTGCGAAACCGAGGCCGGGCAGATCGCCGCGATCCGCGCCCAGCTCGCGCCGCACCATCGCCTCGTCGATCCACACGACGGTATTGTTCTGCAGCGCCAGCATGGCCAGCGGCAGCATATTGGCCGACACGCCGCGTTCCACGCCCTGGGTGAAAATGGCGCGTGCCGCATGACCGCGCCGCGCCCGCAGCGCATCGGTCGCGCCATCGTCATTCCACGGCACCAGTACGACCGCCGTGGCTTCGATGACATCGCCATCTTCCACCGTGCGCCGCCCGGTGATCGAAGTCGGATACGCGCCGATGGGGTTGGCGGTGAACTCGACCGGCCGCAACGCGAAGACGAACAAACCCGTGCGGCTGCGCAGCGGTGGCTGCGGAACGCGCGACAGGCCGAACCTCGCCGACAGTTGTTCCGCCACCGGAATGTTGGCGAGCTGCACGCTCACGTCGCGCGGCAGCAGCACCAGCTCGCCGGACGAGGTCGCACCGTGGCCCGCACGGACCGTCAAGGATTGCGGCGCACTCCCTTGCTCGACGAACAGCCCGGCGGCCACGCCGCTGCCCGCCGCCTGGCCGAGGTCCGCCTCGCGGGTAAGGAAATATTGCTGATCGCGGATGAGGTCGCGCGCGGCGAGGAAGCGGCCATCGAAGTAACGCGGCCGTTCGCGCCGCGCGTCGTCGATGAGCACCCCGGCGGCGCGCAGTGCGTCCACGTCGGCGGGATCGATCTGTTCGCGGGCAGTACCTTGAGTCAGGTTCATGGTGGACTCCGTGAGGGTGCAATCAAACGCCGATCCATTGCGCCAGCAGGGAGGCGGAAGGAATGAAGCGGCGGTGCCAGTTGTCGACCAGCACGGCATCGCCCTGGCGAACGGGCGGATCGCCCGCGGCGACCGGGATCAGCGTGCGGGCGATGAATAGCGCAGTCGGGTCGAGTCCGTTCGGTTGCTCGGGCAGCGGTGCGAGTTGGCCTGCGCTTCCGGAGCGCCCGCTGGCGGCATACGCGGCGAGCACCGCGTCCTGCAAGGCGGCGTGGCGCACGGCGGCGTCCGCCGTGGCGTCGCCGACCGCCGCCGCGCCCGGCGCGGCCGGCAGGCCGTCGTAGGCGTCGTCCAGCCCCTGGCGCAGGATGAGCAGCAGTTCGTAGGCATCGCGCACGCGCGAGGTGCTGACGGCGTTGAGCGCATCGAAGGGCCCCGCTGCGAAGCTGGGCGTGAGGCCGCGCGGGCAGGCGACGAAGCGCAGGAACACGTCCGCCACGACCGCGCGATCCGGTATGGCAGCGGCATCCGGCAGAGCCGCTTCCGCAATCGCCCGCTCGGATAGGAAGCGGTCCAGATCGGCGTACGCCGATCGCCTGAGCGTGTCGCCGCCGTCGATGGCGCTCTGCGCGTCGTACCAGCGCGGCAGGCGCAGGCAGGCCGGGCGCGGCAATTCGATCAGGCGGCCGAGGCGGTCGACCGCGAGGCCGGGCTCGACACGAATTTCCTCCGGTACTGCGTGCTCACCGGTGGTGGCCGCCTGGTGCTTGACGCGCAAACCCGCCAGCGTCCCGCCGCCGGCCAGGAAAGCCATGGCACGCGCCAGCTGCACGCGATGATAGGTCTGTTCGTCGGCAAAGTCCTGCGCGTCGAGCAACATGCCGGTGGCATACACCGGGCGCTCGGAGAGCGGCTGGGCGTAGAGCGGATCGGCCTCGGGCATTCGGGCGACGGTGCTCATGAATTACTCCTTTTTCTTGCGCGGGCGACGCCGGATTGTTGTGCGGCGTGTCGCGATTGCCGACACGGTTCTCTTGCGCGTGCGACGTCGGATTGTTGTGCGCGATGCCGTGGACCGCGGCACCGTCTTCTTGCGCGGGCGGCTTGACGATGCTTTGCGCGATGTTGTGGACGGCGATGCCGTTTTACTGGGCGGAGGGCTTGGAATTGCCGTGCGCGATTTTGTGGACGGCGAGACCGTTTTGGGCAGCGTCGGCGCGACTAGAACATCGCCCGTCGTCGTCGCAGGCGACAAGACGGTCCTCGGCGACACGACGGGCGTCAGCGTGGTTGCGACGGTAGGCGACACCACGGTCGGCACGGGATCTACCAGCACGCTCGACGCTTGCACCTGCACGACGGCCTCGTCCGGCGGACTTCTCTGGCCAGTGTCGGTCACCACTTCCAACCGGAAGCGGTGCTGACCCACGGGCAGTCCGGCATCGACCACAATGCTGGGCACCGCGGTCACGACGGGTTGGCCGGGAACAAATTTCGCCATGCCGGCCTCAGAGGATCACCGGGCCCAGATAGGTCCACACGTACTGCGCGACCTTGCCGCCGCCCACGTCGAACGACTTGCCGCCGTCCAGCGTGAAGCTTTTGCCGAAGCCCACTATTTTCGGCGCGACGAGGACGGCGGTGGGGTTCTCCTGGTCGGCGATCAGGACCTCCACTTCATCGCCTACGGACTTGTTGCCCGCATCATCGATGACGATCAGACGAAAACGATGGCGTCCCAACGACATCGGCTTGGCGGCGTTCACCGTTACTTCGACCGTCGATTGGCTTGTCACGATATCGGCATTGACTACGAATTCGGCCATTTCATTCTCCTTGCTCGATTGGAGTTGCAGGGGAAAGGCTTCCAAACATCAGGTGAGCTCCGGCGGCAGGCGCCGCCACACGTACTTGGCAATTTCGCGCCCCGGTGCGGCGTGTGACGTGCTGCCATCGAGTTCAAAGCTGTGACCAAACGCCACTGTCGCATCCGGCCCGGCATCAGCTACCGGGCGAGGCGTGGGGGATGGTGCAGCAGCACCGCGCATGCGCGGGTCGAGCGCGGCCGGGCCGATCAAATAATCGCCCCGGCCCAATCCGGAACGATCGAGCTGCACCTGCCGGGCCTGCCGGGGCGGGCCGAGAAAGGTGTCGACACCGACCAGGCTGTACACCCCGACCATCAGCGGCCGGGAGGCGGTGACCACGCGCACCTCGACATGCGCGGGGGATTCGAGTTCGACGACGCGGCGGATCAGGCCCAGGTCTTGCGGCTCCACGTCCTGGTGGACCAGAACCGTGGCGCGGTTGGCGAGCTGGCCGAGGAAACTCAGCACGGCATCGTTCTCGGCGGCAGTGGCGACTTCCTGCCGGAACAAGGCGAGCAGCTCGACCTGCTCCCGATCGCCCAGCACCAGCGTGTCGCCGACGATGGAATTAGCGCTCTGGACAAGCCCCGGCAGCAGCGGATCAAGCTCGTCGCCGAGATCGACGCCGAGCAGCGTGGCGAGAATGCGGCGCAGCCGGAAGTCCTCGATCACGATGATCCTGCCGCCTTGCACGCCACGACCGGTGGCGATGTTCAGCGCCAGCAGCAGGCCGCGCCGCGTGCCGTGCCACCGCGCCAGGGGTTCGGCGTTCTTGAGCCATTCGCGGCGGTGGCTGGCGGGCAGCGCCGGGTCGAAGGCGACGCCGATCCAACCGGCCAGCCAGTCGAGCTGCGTTTCCGGCGTTGCATCGGGGTCGCTGAACAGGTGCGCGGCGCCAATGCGATCTTCGAGCTGGGTCAGCACCCCTTCGAAGTTGGCGAGCATGCGCCCGAGGAAATCGGCGCGTGAGGCTTGCGGCCGATAGATGCCGATGCTGCCAGCAGCATCATGCGTCAGGCGCCAGGTGCGACGGCCGCCTGCGTCACGCAGCAGCCAGGCTTCTCCCGGCTGCTCGACTGTGGCGACGGCCGCATCGCCCAGATCGGGAATCGCCAGGTCCAGGCGGGCGCGCAAAGTGCCGCCGATGGTTCCACCACCCGTTCCACCGGCGTCGAGCGCCGCTTGATGGGAAAGTTCGACTCTGTCGAGCAATTCGCCCGCGGCTTGAGCGGGTTCGCCGAACAGCGTCTCGCGATAGACGCGCGGCAGGTATCGATCGACATAGGAGAAGCGGCTGCCATACGCGCGCAGCGCGGCGATTTGCGGGCCGACGCGACCGTCGCCGAACAGCACCACGCGCACCCACAGGTAGCGCCCGGTGAGGGTGCGCACGCGCCGGCGGGAATTCTGGATCAGCACCGACCAGAGGCCCTGGGTGTTCGCCTCGGGCGACCAGGGGCCGAGGCCGGGATGACCCGGCAGTTCGGACAGCGCACGCTCCCACACCGCTCGCGGCAATTGCGGCGCGCTGAACGCCGTATCGAGCGCCGCGATGTCGCGGCCGAAGCCATGCGGCTGCCACGACTGCGTGTCGCTCAAGGCCGGCGGCCGCGCCTCGTTGGTAGCGGCGAGCCACACCGTGAATCCGGTATGCGCGGGAATCGCCGCCTCGGCGTAGAGCCTGTGCCAAACAGTCGTGGTGCTGCCGCTGTCGAGAAGCTGGGCCGCAAAGCCGCTGCTGCTGCCCGCGTAATTGGCGGCACTGCCCTGGCGTGCAAGATTGGTCAGCGACAGCGCATGCAGCGGCTCGGCGCCACGATTGCCCACCGGGTAGCGCGGCGGACCGACAACGCGATGCGCGAACGGCGCTTCGATGCCCTCCGAGGCGACGGGATACACCGCGCCGAGCGGATCGCGCGTGCCGGCAAGGTTGCCGAATTCCCACGAGAAGGCGGGTGCGTCCGGGCGGCCCGGCATGCGCACCACGATGCGTTCGGCATCCAGCCACTCGAGAGCATAGGCATAGCGTGCACCCCGCAAGCTCAAAGGAGCTTCCAGACGCTGCGCGCCGGCATCCCAGCGGCGCAGGTTGGTTTCGTCATCTGCCCAGGACAACAAGGCGAGCCCCGTGTCGGCATGGGCCGCGAGCGAAACCGGGCGCTCGCCGCTTGGCCAGGCCGGGTCGGCCAGCACGCGCAGCGCCGGTGTGCGGCAGTTCTCGGGGTCGGGCCGGAATACGCCGGGGGCATAGTCGTCGGCCTGCGGGGTTTGCGCGGGCAGCGGCATGCCCTCGAGTCTTGCCAGTCGCCCGCTGGCCCGATCCAGCACCCACACTCCGCCTGGGAAGGCAGCCGCCATGCGCCAAGGCGTAAATCCGCCGGCCGGCGCATCCGTCGGGGCCAAGAGCACGTCGGCCCAGCGGCCCCGCAAATCGTGCATCAGGACGCCGTCGGCCAGGGCGACGTAGAGCACGGCATCGGCACCGACGCACAGATCGCTCGGACGCCCGGGGAGCGGCAACACCACCCCGGGGTCAGGCAGGTAACTCTTTACCGCGATGACGCTCGCATCCTCGTCCCAGCAGGCGACTGCATCGAACTGATCGACGGCACGCGGAACGCGTTCCAGCGCGGAATTAGCGGCGGCGAACGCGGCGGAAGGATTGGCGTGCGCGGGCAGATTGCGCTCGGACGCCAATTGCAACGTGCGGCAACCGGCGTCCCACACGGCATGCGCGCGCGTGGGCCAGTGCCCAGCTTCAGCCAGCATCCAGAAGCGCAACCCGTTCGCGTCCATTATCGTCGCTCCGTCAGCACACCTTCGGCACTACAGGCACGGCCACCGCGTTGCGCTGGGCGAAGGGGTTGGGCAATGCGCGCAGGTGGTCGCTTGGCGCGTCGCCTTCCATGACAATCACCGAAAGCAACTCCGGGAGTTGCCAATCCGACAGCATGAGGGTCTGCGTACCGTCGGCCGCATTACGCGGCAGAAGACGCCAGTCGGCAGTCTCATCTGTCCCATCGCGCGCAAAAAGATTAAGGCCGCGGACCTCAAGCACACCGGGAACGCGTGAAACATCGACTTCCAGCTCGCGCTCGCGCACCGAGCGCCCCAACGGCCAGCCCTTGGCTTCCGCGCCGCCGGGTGGCAAGGGCCAGAGCATGCTTTTTAGCGCTTCGCGTACATCGAACAGTACTTTGTCGCGCGCAAAGCCGTCGCGAATAGCAACGCCGACGGCAAGTCCAAGTGGGACATACTCGCAGCCGATGACATACAGCTCCGTCGATAGCGGTGCGCGCGCCGAAAGATGGGCATGCACCCGCTCGATGAACGGACGATCAGGGCGTGGATTGGGTGGTCCCGACAGCGACCGCGCAGGCAGCGCCAGCACGCTCACCACGCCCGGCACATTGAAGCGGCGATCGCGCGGTTTAAATCGTGCCAGCACTTCGACGCGACCGACATCGACGCCTGGTGTTTCCATCGCCAGCCGGCGATAGTCTTCCACCGTCACCGCTCGGTCGCGATGACGCAACACGGCCGGAATGCGGCGCTCGGCCAGATCGATCGTCTCGGCATCGTCGCCGCCACGCATCGGCAGCGGCTGCAATACCTTCAGGGCAGGTGCGGTAAGCCCGTCGATGCGCGTAGCGGTAATTTCGGCAAGACTGCCCGCCGCCAGATTGCCCGCGCGCCCGCCGCCGAAGCGGCCCCTGGCGAGCCGCACCCGCATCTGACGTTCCGGCACGCGCCCGCGCACGCCGTCGCCAAAACGCAGCGTGCCCGCTTCAGCAACCAGCTCGAACGCACGTGCCTCACGCGCCACATTCGGATCGGCGCTGATTGCGGCCAGGTCTTCAACTCGGTCCCAGCGCTGATAGCCGTGCCCGACTTCTTCCACTTCAATGGCGAGTGAATCCGGGTCGACGGAACTCTGCGGCAGTTGAAATACCTGTTCGGTTGCGCCGGTCGACACGCCCAGCACGTGACCGGCGAGCGTCACACGTTGATCAATCTGCACCGCGTTGATGCCGACCCACGCCAGCGGCAGCGTGCTCACCAGCTCACCGGGTTTCGGACGCAGGCGAATCCAGGCGAGCAGGCGCGCGGCCTTGCCGGCGTCATCGAGGCGTGGCGGCGTATCGCCCACGCCGGCGCGGGAATTGATGCCCACGTCGTTGGAGGGTGCCCAGATATAGGATTCGTCCGGCAATGCCAGGCGCAGCACACCCGGGCGCGTCAGCCCATGGGTGGAATCCGAACCCGGCAAGGGATCGAGCGTGAGGTAATCGGTATCAAGCGCGGTACGTCCCTGTGTGGTGATTTCCCACAGCACGGGCACGCGCTTTGGGGCGTCGACTTGCTCGAAGAGTTCGGGCATCTTCAAGGCCGGCACCACGCCCACCGACAGCAGCGATGGCGCGCCGGTGTCGCCGCCGCCGAGCGCCGAGCGCGCGCCATCGTTGACCGTGGATTGATCCTGGGGCTGGGGAGCCAGCGGCGCCAGCAGCGCGATCCACAGCGCACGGTCGGCGCTGTCGGCAAAGACGTCGATCCCGTCGGGTTCGGCACGGCCCCCATCGAAGACCGCGCTCGTCTCGTAGGCCATTGCCTGACCGCTGATGCGATGGATGCGCGTGAGTCCCTGGATCACGTCGCCCATGCGCGCGGCGTCGGCGTCCGACAGACGGCGCTTGATGTAGGCCTCGGCGCTCACCGGCAGTACGGTGGTTTCATTGAGCGTCTCAAACGGAACGGCGCCCGCCACGCGCGCCCCCGGTGAGAGGGTGCTGGCACTCAACTCGTTCGGCTGCGCGAAGCTCAAACCGACGATGCCCTGCGCGGGCTGCGCAGGCTTCAGACCGATGCCGAGCAACTTGAGAAAGACCAGGCGCTGACGCTCTGGAATCAGATTGGCGCGATACAGCAGCGTGTCGCCCAGCCAGGCGAACAACTCGATGAGCGAGCGTCCGGGGTCACCCAGACGCGGGTTATTCCACTCCGGCGTGTGCGCGGGAATGCGCGCGACAAGGTCGTCGACCAGATCGTCGAAGCGCCTATCGTCGAGACTCGGGGGCAGGATGGGCAAGGCTCGCCTTTCTCTTTTCTTTCCTCTTTACCGGCCTTCGAGTTGCAGCGTCACATTCATCGCCCCTGGCGCGCCATTGCGGGCGAGGCGATACGCGATCTCCACCCGCACATGGCTGGGTTGGTCCGGTACTTCCCATACCTCGACGCCATCGAGCAGGATGCGGCGCTCCCAGCGCGTCAGCGCATTCTGCACCAGGTCGCGAATCTGACGGCGCGTGGCCAAGGTATTGGGCTCGTGCAGAAGGCGATCCAGCCCGGCGCCAAAGTCGGCTCGCATGAGCTGCTCGCCGGGGCGCGTGCTGAGAATGATGCGGATGGCATCTCTCACGCTTTGCTCCAGACCCGGCCAGGCGATGACGCCTTGCTCATCGGGCAGCGGCAGAAACGGCCAGCCAAGAAGGGGACGTACGATTTCGGCCATTGCCTATCTCTTCTTTGGAAACGGAATGCAAATCTTGACGAAGGACATCCACTGGAAGATCAGGTTGAACAGCGACAGGAGGATGTTCAGCGCGATGAAGGCGCAGATCGTGATGGTCGGTATATTGAATCCGCATATCCAGCCAAGCGTCAGATTGGGGTCGGTTTTACCCTTGCCCGCCAGCATGTCCTTTGGACTGATATTGAACAGACCCTGCAAGGTCGGCGGCACGACAAAAGCGACATTGGGCTTGAGCGATTTGAGCAGCTTGCGGTCTGTTGCGTCGGGCAGCGGGATCTGCACGGGCGGAGCGTCCGACCCCTCGTACCAGGGCGCGATGACGAACGGTTCGCTGTAATCGCTCCACAGCGTTCTGGCCGGACAGGCGGCGTCGGGCTTGAGGCGAACGAAAGCACGCACCGCATAAATGCCGCCGCGCTCGTCGAAACGTCCCGGCTGTCCCTTCATCGCCGCGAAGCGCGCGGCCATGGCTTTGTACAGCTTGCTCATCAACCGATTGGCGGCCGTCGCGCCCAGCGCCGGCCAAACCGACGGCATTTCAGTGGCCGGCGCTGCGGGGTCGCCTTCGAGCAGCACGGAGACCGCATTCTTCAGAAACACGTCGGCAGTCGTAGTGCGCTGAACGATGTCGCCGGCGCGCAATTGGAGCGGTAGATGAATCGCCTGCAGCTCGGTTACGACCGCCTTGCTGTCAACGCCGTCGCCGAAAGCATCGAATTCCACCGCGAGTTGACGGAGCATGAGGACGAAACGCTTCATGGTGCCTGCCGATCCGCCCCTGAGCGCATTCCAGTGGGATTGCGGCAAACCATCGGGCTTGTCCGGCCCGGGCATTTCCACCGCCTCGACCCAACCCGGATGAAGCGTCTCGCCGGTCAGCGCGAAGTTCATGTGCTGGCCCCGCAACGCTTGCACGAGATGATTGCGGAAGGTGTCGGAGGTGGCAGTGAATGTCTCGTCCTCGAAACCCACCGGGCCTTCCGCCAATTCAGCGCTGGTCGTCGGCACCAAGCCATAGAAGATGGTTTTGCCTGCCGCCGCGCAGACATCGGGCGGCGCTGCGAAAAGCGGAATCACATGTTCATTGAGCAGACTGTCTTCGTTCTCCAGCGCATAGCTCATCAGCGAGCGATCGATATCCGCTACGCCGGTCGCCTTGCTGGCCAGCCGCAAGGCACTCGTCGGGTCGCTGCGCTCGTTGCCCAGGCGTTCCACGCCGACCCAGCCGCGCAAACGGCCCTTGGCGCGCATCCAGCCTTCGTGACCCGCGCCCTTGACGCGGCGCACGACCATGCCGGTGGAATCGACCCGCGCGGGATCGACGCGCGGCGTGCCCGGCGCGTCGCACCAGGCTTCGATCATGGCGATGTGGAACTGGCGCTGGATGGGCTGATAGAGCTTGAGTAGATTCCCGGCGTCCCTCGCCTGGGCGAGCGAGCCTTGCAAAGACGTGCGGCCAATGTCGGTCTTCAATGCATCCATCACCGCATCGATGAAATCTTCATCGCTGCGTTGCAGAATCGCGGGCGCCGGCGAATTCTTGATGCCGCGCGGCGCGCCGATAACGATATCGTGTCTCATCCGCGTGCCCTCACCAGATATTCCCTGCGCCGGGCGTATAGCTGCTCGAAATGACCGAATTGGTTATCAGCGTGTCGCACTGCACGACGCCCGAGAACTTGGACATGGCGGCATCGACCTTCACCATCCCCGCGCTCACCTCGACCTGCGAGGCCTGCACCTTCACTTTGGCCGAAGCGGTGACCGTGATTCCCGCCGATTCGAGTTTGATGCTGTTGCCGTTGGAGTCCTCGACGAGGATGGTGCCGGGGCCGTCCTGCAGCGTGATCCTCTGACCACCCGGCGTTTCCATCTTCAGCGTTTCCTGACCCTGCTGGTCATCCATCGTGATGACAATGCCGCTCTTGGACTTGATGCGTTTGTAGCGGTTGGCGCCGCCGCTCTCGATGTCCGCCGGCGGGTTCGCGTTGCCGTTCCACAGCCCGCCGAGAATGATCGGGAAGCGCGCGTCACCGTTCATGAACACGACCAATACCTCGTCACCCACATCGGGCAGGAAGAACACGCCGCGGTCGCTGCCCGCGAACGGCGCAACCACTCGCGCCCACATCGGCGCGTCCTGCTTGTCGGCGTCGTCGAAGGCGATCAGGCGTACCTGAACGCGGTTGCGGCGATCCGGGTCATCGAGCGAAACGACTTTCGCCAGATAGCCGGCATGCATCCAGCCGGGCGGACGATCGAACACGGGTTCGCGGTTCATGGCTCAGTTGCCCACTCAGTTGCCCAGATAGGCGCATTCGGCGGAAAAATCCGTCCGATAGCCCTGTTGCAGATCGTAGAGATGACAAGCACGCACCACGTAATAGGTATTGTCGAACTGGGGACTGACGCCCGTCAGGGTCACGTTGGTGCCCACGCGCAACTGGGCGTTGCCCTCTGCCGTGCCTTCGGCACGCACGAAGCGGCGCGCACGCAAATCGAACGCGGCCTCGGCAAGCGCTTGCGCCTCGGCGTCGGTGCCCACCGCCACGTGGCCAAGGTGCTCGGCGCGGCTCTCCAGCGCTTCTTCCAGCACCGCCTTGCCGTCGCGGCCTCTGCCGGGGCCAAGGTGGGTGCCGGAGCCGGCCTCGCCCTTGACCTTGGCGCCGTCCTTGGCATTCCATCCGCATGAGGTGACTTTGCTGACCTGATCGGCCAAGTCGGCGATCACGCGGACTCGCGCGAGCTGCCCGAACAGGGCGAGCTCCAGCGTGCCGCGACCGACGTCCTTGCGCGGCGAGACTTGCAGCTCTTCGCCGACGATCTGCACGTCGGCATCGAAGCGCCCGAGCAGACGGCGCAGAAACGAAAGGTCGCTTTCATTGAGTTGCGCCCAAGTGGCGCGCGGGCCGTCCAGCCCGGACAGCACCGGGCGCAGCCCCTGATCGGAGGCGATGGCGCGCACCACATCGGCGGGGGATTTGTCGGTGTAAATCTTGCTGCGGCGCGCACGGCGCGCCGCCGACAACGCGTCTTCGGCGAGCACGGTCAACTCCGGTCCGCTGCCGATCTTGTATTCCAGTTCCATGGCCGTGACCTTGCCGCGAAAAATCTCGCGCGGCTGCGCGGCGTCGCCGGAATAGATCGCGATGTCCGCGCCCAGCTTGAGCTTCGAATGGGCGTCGAAGGCCAACTCCGCGCCGCCGTCGGTGGTCGGAGCGAGATTGGAGAAACGCATCTCCAGGCTGCTCATGCCGCCTTCGTGCTCCTCCACGCGCATCGCCATCACCAGTTCGGTGACACGCACGTCCGCCTCGCCGGCGATCCGCACGGTCGGGCGGGCGCTGTAGACGGCTGATCGGCTGAGGGCGGTTTCGGCCATGGCGGGCTCAATCGGTGAATAGCCTTGCCCGGCGCTCGCGCAGCAGCGCCAGTTCGAATAGCATTTTTTCGCGCAAATCGTCCTCGGTATCGGGTGCGGGGGCTTGCGCGTCGTTGCCGCCCGCGCCGCGCTCCGATGCCACTTCGCCGGTGACCTCTTCAAATACGATGGGCATATGCGACCTCCACTCAGTCCGAGAATCCGATGCGGGCGCTGAGGTCGGCGGATGCGCAGACATCGGCGCTCAGGCTGCCGCCCCCGCTGGCGCGCGCCGCTCCGCCGAGATCGAAACCGGCGCTGCCGCCGGATGCGGCGCTGGGAGGGGGCAACAGCGCCTGTGAATTCGTTACGCCGCCGCTCGCACTTGCGCCGACTCGCAAACCTGCAAACGCCTCGCCCGCCGTAGCCGCGACATCGAGGCCCGCGCCGCCCCCTGCACCGCCGCCCGCCGACAACCCACCGCCCGTCGAGAAAACGGCCGGCGGCGACAGACTGACGTCGCCGGCGACGGCGAGCGACGCGCCGCCGCCGCCGAAGCGCAGGCTGACTGAGCCACTGAGCAATGCAATGGCGCGCGCGGCACGCGGGTCGCCCAGGGAATTGGCCACCGATGAGGGACCCACGCTGTCGGGCACGATGAAGGGCTCGGGGTCTTTCTCGCCGTCGGCAGCAGCTTCGGGATCCTTGCTGCTTGTGAACTCGAGCTCGCTGTTGGAAAGCGTGAGATTGATGCTTGCCCGCAGCGGCACGCCGTCAGAGGAGAAGAACTCGAGCGTCTCCTTGTACTGCTCGGCAATGCCCTCGAAGAAATACCCTCCCCAGGAGAATTGGACCTTCGGAAGCATCTTGCCCTTGCCTGGACTCAGCAGGTTCACCATCTTTTTCGTTTTCTCGCGCACGTCCACGCACGTGAGAGTCGTATCGAATACCAGATCCATCGTCAGCTTGGCGGTGGTCCGACTGACGAACTGATCGCCATCCTGCTGTTTCGGGTTTTTCGGCTTCATCGTGCTGGCAACGGTGTGCTGCAAGGAAGCCGGATTGAAATCCACCTTGAACGGCTTGTTGTTCTTGTCGACGCCACCAAGCGGTTTGAAGGTCGCGTGCACGAGGGCTTTGGCTTCGGGTGTAACGGACATCGGCTTAGCCTCAGGAGACCAGGCGCAGACCCTCGTGCGCCAGGTGCAGTTCTTCGATACCGACCTCAGCGCCCTTGGCATTGAGGTCGGCGGCTTTGAATTTCACCGGCAGGCAGCGGTCCAGCCCCCAGGTCAGGACAGTTTTACCGGCCGGATCCTGCATCGCAATTTCCACCGACAGGCGATGCTCATAGCCGCCGCCGCCCACCGTCTGAAACCAATTCCAAAGGTCGCGTGTTTTGGTCATGCCGCGCTTGAGAATCACCGTGGCAAAACTCACCTGCCCGGCGCGTTGCGCAGGACCGTAGTTGGCGCCGCCCGATTTGATGACTTTCGGCTCCATTGTGGCTTCCAGTCCGGTGCATTCGGAGAAGGCTCCGCTGCACAATTGCACTTCCCCGCCCGGCTGGTCTACGGCGCGCTTGAACGTCACCTGGAAACGAAAAACGTGCAGCGGCGCCAAGCGGTTTTCCGGCAGATCCGGTTCAGTCGGTGCGGCCCGACTGCTCGGGCTGGCGCCGCCGATCGATACGGAAAGTTCAGCCGACAGGTTCGCTTCAAGGGCCATCAAGCCACCTCCCGCAAGCGGCCTGCGCCGGCGCCGGTGCTGGCAAGATTCAGCACCACCGTAATGCGCTCGATCGACGCGGCCGGGCGCACGCTGATCAGGACGACCAGGCGGCCGTTGTCGATGTCGTTCTGGGTCATGGTGCTGCGGTCGCAGCGCACGGAAAACGCATCGGCGACGGAGGCACCTGCAAGCGCGCCCTGACGCCGGAACGCTTCGAGCAGGTCTTCGATGCTGCGTCGAACACGGTTCCACACCGCCGGCCCGTTGCCGTCGAATAGCACCGACTCGCCGGTGATCCGCGCGGCGCGTAGCAACGCGCCCATCAGCCGGCGGGCGCCGCCAAAGCGCCACCCAGGGTGGGGCGAGGCGGTGACATCCGACTGCAGGCTGATGCCGTCGGGCGTCGGCGCGAACAGGCACACACGCTCTGCGAGTTGCTCGGAGGGATTGTTGTCGCACCCGGCGCCCCAGGAGATCTCCGGCACGGTGCTGTGCACGTCGTTGAGCAGGGGCACCGAGAAGCGACCTGCAATCGAATTGAAAGTCCCGCGCGCCAGGGCGTTGGCGGCCATCAGACCGGCCACCAGGCCATCGGGCGGCTCCGCGCCTTCAGGCAGATCGGCGCCGGCACGAGTGCACAGCCACGGATAGGCCAACTGCACAAAAGCACCGGGCGGTATGGGGTCAGCGGCCTCGAGGTCGACGGCGGATTCAATCACGCCGGCACGACGCAGAAAGCCCAGCATGTCAGCTTCCGCATGTACCCATGATCCGCTGCCCACCACGCGGCGCGCGTCCACGTGCGGCAGCGGCAGGGCCGCGACAAGAATGACTTCGCGCTGATGGCGGGCGAGAAAAGCGCGCACGCTCGCCACCGCCAGCTGCCACGGTGCAAAGGAACGGCTGTCGAGCCGCGGCGCAGGGATCAGGCGCAGCCCGCGATCCTGCGGCAGCGCGGGCTCGTCTTCGCTGCACTCGACGAAACCTTCCGGCGGCACCGGCGGCGGCAAACTGATCGCAGGCGTCGGCGGTTCCACCGCGCAGGCATCGGGCAGATCGGGCAGGCACAGCAGGCTCACATCACGCAAACCGTACAGGTGATAGACCCCACGCCAGGTACCCGGATCGGTCGGGTCGAAATGACGCCCGGGCATGCTGCGATCGGCGAAATCCGGCACCAGGCGAACCAGCCGTTCGCGGCGACGTACCGTGCGCCGCACGCTGGACTCGAGATAGGGCCAGGGATCGCCCACGCGAATGATCACCGCGCGCTTGCCGCCCCGGGCGAAAAAGCTGCGCACCGCCGCTCCCATGTAGGTCGTGCACACGGCGCGCGCGCCGGAACCCGGGTTCGTGTTGAGCGGACGCTCTTCCCACGCAAACAGGCGCGCGAAGGCCTCCCAGCTCTCCACCGTCACGGGCAGATTCTCCAGCGACCGCAAGGCGTCTTCACCCTTCCGCCACGGCCCTTTCACCCAGCCCGCGATACGCAACTCCTCGTACACGGTCTGCAACTCCTCGCGCACGGTGAGCAGCGGTACGCCGCGCCGCCGCGCGATGAAGCCGATGAAGCAGGCTACATCGGTGCGGTTAGGCGAAGCGGGCGCCGGCGGCGAGGCGGTTTCGAAGCACAGGGACATGGCCTAGGTGCACCTCATCCATTGCGCTGCGTCAGGCCCCGAACTCCATTGACTCGGCGGAGAGAACCATCTCCTCCATGGCAACGTCGCCGCCGCCCTTGCCTGCCAGCGTGGGGCCGGTGTATTTCATCGGGATCGCCCCGCGCAGCACCCAGGACTGGACCGGCTTCTGCGACTCGTCCAGCAGGGTGATCGTCACGGTCTTCTGCGCGGCAGGACCGTTGATGCGCGCCTCGCCGATCCATTTCCAGAGCGACTTGGAATCGACGATGCCGCGCTTCAGGGTGACGTCGGCCGCCGTGTTGATTCCGGCGACCTTGCGGCTGTGGTTTTCTTTCTCGTTGCCGTTGCGGTATTCGGCCACTTTGATCTCGGAACCGATGCCGGAGACATCGGAAAAGCCGCCGAAGACCTTCTCGTCGCCGTCGAAGTTGACCAGGTAGTTGAAAGCCCCGTAGGGCGTGGTGCGGTTAGCCATGGATGCTCTCCAAGATTAGATCGCCGGGATCAGGACCCCGCGTCGGCCGTTTTCTGGCCGATACGGAAGATGACGAACTCGGCAGGCTTGATAATGGCCACGCCGATCAGGCACACCAGCCGACCGTTATCGAGATCGTTCTGCGTCATCGTGCTGCGGTCGCAGCGCACGAAATAAGCCTGTTCCGTGGAAACGCCCAGCAGGGCGCCGTTACGCCACTCGTTGTAGAGGAAGTCCGAGATCGTCTGCCTGATGTTCGCCCACAGGCGCTCGCCATTGGGTTCGAACACCGCCCATTGCGTACCGCGGTCGATGGAGGCTTCCAGATAGTTGAAATAGCGCCGGTCGCTCACGTACTTCCATTCCGGGTCGGAGGAGATCAGCCGCGCGCCCCACACGCGGTAGCCGCGTCCGCTCAGGAGCCGCAGGCAGTTCACCCCCAGCGGGTTGAGCAGCTCCTGCTGGCCGAAGTTGACATCGACCTCGAAGCGCAGCGCGCTGCGGACGACTTCGTTGGCAGGTGCCTTGTGCACCCCGCGTTGCACGTCGTTGCGTGCGTAGATGCCGCACACATAGCCGGAAGGCGGCAGCGCGAGCTCGCGCGGAATGTCCTCCCGCCCGGCCCGGGCGTTTGGGTTCGACACGACGACCCAAGGGTAGTACAAGGCCGCGCGGGTGGAGTCCATCAGGCCGCGCAGCGTCCGGATCTGTCCGGGTGTTTGCTCCGGTGGCGTGTCGAGCACAGCGATGCGATAGGCGCGGCGCGCCTCCGCGTGCGAGATGAGCGCCCCGTTGATGGCTTGCGCATCGGCATAGGCCGAAGAGCCGGGCGTCGCAACGATGGAAACATCTTCCAGAGCGGCGATCTCGCCCAGGGCCAGGGCGTACTCTGCGGAAGTCGGCTCGGCGCCGTCGAGGCCGCCGTCGAGGCCGAAGTCGTTTTCCAGAACTCCCTGCGCGTTGACCGCAGCGCCGCTGAACAGGGCGTCGTGCAGCCCGATAGCGGTGACGGAGCCGCCGATCACGATGGCAAAGGTGTTCTGCAGGTAGTCCGCACGACGCGAGGGTGTCTGCGCCAAGACATGGCCGACCCAGCGCGGGTGGCTGCGATCGAAGCCCATGTCGTCCCAGGACATGTCCTCGCCGTCCGCATCAATCGCCGTGATCTGTAGCGTGACGAAACGCGGGGTGGCGCTGCCGAGGGTCGCGGCATCCTCTGCCGCGTCGGCCGGTGTATCGGCGGGATGCCAGGCGCCGCCGATCTTCACGTGATGTTCCGGCGTCGCGTCCGCGCCGGTCCGAAGCACGGTGCCGGCCGGTGCCGTGCCCATGGTCACCAGCGAACCCGGGGTGAGGATCTCGCGGACCACGATGGTGCTTCGGTTGGGAGTCGCATTGCCGACCGCGCCGGGGAAGCGCGAGACGAAAGACACGCTCTGCGCAGCGGGCGTGGCCGCGGGCGTCACCGCTGCGCCGGCGACGGCCGCAGTCGCGCTCACAACCCGCGACACGTAGAGACGTGAACCGCCTTCGTTGAAGAAGGCGAGCACGGCGTGGGCAAGGTAGTTGGTGCTCGGCGCGCCCCCGGACAGCCCGAGATCGGCGTAGCCGCCGTAGATGCGCTGGAAATCGCCGAAGCTGGTGAGCAGCTCCGGCGTCTCCTGGCCGTCCTCGTCGACGCGGTAAGGTCCTTTGCGGGTGGGTCCGACGAAAGCGGTGGTGCTCGTGCCCACCCCTTCGACCGATTTGGCGCGGAAACTGGTTTCCTCGACGTATACGCCCGGTGCGAGGTATTCAGGCATGGCTCATCTCCTCTGTGCAAACATGCGGGGTGGGTCGGACGAACTTCACGGCTGATGTCATGGCAAGTTGAGCGACAACAAGACACTTTGACTGCGTCGTGCGGCGATGCTCAACGCCAACTGCGTATGCGGAAGAGCGTTGAAAGCGCTCTCCAATGCACTCGGATCGACCAGCGGCAGCGCCGCGGGAGGACGGCCCGCGCGCACCTGGGTCGCGGACGCCCGGCTGCCCGAGGCGGAATCGAACGCCGCTTCCAGGCTGACATTGATTTCGGAAATCACCACGGCGTCGGCATCCTCGGAGAAGGTGGTGACGGGGACGCCGACGACCGGTACAAGCGCCTCGCCACGCCAATCGGTAAGGCCGCGGGCGAGCACCGTGCCGTTGAACCGGACGCGCAATAGCGCACCGCCGAGCGCATCGCCGCTCGCGGTCTCGGTGAGGCTCACGCGCAGCACCGCCCAGTTCGCCCCCACCGGCGCGCCGGTCGAGGGGTAGAGCGGCACCACGGCCGGCTGAAACAGGGAGTCTGCCGCAGCCGCTTGCGCCGGGTCGCTCACGCGCGGCAGGCGGATTTGCGCGGCAACGGAAAGATAGCCGCCCGCGGGATCCGTGACGCTGAGGCTCAGCGTCTGCGAGCCGGGCGCCGGAATTGCGGGCGGGGCAAGAAATTCGCTCTCGTGTGCCGCCAGCGCATCCCAATGAAGGATCACGTACAAGCCGCTGCGGTTGCGAACGAGCGAAGCGCCTGGCGCATCCACGCGCAAGGCGCGCTCGACGGGCACGCCGGTGGTCGCGTCGACCAAGCGAAGCGCGCCCAGCACCCGCCATTCGACCCGTTCGAGCTCGCGCAGCACACGCATCACTTGTTCGCCTCCTCGCCGTAGGCGTAGCGTCCGGCGACTACCGGGCGGAACTGCTCGGTATCCTGGTCGGGATCGAGACGCACCAACCGCGCGACGTAAGACACGGAGATGCGATAGGTCGGATCGAGCGCGTCCCAGATGCGCATGACGTCCTCCGTGGTGAGCTCAGCCGGAATGACCTGGATCACTTCGTCGCTCGCCCAGCCTGCCTCCGGCGATAGCGAGGAGGCGTCGAGCACCGGGCACTGATGCAGCTGTCGCATCGCCCACGCGAGGGTAACCTGCTCATCGAGCGGGTTGGGGGCCCAAGCCGTGAGCAGATAGTGCAGATCGAGCCCGAGCGGCGCGAAGGTGTCTGCTGGCGCTGCGGCGCGACGGGTTTGGCGGCTGTGTTCATTTACCGTAATTCGATACAAGTAAAGCGTGATGTGCGTCGTTTCACTGATGTCGCCCGCCAACTGGCCGCTCGAAGTCAACTCGAAACCGCACGCAGGCATGTTGCGTCCGGCGACGTGTTGCGGATAGGTGTTCCGCAGGAAGGTCGTGATCGAGCTGCCCACCGAGTGCACCGCGAAAACGTTCGCCATTTCTCTCCAAGCTGCACGTCAATCGATCATCTTGCTCCGTACCACCCCCGCTATTGCACGGGACCACGCCCCCGTAACGCGCTGGCGAAGATGGTGGTCCCGCCTTCCCGCCCCGTGCGAACCACGACGCCGCGCGCTTCAAGCTGCAGGAGCGCCTCGAGCACCGCCGGCAGTGCGTCCGCCCCCAGCGGCGAAGACAACCACCATGTACTGATCCCTTCGGCAGTGTCGGCCGCTTCGGGACGTTGCCTCAGGTATCGCTCGATACTTTCGGCAATCTCCGACACCAACTCGTCGCAACTGGGCATCCAAGCGGTCTTCCACAGTAGGTCCGGTGACACGGACTGTGCTTGCAAGCAACATGCCAAACCGCAGAAACGTCGCAAGGGATTGAAAACGCCCGCATTCCGCGCCGACCTTGAAAATCCATTGAGACTCTTTCGACCCAGGTCGAAGAGCTTGAAATGACGCGACCAACGAGGGCAACCACAAACCGAGCCGATGAGGCGTTAGCGACTCAGGGCGAGTCGGAACGGACCCGACTCACAAGGGGGCGCGGCGAAGCCAAGCTGCACACCTGTCATCTGGATGAGCGAAGAAATGCCGATGCGCCGTCCGGGACTGCGGACAACTCAGGATCACGGTGACGCAGGATGCAACCGGCTCGCGCATCCGCCCTTCGAGCGCGAATCCTCCTGTAACTGGGGGATGCGCGGCTATGTCTAGCGGGCTGTTCGGTTTTGTTCGGACGCCGAGCGACGTCCATCTGCGTCCCGATTGGTTCGGCCTTCCCGAGGCGCATCGGCGAACGATGGACGTGGTCCACGAGATCGCCCACAGGTACGTCGCCAAAATGCGGTCCCCCGGGCGCGCCGGGTCAAGCGCTGGCGCTTGGGCCGCTCAAGCAGCGGCACTTCGCTCACGCCCATCGCCGAACGAGCTTCAATCGGTCGAGGAGACCGCGACGCAAGGCTTTCTCGTGGTCGTGACCAAGCAGGTCCCGCCGTCCTTCTTCAGGCAGAAGTCGATCGCCTTGCGCCACTCGTGGCTCTGGTCATAGGAGTTTTCGCAAGTCGGCGAAGCAAGTATTCAACCGGTTCACTGCCATGGACTTCACGCTCTCCGGTCTGTTGTCGCGCGTTGCGCCGGACTTCCCCGGTACGCGTTTCGTTGTCGCGCAAGCCGATCTCGCCCTACCCGAGGTGCAACCCATTCATTGCGAGGAGCACCAAGGCTCGTCTGTGGCGGGCGTGCTGGCGGCGCCGGTCACCGAGAAAGAGCGGTTCGGGTTCGTCGGGGGATAGGCATTCCCCTGATCCAGCACGTCCTGTGCGGCTATCCGCAGGGGCTTCAGTTCGTTGCTCCGGGCGCGAGGATTGGGGCCCGATACCCCGGTTCATGGGACGATCCGGGGGAAGCGCACCGAATCGCCCGCGCGCAGCTCGCCAGGGGCGGGAAGATCGCCTATGCAAGTCGACTCTGACTGCACGAGGCATTCACGCGGGCGCCCGACACTTTTCGCAAACGCCGCGGCCGCGCGTTCACAGATCGGGGAAGGAATTGACCCGGTTCAGCCAGCCTTTGAGGAATTTTCCCAGCGCGGGCCGCTTGGCCGCGAGG
>Ga0326597_10003506_pt1 | contig 22563 bp, 20 predicted proteins | sample RVTome_12_FD_203789 | JGI IMG/M metagenome (GOLD analysis project Ga0326597, IMG submission 203789) | Soil microbial communities from uranium-contaminated site in the Upper Colorado River Basin, Wyoming, United States - RVT100D185 | ecosystem: Environmental > Terrestrial > Soil > Contaminated >...
CGACGCCGTCGGGCACGCTCAGGCGAGGCTTGGCCGCGCCCACGTCCCAGTCCCAGGTGTTGCGGAACCAGAGGGACGGCAGGAGGTGGAGCGCGGCCGCCTCGGGCCCGCGGTTGACGGCGGTGATCCGGACGAGGATGTCGTCGACGGCGGCCTTGGCGTACTCGATGGTGACGTCGTGGTAGCGGCCCCCGTCGAAGGCCCCCGTGTCGAGCAGCTCGAACTCGGGCTCGGATCTGCCGCGCCTGGCGTTTTCCTCCAACAGCTGCTCGTAAGGAAAGGCCGCGTGCGGGTACTTGTAGAGGAACTTCATGTACGAGTGCGTCGGTGTGGAATCGAGGTAGAAGCGGTACTCCTTGACGTCCTCGCCGTGGTTCCCCTGGGTCCCCGTCAATCCGAAGAGGCGCTCCTTGAGGATGGGGTCACGCCCGTTCCACAGCGCCAGTGCGAAGCAGAGCCGCTGGTGGTTGTCCGAAATCCCGCCCAGCCCGTCCTCCCCCCAGCGGTAGGCGCGCGAGCGCGCGTGGTCGTGGGGGAAGTAGTCCCACGCCGTGCCGCCCGGGCTGTAGTCCTCGCGGACCGTGCCCCACTGGCGCTCGGAGAGATACGGGCCCCAGCGACGCCAGTGGGCCGAGCGCGCTTGAGCCTCGAGCAGCCGCCGCCGCTCCGCGATCATGGCCGCTTAGACGCGCCGGCCGGCCCCGCGGTTCGCCCGTCGAGCCGCTCCAGGACGAAACGCCGCGTGTGGCGCGGCCCACCGGGAGGCCCAGCCGAGAGGTCGGCCCGGAGCCGTACGAGGTCCGCCGCCGTGTCCACGTCGTACCACGCGGACAGCGTGGTCGCGCTGAGTCCAAGAGCGCGGGCTCGCCGCAGAGTTTCCTCCAGCACGGTCGGCGTGCTCCACTGCATGCCCTCGAAAAGCCCCGGGTGGAGCCGGCGCAGGCCTATCAGGTAGTAGCCGCCGTCCTCGCTGGGTCCGAGGACGAGGTCGCAGCCGCCCTCCTTCACCACGGCCACGGCGCGTTCGAGACGCTCCGTCGGCAGCGTCGGCGTATCGCTGTCTATCAGGATGGCGGCATCGCAGCCGCTCCGGAACAGGTCCACACACACGGCGGTGAGCCGCGCCGTGAGATCAGGGCCCCGCTGAGGCAGCAGTGTGAAGCCGGGAGCAAGCGCCTCGAAGGCGGCCGCCGCCTGCGCCGGCGCGAAGGCCAGAACCGGCTCCGCCTCCGCCACCTCCCGCACCTGGGCTATCTTGTCCAGCAGGAAGCAGCGGTAGAGCTCCGCAGCGTCTTCCGGGGACAGCGGCGGGCAGAGCCGCGTCTTGACCTGCCCCGCCTCGGGCGCCTTGGCCATGATGCAGAGGGCGATTCGCGTCCCCATCCTTCGGGCTTACCTCTCCCGGCGCCGGCCGCCACGCCCTAGCCCGAGCCACGCTCGGTGTGACACGGGGGGGTCCGGCACGATTCGTCGCCGCCGGTTGGGGTCAGCCGGCCTTGCGGAGCAGGTAGATGGCGGTGTGGTGGATGGAGGCCACCGGGCGCGATCCGCCGGCGACCAGCAGGAGGTCTGCCTCGACGAACTCATGCCCTTTCTTTTCGAAGAGGCTCTGGATCCGCCCTCGCATGGCCAGGCGCTCGTCCACCCGCGCCGCGCTCCAGTGCCGGCCGCGGCTCTCGACGTGGATCCACGGGCTCATCCGCACGTTGCGGTCGAGAGCGCGGTTGGACAGGTCGAGGTGGATTCCCGGGTGGGCCGGGGCGCCGGCCCCGGCATAGAGCGCCAGCGTCTCTCCGAAGCGGGCGATGTAGTCCCCCGCGGCCTTGCCGTCCAGGTCCAGCTCGGGAGTGCCCAGGACCTTCAGGCTCTCGAGGTGCGCGCGGGTGACCCGCGGTCTCTCGGCGGGCACCGGCGCCACAACGTAGCCGCCCACGGCGGGCGGCGATGGAAGCCGCCCGCGCGACAGCGTCATGGTCGCCGTCCCGCAGACTTCGCCCGCGGAATTGTGCGCCGCGACCTCGACCGTCACCGAATCCGCGCTCCTCGCCGCGACCTTGGCGCGAACCGTGGCCGGCTCCTCGTAGTAGATGGGCTTGTCGAACCGCGTCTCGAAGGTCCCGCGCTCGAGCCACTCGGTGCCGAGGGCCTCGACCACCGGGTGAGTCATCCACGCGTACACAGTGACGCCCGGCACGAGCCCTCCCTTGAAGCCGTACTGCCGCGCGAGATCGTCTTCGTGGATCTTGTTCTCGTGCGGCTCGGTCGGCGCCGGCGCGCTCACGTGGAACTCGGGAAGCGGCATACCCGTGGTCAAGGTCTCGAAGGCCATGGTAAGGAGAGACTAATCGGTGACGAGGCCGATCGCAAGCGGGACGATCGCAAGCGGGAGTAGTATAGTGGCTCGCCACCCCGCGCCTCCGGAGGCTCCATGACGCCCGATCGCATCACGGTCTCGGTGATCCAGCACCGCCTCGAGTCCATCGTCTCGGAGATGGGCGAGGCCATGCTCCGCACCGCATACTCGCAGATCCTCAACTCGAGCCGCGACTTCTCGACGGCCGTCTTCGACGGGCAAGGGCGCCTCGCCGCCCAGGCCGAGCACGTGCCGATCCACGTGGGCGCCCTGCCCTGGGCGGTCAAGGCCGTCGCGGAATACTTCGCGGGGCGCCTCCGCCCCGGCGATATCTATCTGCTCAACGACCCGTACCACGGTGGCAATCACCTGCCCGACCTGACGGTGCTGCTGCCGGTCTTCGTCGGCGAGCGCCTGGCCTTCTGGTCCATCAACCGCGCGCACCAGCACGACATCGGCGGCGCGACCCACGGCACCTACAACCCCGCCGCGACGGAGATCTGGCAGGAGGGCATCCGAATCCCGCCGCTCAAGCTCTACGACGCGGGAGAGCTGCGCGACGACGTGATGCAGATGGTGGCGACCAACGTCCGCCACCCGGATGATTTCCTCGGCGACCTGCGCGCCATGCTGGGCTCGGCGCGCGCCGGCGAGCGGCGCCTCCTCAAGCTGGTCGAGGAGTACGGCATCGAGACGGCCACCGCAGCCGTGGGCGAGGTCCTCGACAGCGCCGAGCGCCAGAGCCGCGCCTGCATTCGCGAATGGAAGGACGGGGTCTACCGCGGGCTCTCCATCCTGGACGACGACGGCCACGGCATCGAGGACATCAAGATCCGCGCCACCGTGACGAAGAAGGGCGGCTCGCTCGTGGTGGATCTCACCGGGTGCGACCCGCAGGCCATCGGCTTCGTCAACTCCTCCTATCCCAACACGATCTCCTCGGTGCACATGGCGCTGGCCTACCTCATCGACCCGCGCATCCCGAAGAACGAGGGCACCTTCCGCCCCGTCGAGGTCAAGGTGAAACAGGGCACGGTCGTGTGGCCCTATCCGCCGGCGCCGGTGACGCTCGCCACGAACCACTGCGCCCAGGAGATCGCCGAGGCCGTCATCAAGGCGCTCAGCGGCGCCTGCCCCGAGCGCGCGATGGCGGGCTGGTCGCGCCGCTTCCGCATCGCCATCTCGGGCAAGAACCCGAGGACGCACCGCCCTTTCATCTGGCACCTCTTCCACGCGCGCGGCGGCGGCGGCGCCTCGTCCGCGGGCGACGGCTGGGAAACGGCCGGAGAGGGGCAGGCCGCGGGCGGGATCAAGTTCGGCAGCGTCGAGGTCGCGGAGGCGCGCTTCCCCCTCTTCTTCGCATGCCACGAGTTTCGCCCCGACTCCGCCGGCGACGGCAGGTTCCGCGGCGGCGTGGGCTCGGTGCTCACGCTCCGCATGGAGACGACAGAGCCGGCGAAGGGCAATACCGCGGGCGACGGCGTGCGGCACCCGTCCTATGGTCTCCTCGGCGGCAAGGACGGACTGCCGCACCGCTACGTCATGCTGGCCGGCGGCACGCGGCGGGTGCTCAAGACCAAGGAGGTCGGCATCCCCATTCCGCCCGGCGCCGTCTTCGACATCGTCTCCGCGGGCGGCGGCGGCTGGGGCAAGCCCTCCCGGCGGGCCGCGGGCGCGCGCGCGGCGGACCTCGAGAACGGCTTCGTCACCCGCAAGAACGGGCTGCGAGGCCGGAAGCGAAGGACCCCCTGACGTGTACCGCATAGGGATCGACGTCGGCGGCACGTTCACCGACCTCGTGGCGGTGGATCGGGACGGGCGCGTCACGATCGCGAAATCGGCCTCGACTCCGGAAGACCCATCCATCGGCGTCATGGACGGTCTCGGCCTCCTGGCCGTCGAGCTCAAGAGCGATCTCCGCTCCCTGCTGGACGCGACCGACCTCATCGTCCACGGCACCACGGTTGCCACCAACGCGTTGCTCGAGCGCAAGGGGGCGAAGGTCGGCATGCTCACCACCGAAGGCCACCGCGACATCATCGAGATGCGCGAGGGGCTCAAGGACGACCGCTACAACCTGCGCATGCCGCCTCCGGTCCCCCTCGTGCCGCGAGCGCGGCGCCTCGGGGTGAGAGAGCGCATGCGCTTCGACGGCAAGGTCTCGACGCCGCTCGACCGCCGCTCGGTCGAGGCGGCCATCGCGCGGCTCAAGCAGGACGGCGTCACGTCGGTCGCCGTCTGCTATCTCCACGCGTACCGCGACGGGCGCCACGAGCAGGCGACGCGGCGCGCCCTCGAGCGACTCCTCCCCGCGGTCTACGTGTCGCTCTCGTCGGAGGTCCTGCCCCAGATCAAGGAGTACGAGCGCTTCGGAACGACGGTGGTGAATGCGTATGTCGGCCCGGCGCTGGCGGCGTACCTCGGCCGCCTCGAAGAACGCCTCGAGGCCGGCGGCTATCGGCGCCAGGTGCTCATCATGCAGTCCCACGGCGGCGTGGCCGGCGTCTCCGACTCGGTGAGGCTCGCCGCGGGCGCGGTGCTCTCGGGTCCGGCCGGCGGCATCGCGGGCAGCCGTCACGCGGCGAGGCTGCTGCGCCACGGCGACCTGATCACCTTCGACATGGGCGGCACCTCCACGGACATCGCGCTCCTCCAGGGCGGCCTGCCCCAGCTCACGGGTGACAAGACCGTCGGGCCGAGCAAGGTCGCGCTGCCTGCCATCGACATCCACACGCTGGGCGCGGGCGGAGGATCGATCGCGTACGTCGACGCCGGCGGCATCCTTCACGTCGGGCCGGAGAGCGCCGGCGCCGTGCCGGGACCGGCCTGCTACGGCCGCGGCGCGGTTGCGGCGACGGTCACCGACGCCAACGTGGTGCTGGGATTCCTCGACCCCGCCAATTTCCTCGGCGGGCGCGCGCGCCTCGACGCCGCGGCGGCCGGGCACGCCGTCGGCGCGGTGGCAAAGCGTCTCGGCACCACGCCGGTCGCGGCGGCAGAGGGTATCCAGCGCGTGGTCAACACCAACATGGCCGAGGGCATCCGCCTCGTGTCGGTGCGCCGCGGCGCCGACCCGCGCCGCTTCGCGCTGCTCGCATTCGGCGGCGCGGCCGGGCTCCACGTCACCGAAGTCGCGCGCATGCTCGAGATCTCACGCGTGGTCGTCCCGCGCGTGGCCGCCGTGCTGTCGGCATGGGGCATGCTCGCGACCGATCTCCGCCACGAGATGGTGCTGACGCACGTCGGCGAGGCGCACAAGGTCGGCGGGGCCCGCCTCCGAAAGCTCTTCGCCGGAATGGAGGCGGAGGGCCGCCGCCGGCTCGGCGCGGACTTTGCCGGCCGCGTTCGGGTGAGCCGCGCCGTGGACATGCGCTACGGCGAGCAGACGTTCGAGATCACGGTCCCGCTCGAGGACGTGAACGTGGACGCCGCGGACCTCATGGATCGTGTCGTCGAGCGCTTCCATCGCCGCCACGCGGAGCTCTACACCTACAGCGCGCCCGGCCAGAACGTGGTCCTGGTCAATGCCCGCGTCGCCGTCATCGGCGAGCTGCCGGCCCTCCCCGCCGAGCAACCAGCCGCCGCCGGCCGCGACGCGCAGCCCAAGAGCCGTCGCGTCTACATGGGCCGCTGGCTCGAGGTGCCGGTCTACGACCTCGAGGGCGTCCGGGCCGGGCTCGAGGTCAAGGGCCCGGCCATTCTCGAGTCCTCCACCACCACCGTGGTTCTGCGCGAGAACGAGCGCGCAGCTGTCACGCCCCTCGGCTGGCTCGACATCGGGCTGAGGTAGCCGGAACGGGCTTCGAACCCGTGTTTCAGTCACGGCCACGTTTTCGTCAGATCTTACTACAGCTTACGCTGCAGCTACATCATGCGAACCTCCCAAGACTCAAACACGCAGGGCGTTCCGACGCTTGAAGGTAGATTTGCGCTCGGAATGGATTGAGTCCGGTGGGCCGTCTCAGGCCGGTTACTGAGGCGCGCGAGCGTCGTTTTGGAGTACGCTAGACCCTGCCATGAACTGGAGGGACCGCATCGTGATCGACCCCATGGTGCTGGCCGGGAAACCGGTCATCCGAGGTACCAGACTGGCCGTGGATCTCATCCTGAGCCTCCTGGGCCAAGGCTGGTCGGAAAGCGATCTCCTTCGAAACTACCCCGGTCTCGTCCATGAAGACGTCGCGGCCTGCCTCCAGTACGCCAGCGAGGTGCTTCAAGCCGAGAAGGTCTACCCCCTCAGCCGCGCCTGAGCCACGGGCCCGTGCGCCTGCTGGCAGACGAAAACATTCCTGGCGACGTTGTGGCGGCTCTGCGTTTGGCCGGCCACGACGTGGCCTGGATCCGCATCGACCAACCAGGATGCGCCGACCGCGACGTCCTCGCCCGCGCACAGGAGGAAAGCCGCATTCTCCTGACGTTCGACAAGGACTTCGGCGAGCTGGCGTGGCGTGAGCGGCTCCCAGCCGTCTGTGGTGTTGTGCTCTTTCGCCTGCCCATGCCGGCGCCGACGGCTGTAGGCCGCGTGATCGCCGACATCGTGAACGGACGGTCAGACTGGGCCGGTCACTTTTCCGTCGTTGGAGCTGATCGCATCCGGATGCGCCCGTTGCCGACCGCGTGAGAGCGCGCGGGTCCAGCCGGCAGGGTTCAGACTCCACTTCCCCTCGTTTCTGTTTGGGCCATGCTGGCCTCCTCACGCTCCGGCCACTTCGCACGCACGACCAGTAGTGGAGGCAGTACCCTTCATAGAACGCAGCGACGCTCAAACACGCAAGGGTCGCGCCGCCGGAACACGCACTCGAGCGGGGCTATCCGCTCGCCGTCTCTCCTGATGGCCCGGTCTCCATCGAAGACCTGATGGCCTTCAGGTCTCCGAACCGAGCCAACAGCGGCTCTTCGTCCACCGCTCTGCCCTTCATTCAAGTTCTTTCAGGCGTTGCTCTTCTGCCCTGTGCTGTTGCTCGAGCTCCACTCTCCGCTGTTCAGCCTCGGCCCACTCCCGCTGCTGGCGCTCCAGGTCGAGCCGGTGTCGCTCCTTCGCGTCGGCGACCACGATAACGCCGGCGATGACCTCATTCAGAACATCCTCCAGTTTGTGCTTGCGCCTGTCCGACCAACTCTTTCGAATGCGATCTCCCCAGACCTCCTTGATCCGCAGCTGTAAGATTGGTTGGTCAAGCGCTGACGACGAGGAAGCGCCAGGCGAGATGGAAGACGAGGAGGTCGATCCGTTCATCTCCTTCAGGCGATAGTGCCCGAACCCAGGCGGGCTGCTATTCTTGAATCAGGAGATCAATGACCTGCTGACTGAGAGACTCCCGGCTCCACTTGACAGCGGGGGTCTCGAGGTCGTATTTTACCCGTACGGTAAAACTGGCTAGAAAGGTAAAACTCGGCGATCTGCACACCCGAAGACCTGAGACCCAGGTTCTGGGAACTCTCCACGAACTGCTGCCCAGGTTCCGGATCACCGAAGAGCGCCCGCGCCGACGGGTGGCCTGGGACCTCACGCTGGTGATCCAGCCAGGCAGAACCGTGCGCCGACTCCTCGTCGAGTGGAAGTCCGTCGGCGAGCCGCGATACCTGGGTCAGGCTATCACGGTTCTGAAGCTGGGCGCCGGGCCCTCACCACGGAACTACCCCCTCGTCGCCGCGCCTTACATCGGACCCGAGGGCCAGCGCCTCTGCCGGGAGGCCGGCGTCGGGTACGTCGACCTGACGGGCAATGCGTTCCTCCGGTTCAATGGCGTCCTCATTGATCGGCGAAGCAGCGAACGTCCCCCGAGGGCGAAGGGGCGGCTTCGGCGTCTCTTCTCTCCGAAGTCGTCCCGCGTCAGCCGTATCCTCCTCGATCACCCAAACAAGGAATGGACCCTGGCACGCCTCGCCACCGAAGCGTCGATCAGCGTCAGGACGGTCCATCTCGTCATCAATGCGCTGGAGGAGAAGGACTTCGTCGACAAGCGCCGCGGCGCCATCCGCCTGGCGAGGCCCGGGCCGCTCCTGGACCTCTGGGCAGAGAACTACCGGTTCGACCAGCACCGTCGCCAGACGTTCTACACCTTTGTCCGCAGCCCCCGGGAACTGGCCGAGAAGCTCGCCGCCGAAGCAGCCAAGCAGCGGGTCTCGCTCGCGCTGACGCTTCACGCCGGCGCAGCGCTGGTGGCTCCATTCGTTCGCTATACGGACGTTCACGCCTACGTCGCAGGCGACGTCGAGCGCCTCGCGAAAGCGCTCGATCTCCGTCCGGTGGAGACCGGGGGTAGTGTCCACCTCCTCACGCCGCATGACGAAGGGTTCCTCTACGGGCTCCAAACCATCAAGGGCATCCCGGTCGTGTGTAACCCTCAGCTCTATCTGGACTTGATCCACTACCCTGCACGAGGTCGGGAACAGGCGGACGAGCTTCGCCGCCAGAAGCTCGAGTATTAGAACGACCATGCCCAGGCCGCGAACCGCTCGTGACTACGAGGACGACGTCACGGCAACCTCCAGGGTCGGCCTCGCCGAATTGATGACGGTGCTCGGCGGCTACCGAGACGCCCTCGTCTTGATCGGCGGCTGGGCGCCATACGTGATACTCGAGCGCTTCGGGACTTCAGGCGCGTTCCAGGCCGATGCGTTTCAGGGTGATGCATTCCAGACGGGATTCGCTCACGTCGGCAGCCGTGGCAGAATTGCTCAGGCCATTTCGCGACGAAGAGCCGGTACGCCGCGGCCTCGCAGCCATTGCGGAGAGGTTCCGCGACAGGGACGCCGAAAGCCCCACGTGGACCGCCGTCTTTCTCTCCGAGGGGAATACTGAAGCTGATGAGCGGCTCCGGGTGGACGCCTTCATGACGGTCCAGGAGGTTCTTCGCCTGGTATCGCGGTGAGGCTCCCTGGGCGCTGCGCGTGGTGGTCCCGTAAGCTTCCCCACCTGGGGTAGGCAGTTCAGAAGTAGACCTTCGTCAGTTGCTCGTCTAAGGAACTTCCGCGTGCCTAGTGGACCAAGATCGGGGAGGACCGCGCCCGCCATCTTTTCGGTAGCCACCCGGCCCGAGTCCGCTATAGTCCAGGCCTGTGCTCGGGGCGCTTACCGGTCAGCCGGCTGTGACGACCGTCCTCGTGGCAACCGCTGCCGCGCTGGCGGCGCTGATCAAGGGGACCCTCGGCTTCGGCTTCCCTCCCGTCGCCACCCCTCTCATCGCCAGCATCGTAGGCGCCAAAACGGCGGTGGTCGCTTTGGCCATTCCGGGGCTTCTGCAGAACGTCGCCCAAGCGTGGACCGGGCGAGTACACCTGAAGGGGTGCCGCCCCTTGCTTCCGCTCATGGCTGCCCTCGTCGTGGGCTCCCTCGGAGGCGCCTATCTGCTGACTGTTCTGCCCGGCCATCTGGCGACGATGCTCGTCGGCGCGACAGTGGTGGTCTACGTCGTGCTGGCCATGTTCCGCGTCGATCCCGCGCTGCCGCCGACGTGGACGGGACCGGTCGGCGCCGGCGCCGGGCTGGTGGCCGGGTTGCTCGGCGGGGCCACAGGAATCTTCGCCCCGATCCTCGTTCTCTATCTGACCGCGGTGCGCATGGACAAGGAACGGTTCACGGCGGTCATTTCGATTGCGTTCTTCGTGGGGCAGGTTCCGCAGATCGTGGGCTATGCGGGTCTCGGGCTCTTCACCACTGAGCGGCTGCTGCTTTCGGCATTGATGATCCCGCCCGTGGCCGTCGGCTTCGCCATCGGCACGGCCGCGCGGTCCTGGATGAGCCAGCGGGCCTTCGCCCTGGTAATCCGGTTGGCGCTGCTCGTCATCGGCGTTCGCCTCATGTTTGAGGCCCTGAGGTAGCGATCGCGCACCCTGGACTCACGATCCGCCCCCGACGCGCGATCCGGACTGCGCACGGCTAGCTGCGGACTCTCCCGAGTAACGTCTGGGCGGCTTGAAGGATAGAGGGTGCGTCGATGCCGTAGTGGGCGTAGAGGTCGCGGCGGCTGCCCGACTGGCCGAAGTGGTCCACACCGAGGGCCAGCTGGGGCACTCCCAGGGCCGAGCCGAGGAAGGCGAGGCCGTGAGAGTGGCCGTCGAGGACCGACACGACCGGCACGCCTTCCTCCTCCGCCGTGACCAGCTCTTCGAGATACGGGCGCGGGTCGCGAAGCCCCCGGTAGAGCCTGTCGGGGCTCGTCACGACGAAGACGTTCGCGAGAACTCCCTCCGCGCGAAGCGCGCGCGCGGCCTCCACGGCCTCGGGCACCATGACGCCCGCGGCGAACAAGTGGACGGCGCTGGACTCGGGATCCCAGTCCGGCTCCCCGCGCGCGTCGATCAGCCTGTAGCCGCCCTTGAGCACAGCGCGCCGATACTCCGGGCTCCGCGCTGGAGCCAGTGACTGGTCCACGGGCTTGGTGGAGAGGCGCAAGTAGAGGCTCTCGCCGTCGGCGCGGTCGAGAAACCTGCCGAGCGCGTCGAGGAGGATCCACTCGACCTCGAGCGCGAAGGCTGGCTCGTAGTACGCGATCGCGGGCAGGGCCACGCCGATGCCCGGAGTGACGACGGATTGATGCGCTCCGCCTTCGGGCGAGAGGCTCACTCCAGAAGGCGTCGCCACCACGATGAACTTCCCGCCGGCGTAGAGCGCGTGGTAGAGGGCGTCGAGGCCGCGCGTGATGAACGGATCGTAGAGCGTGCCGATGGGCAGAAGCGGCACGCCGAAGAGCTCTCGCGAAAGCCCGAAGGCGCCCAACGCCAGGAAGAGGTTGTGCTCGGCGATGCCGAGCTCGACGTGCTGGCCCGTGGGCGACTGCTTCCACTGCATCGCCTGCGGCGTCTCGGCGAAGAAATCGGGGCGCGCGGAGGGCGCCCAGACCCCCTTGCGGTTGATCCAGCCCGCGAGGTGAGTTGTCACGGCAACGTCGGCGGAGAGGGTGACGATGTGCTCGCCCGCGGGCAGACGGCCGAGCTTGCCGAGCGCGCGGCCAAAGGCCTCCTGGCTCGAAGTTTGTGCCGGGTAACTTTCGGCCAGGTCCTCGGGAATGACAAGCGGCTTGCCGTGAAGCGGAGGCTCCGAGAAGGGCGCGGGCCGGCTCCGGATCCACTGGGCTTCCGGGCTCGACTGGGGGAAGGCATTCCATTCCGCTCCCGTGGACACGCCCAACGATTCGCGCAGCGTCTCCATCTGCGCTCCCGTCAAGAGCGCGCCGTGGTTCATGGGATCGCCCGCCAGCGGTAGTCCCCAGCCCTTGATGGTCTGGGCCAGGATCACGCAGGGCCTGTCACGCTCATGTCCGGCCTCGTCGAGGGCGCCGAGGATCAGCGAGAGGTCGTGCCCTCCCACGTCGGCCAAGGCGGCGGCCAGCGCGTCATCGGAGAGGCTTCCCACGAGCCGGTCCAGCGCTCCGTCCACGTGTCCGTCGGGGGCCGTGACGAGCGTCTTTCTCACCATGCCGGCGGGGCGGCGAAGCAGCGCCTGGTACTCCACGTTGGCCATGGTCTCGAGGCGGGAGCGGAGACGCTGCCCGCCCCTCTTGGCGAAGAGTGCCTGAAGCCGCCGCCCCCAGCGCAGCTCGATGACGCGCCAGCCGGCGGCGCCGAACCACTCGGCGATCTGGCGGCGCCGCCCGTCCGGTGTGACGCGGTCGAGGCTCTGCCGGTTCATGTCCACGATCCAGAGGAGGTTGCCGAGCCCAGCCACGTGCTCCTCGAGAAGCGACTCCCACACGTTACCCTCGTCGAGCTCGGCATCGCCCACCATCGCGATGAAGCGCCCGCCCGGCTGCGCGCCCCGGTGGTCGCCGACGTAGCGCCCCGCGAGCGCGGCGAAGGTCGCCGTCACCGCGCCCAACCCCATGGAGCCCGCCGAGAGATCGATGATGGAGGGGTTCTTCCTCCGGCTCGGGTATGCCTGGAGCCCGCCGAACGCGCGCAGGCTCCGGAGGTCGTCGGCCCCGAGACGGCCGCGCAGGTACTCGATGGCGTAGAGCACGGGTGAGGCGTGGGCCTTGGTCGCGACCACGTCGCCCGCCCCGAGCGCGCCGAAGTAGAGCGCGGTCATGAGGCTGACCACCGATGAGGACGAAGGCTGATGGCCGCCGACCTTGGTGCCGTCGGGATTGGGGCGGGTGTTGGCGTGGTGGACGGCGAGCGCGGCGAGCCACAGCACCCGCCGCTGGATGCTCTCGAGGACGCTCAAATCGGCGCGTGGATCTGGGGGAGCCATTGGCCCAATACGTTATCGCATTCCGCGCCGTCTGGTATCGTAAGGACCCGGCGTGACTTTCCTCTCCCTCCAGCTCCCGGACCCTCTCCTCGGCGCGCTCTGCGCGCTCGGCTCGGCGATCACCTGGGCGGTGATCAGCCTCCTCGTCCGTACCGTCTCCCCGCCGCTCTCGTCGGTCGCCGTCAGCGTCCTGCGCTCTCTCACCGGGGGCGCCCTTCTCCTGGCCTGGGTGCTGGCCGCCGGAGGGCTCGGGGCGCTGGCCTCGGTGCCTGCCGGAACGCTGGCCCTCCTGGCCGTGTCGGTCGTCATCGCCATCGGCGTGGGCGACGTCGCCTTCTTCGAGAGCGCGCGCCACCTCGGCCTGGCGCCTGCCATGACGGTGACCATGACCTATCCGCTGATCGGCGCCGTCCTCGCCGCGATCTTTCTTGACGAGCCGATCACCTTGGCGGTCGCGGCGGGTTCGCTCGTCACCCTCTCGGGGCTCGCGCTGATCGTCTTCGCGCACCAGACCGGCGGCGCTCGCCACGGGCGCACAGGCTTCGGCCTGGGCGCGGCCACAGCCGCCTCCGTCGCGTGGGCTGTCTCCCTGCTCCTGCTCAAGCCCGCCATGGGCTCGCTGGACGCGGTGACGGCGCAGGCGGTCAGGCTGCCGCTGGCCGGGCTCGTGCTGCTGGCGACGCCGTGGGGCTGGGGCGCGGCAGCTCAGATGGGCCGCGCGGAGCGCGGCGTGTTCGTGCGGGTGGCGCTCCTCGGCGCGATCACGGCGGGCAGCTCAGTGCTCTTCGTCACGGGGGTGAAGCTGGCGGACGTCGCGGTCGCGGCGGTGCTCTCCTCGACCTCGCCGCTCTTCGCGATCCCGCTCGGCCTCATCTTCCTTGGAGAGCGGCTGACCGCGCGCGCCGTCCTCGGCACGCTCGTCACAGTGGCGGGGCTGGCTTTGCTGCAGACGTAGGAGTCGCCCCTCCCCTACCCTTTCCCCTCTGGGGAGAGGGTTGGGTGAGGGGGCGGGGTTAGGCGTGCTTGCGCAGCTCGAGGCGGCCGATCTGGCGGCGATGGACTTCGTCGGGCCCGTCGGCGAAGCGCAGCGTGCGCGAGTGCGCCCACATGAAGGCCAGCGGGAACGCCTGGCTGACACCCCCGCCGCCGTGGAGCTGCATGGCCCGCTCGACCACGGCCAGCGTCATGTTGGGCACGGCGACTTTTATCTCGGCGATGGCCTGCCTGGCCGCCTTGTTGCCGACCGTGTCCATCATGTAGGCGGCGTGGAGGACGAGCAACCGCGCCTGGTCGATCTCGATGCGGGACTGCGCGATGCGCTCGAGCGTGATGTCGTTGTCGGCGAGAGGCTTGCCGAAGGCCACCCGCTTCGTCGAGCGCACGCACATGAGCCCGAGCGCGCGCTCCGCAACGCCTATCTGGCGCATGCAGTGGTGGATGCGCCCGGGCCCGAGCCGCCCCTGCGCGATCTCGAAGCCGCGCCCCTCCCCGAGCAGCATGTTGGAGGCGGGGACCCTCACGTTCTCGAACAGCACTTCTCCATGGCCGTGAGGCGCGTCGTCGTAACCGAAGACGGTCAAGTGCCGGAGCACCTTGACGCCGGGCGCCTCGCGCGGCACCAGGATCATCGACTGCTGCTTGTACTTGTCCGCATTCTTCGCGTCGGTCTTGCCCATGAAGATGAGGACCTTGCACCGCGGGTCTCCGATGCCCGAGGTCCACCACTTATGTCCGTTGATGACGTAGGAGTCGCCGTCGCGCACGATCGAGGACTCGATGTTCGTCGCGTCCGACGACGCCACCTTGGGCTCGGTCATGGCGAAGGCGGACCGGATCTTGCCCGCGAGCAGGGGCTCGAGCCACTGCTTCTTCTGCTCGGGCGTGCCGTAGCGCTCGAGGACCTCCATGTTCCCGGTGTCGGGGGCGGAGCAGTTGAAGGCCTCAGGGGCGATGGGAGAGCGGCCCATGATCTCGCAGAGGGGCGCGTAGTCGAGGTTGCTGAGCCCCGCGCCGCGCTCGCTCTCCGGCAGGAAGAGATTCCACAGCCCCCGCTCGCGCGCCCTGGTCTTGAGCTCCTCCATGATGGGCGGCACCTGCCACCGCGTCGGCCCCTGGTTGAGCTGCTCGGCGAAGACGGACTCGGCAGGGTAGATGTGCTTGTTCATGAAGTCGGTCAGCTGCTCCATGTACATCTTGGTCTTCTTCGAATATTCGAATTCCATCGGGAGACCTCCAGGGTCGTGGGTGTGTGGCCTAAATAGACACCATCCGGCCGCCGGACGCAATGGACTCGAGCACGGCGTCCAGCACGGCCTGGGCGCGCATGCCGTCCTCGAAGGACGGCGACGGGCTCTGCCCCGTGCGCGTGGCGGCGAGGAAGCGCTTCACGAGAGGCGCGATCGTGGTCTTGCCCACGACCTCGAGCGGGTCGCCTTCCCCGGCGCTCTTCGGCAGACCCGCGGGCCCCTTGACGGGCGCGAAGCGTCCGCTCTTGCCGACGGCGCGAAGCTCGCCGCGCCACCAGCGCGGGCTGCCGCGGTCGAGGAGATATTGGAGCGCCCCGTCGGTGCCGTACGCCTCGAGTGTCTGCTCGGTCACGCCCCGCGCGACACGGCTCGCGACGAGGGTCACCAGGGCGCCCGAGACGAGCTCGCCCGTCACCGCGCAGTAGTCCTCGGCGTCCCCCGCCCTGCCACCGCCGGGAACCGTGCGTGACGGGTGAGCGATACCGGCCTGCGCCGTCAGCCGCTTGAATTCCCCGAAGTGCCAGCGCACGAGGTCGATCAGGTGCACGCCCAGGTCGCCCATCGCGCCGTGGCCGGCCTGGCTGCGGTCCATGCGCCACGTCGGCGCGACCTCCTCGTCGGCGAAGCGCGGGCCGAAGTACCGAAGGTTGATGTGGAAGAGCCGCCCGAGGAAGCCGGCCTCGACCATGGCGTGCAAACGCTGCATCGCCGCCGGGAAGCGCCAGTTGAAGCAGGTCATGGCTGTGCGCTTCGCGCGCTGGGCCGCCTCGACCATCATGCGCGCCTCGGCGGCATCCATCGCGAGGGGCTTTTCGCAGAGCACGTGCGCCCCGGCGGTGAGGGCCTCGACGGCGATCAGGCGGTGCAGCGCGGGCGGCGCGGCGATGACGACGATGTCGGGCCGGGCCTCTTCCAGCATCTGCTCCCAGCGCTCGAAGACCCGCGGGACGCCGTAGCGCTCGGCGACCTTGCGCGCGGCGGCCTGGTCGCGCTGGCAGACCGCCACGACCTCGCAGCCGTGCGACTGGAAGGCGGGGATGTGGGCGCGGCCGAAGCCGAGCCCGACGATGCCGACGGTCCAGGGTGTTTGAGCCACTGGCTAGGTCTCCACTTGGGGCGGGACGCGCGGGGTGACGTCGCGCTGGGGGAGCTGCATCACTGACGACTCCTCTCGTCGGCGGGATGGACGGGGGCTCGGGTCACGGAGCCGGAGTATAGCGCACCGGGGGCGATCGCGGCGGGGCGGCCTGTCGCATGCCTCGAGCCGTGCTACCATGCGGCGACTCGAAGGACCAGGAGGCACAGACCGTGGCACACCAGTCAGAAGACTCGAGCGAAGTCCTCGTCACCCGGGAGGGCCCCGTGGTGACGCTGACATTCAATCGTCCGGAAGCCCGCAACGCGCTGACCTGGAACATGTACGAGCGGCTCTACCAGGCGTGCGAAGACGTGGACGCCGACGACTCCGTGCGGGTATTCGTGCTGCGCGGCGCGGGGGGCAAGGCCTTCGTGGCCGGCACCGACATCGGCCAGTTCAAGAGCTTCAAGACGGCCGAGGACGGGATCCAGTACGAGCGCGACGGCGAGCGGCGGACGGGCAGGCTCGAGCGCGTGGGCAAGCCCGTCATCGCGCAGATCGAGGGCTTCGCCGTCGGTGGCGGCTTCGCGATCGCCGCCGTCTGCGACATCAGGATCGCCACGCCGGAGTCGCGCTTCGGCTTCCCCATCGCGCGCACGCTCGGCAACTGCCTCTCGATGGAGAACTACTCGCGCTGCGTGGAGCTCTTCGGCCCCTCCCGGGTCAAGGAGATGATCATGCGCGCCCGGCTCATCACGGCGGCGGAGGCGCACGCCGCGGGCTTCGTCCACGAGATCGTGCCCGCGCCCGAGCTCGAGGCGCGCGTGAAGGCCGTCGCCGAGGAGGTCGCCTCCCACGCGCCGATTACATTGAAGGTTACCAAGGAGGCCGTGCGCCGCATCCAGGAGCGCCGCCGCCTCGAGGGCGGCGAAGACCTGATCTCCCTGACCTACACGAGCGCCGACTTCCGCGAGGGCATGACCGCATTCCTCGAGAAGCGAAAGCCCCGCTGGACCGGGAAGTAGGCGCCCGCATGATCCGCAGCGTCCCCGGCCGCACCCCGCGCGTCCACCCGGGCGCGTGGGTCGATCCCTCCGCCCAAGTCATCGGCGACGTCACCATCGAGGAGGGCGCCAGCGTCTGGCCGCTGACGGTGCTCCGCGGCGACCAGGACAACTACGTCACGCTCGGACGGAACTCCAACGTCCAGGACAACTCCGTGCTCCACGTCACCCCGCAGTTCCCCTGCATCGTGGGCGCCAACGTCACCATCGGCCACCGCTGCGTGGTCCACGCCTGCACCATCATGGACAACGTCCGCATCGCCATCGGCGCCGTGGTGCTGACCGGCGCCGTAGTCGAAGAAGGCGCGCAGGTGGGCGCGGGCGCCGTGGTCCCGCAGGGCAAGGTCGTGCCCGCCGGCTGGCTCGTCATGGGCGTGCCCGCCAAGCCGATCAGGAAGATGAGCGAAGACGAGCTCGAGGACATCCGCCGGAACGCCGTCGAATACCTCGAGCTCTGGCACAGAGACTACCGCGGATAGCTGGACTACTTCCCCCCCGGAGGCGCGCCCACGTCCCGCGCGACTTCCAGGTCGCGGCTCTGGTCACGCGTTCGAGTCGGGCTCATCACGATCTCCTCGACCACCGTGCGCTCCGGCAGCGTCACGCACAGAAGGATGGCCGCCGCCACATCCTCGGGCTGCATCATCGTGGCGCGGGCGGCGTCGTCGGGCGGCAGCGGCCGCTTCGCCAGGATCGGCGTGTCCACCTCGGCGGGCATGACGGTGGTCGCGCGAATGCCCTTGTCGCGGAGCACGGTATGGAGATGGCCCATGAAGTTGAGCACGCCCGCCTTGGCGGCGCCGTAGGGCGCCCCGCCGATGAGCCCCGGCCGGAGCGCCGCGTACGAGCCGACGGTGACGATGGCGCCGCCGCCGCGCCCGATCATGCTCGGCAGGACGGCCTGCGTCAGCGCGTACACCCCGGTCAGGTTGACGGCGATCACGGCGTCCCAATCCTCCTGCCCCACCCAGCGGGCATTGCGCGCCTTGCTGGAATGCCCCGCGTTGTTGATGAGGATGTCCACATGTCCGAACTCCTTGACGACCCATGCCGCCAGCGCGCGCCCCTGGGCGGGCTTGGCGACGTCGGCCTCGCGCGCCACCGCCCGGCCACCGGCCTTCGTGATCTCGGCGACGACCGCCTCGAGAGGCGGAGTGCGCCGGCCGGCGACGACGACGTGCGCGCCCTCGGCGGCCAGCATGAGCGCCGTGGAGCGGCCGATGCCGGTGCCGCCGCCGGTCACGATCGCAATCTTTCCGTCGAGCCTTCCCATATGGTCTCCGGTCAGCGCCACGCCCACACGGGCTGTTCGAGATGGTCCACGCGCGTCGGGCGGCCGTGGCCGACCACCTCGCGCATCTGGTAGATGACGGCCGCAGTGGGTGCGTGGATCAGGCTGCCGAGGATGGGGAACTGGATGACCGGCCGATCGCTCTCGGGGATGCTGACGAAGCGCGGCACGCCGGGAGCGTCGAGGTCCGCCAGCGGGACCAGGTGCACCCGCGCCACCTCGGCAGGGTTCGGCGCGAGCGCACCGGGATCGTCGGCCCAAAAGACGACGGGCGTGATGACGAACCCGGAGCGTGTCGGGTAGTCGTCGAGAAGTCCGAGCGCCGTCCCGGCCCCGAGCTTGAGCCCGACTTCCTCGTCGAGCTCGCGGATCGCCGCGGCTTCCGGGCTCTCCCCCGCGTCCATCCGCCCGCCCGGCAGCGCCCACTGGCCCGTGTGGGCGCGCAGGCTCGGCGCGCGCTTGGTCAGAAGGAAGCAGCCGCGCCCCTCGTCGTCGGGGAGCAGCACCACGGCCACCGCGGCGGCCTTGCGCCCCCCGGAAGCCACGGCCCGCCGGTCGAAAGCGGCAAGATTCGCGCGCGACCTCGCGAGCAGCGCCAGATCGAAGCGCACGCCTAGTAGGCCGGGAGCTTCCCGCCCGTGGTGCCCGTCTTGCGGACGACTCCCACTTCCTCGGCAGCCTTGGCGGCCATGAAGCGGCTGTCGCTGGCGAGCGTGACGAACTGGTAGCCCTCAGCGATCATCTTGACCGCGTAGGCGGCGGTCGCGTTGTGTATCCCGGCGATAACGCCGTGCTTCTTGCACGCCTTGGCGATCACCTGCTGCGCCTCCACGACCGGCGCGTCCGTCTGATCGAGGCGCGGCTTGCAGCCGAACGCCAGCGAGAGGTCCGACGGTCCGACGTAGACCGCGTCCACACCCGGCACGCTGAGGATGTCGTCCAGGTTCTTGACCGCTTCGGCCGTCTCGATCATCGGCATCACGATGATATCCTCGTTGGCACGGTCGCCGTAGTCGGCGCCCATGTAGAGGCTCGCGCGCACCGGGCCCCAGCTGCGGTAGCCCCGCGGCGGGTACCTGCACGCCTGGACAAGGGCCTCGGCCTGCTCGCGGGTGTTGACCATGGGGCAGATGACGCCGTAGGCGCCCGCGTCCAGGATTTTCATGATGCGGGCCGGGTCGTTCCACGGCACGCGCGCCAGCGGGATGACGCCGGTGGTCGAGATGCCCTGGAGCATGTTCACGCCGACCTGGTAGTCGACCACGCCATGCTGCATGTCCACGGTCAGCGAGTCGAAGCCCTGGTGGGCCATCACTTCGGCCGAGAATCCCGAGGGAATGGACAGCCACCCGTTGACGACCGCCTCGCCGCGTTTCCAGATCGTTCTGAGCGTGTTCTCGCGCACGTCACTCTCCTTAAATTAGGGGATCACAGGCGACCGCGCTATTGAACCGCCCGCGCCCCTGCCTGTCAAGGACACGGCCGCGTGCTATACTCCCGCCCGGTCGACGCCATGGCGCTCGAGCAGGAGCTGACGAATCGGCTGACCCAGGCCATCAAGGACAAGGATGCGCGCACGGCCGACGTGGTGCGCATGATCAAGACCCGGCTCCAGGAGCGCCGCACCGCCAAGGGCTTCTCCGGCCAGGTCGACGACGCGCTCGTCCTCGACGTCATCGCCGCCTACCGCAAGCAGCTCCAGAAGGCCATCGCGGAGTACGAGAAGGTGGGCGAGCGCGGGGCCGCGCTCGCCGCTCAGCTCCGCTTCGAGCAGGAGTTCTGCGAGGGCTACCTGCCGAAGGGCATGGACGAGGCGGCCGTGCGGGCGCTCGTCAAGGAGCGGCTCACCACGCTCGGCATCGCGGACGCCAAGCAGGTCGGGCGCCTTGTCGGCGACATCATGAAGATCCACAAGGGCCAGGTCGAGGCAGGCGACGTCAAGCGGATCGCGGAGGAGCTTCTGAAAGGCTGAGCCGTCAGGCGCCTACAGCCTCCCCGATTGCCGCCGGCAGCGCCGCGTGCGATAGTGACCGCCGCACGCCAAACGAGGGAGGACACGGCCATGGCCACGACGACACGCGCTGCGCTTCACACATCGCTCTGCGACCTCCTCGGCATCCGCTACCCGATCTGCCAGGCCGGCATGGGCTGGGTCGCCCGCTCGTCGCTGGCGGCCGCCGTGTCCGCGGCGGGCGGGCTCGGCGTCATCGCCGCGGCCCACGGCAGCCCCGACCTGCTCCGCGACGAGATCCGCCGCGTGCGGGACCTCACCGACAAGCCCTTCGGCGTGGATGTCCTCTTCGCGACGATCCGCGCCGCAGGCGACGAGGTGGAGAGTTTCACCGAGCAGGTCAGGGGCTGGATAGACGTGACCCTCGAGGAGCGGGTGCCGGTGCTCATCGCCGGCCTCGGCAATCCCGGTCCCGTCACCGCCCAGGCCCACCGGCTCGGCATCAAGGTCATGGCACTCTGCGGCAACGTCAAGCAGGCCCGCGACCACGCCGCGAACGGCGTGGACGTCATCATCGCGCAGGGGCACGAGGCCGGCGGGCACACGGGTCGCATCGGCGGCATGGTGCTGATCCCCGCGGCGGTGGACGCGGTGGCGCCCGTTCCCGTCGTGGCGGCGGGCGGCGTCGCCGACGGGCGCGGGCTCGCCGCGGCGCTGGCGCTGGGCGCCGTCGGCGTCTGGATGGGCACGCGGTTCATCGCCACCCACGAGGCCTACGGCCACGACAACTACAAGAAGAAGGTCGTGGCCATCGACGAGGAGGGCACCGTGGTGCACCGCGGCGCGACGGGCAAGCCCTGCCGCGCCATCCGCAACGACTTCACCCGCGAGTGGGAGAAGCGCACCGCCGAGATCCTGCCCTTCCCGCTGCAGGCCCAGCGTGTAGGATTCCCCGCCGCCATACGGGCGCGCGAGGAGGGCGACATCGAGGGCGGCCACGCCGCCTGCGGCCAGAGCGCGGGGCTCATCAGCGAGATCGTGCCCGCGCGCGAGGTGATCGAGCACATGATGGCCGAGGCCGAGGCCACCCTAGAGCGCCTGGGCGGCAGCCACTGAGACCCGAGGAGACCCCGTGACCGACGAGAAGAATCTCGAGACCGAGGCAACGGAACTGCTGCGCACCCTCATCAGGAACGCCTGCGTGAACGACGGCACGCCGGCCTCCGGACACGAGGAGCGCAACGCCGACGCGCTCGAGGCCTACCTCGCGGGCTCGGGCCTCACGTTCGAGCGCCACGCGGCCGCGCCCGGAAGAGTCAGCCTCATCACTCGAATAGACGGCAGCGACCCCAAAGCTCCCACGCTCCTGCTCATGGGCCACACGGACGTGGTGCCCGTCAATGCGTCCGGCTGGGAACGCGATCCCTTTGGCGCCGAAGTCGTGGACGGGGTCGTCTGGGGCCGCGGTGCGACGGACATGCTCAACATCACGTCCACCATGGCCGTGGCCGTCCGGCGGCTGGCGAAACGCGGGTTCAAGCCGCGCGGGACGCTCATGTTCCACGGCAACAACGAGCGTATCGACACGGAGAGCCTCCGCCTGTCCGCCACCATGTGGGAAGCGCTCTGCCAGGACTTCCTGGCCTGATGGCACCGGCTTCGGCGAGGCCCCTGGCCGGGCGCGTGGCCGTGGTCACGGGAGGCGCGCGCGGCATCGGCCGCGGCATCGCGCTCCGGCTCGCGCGCGACGGCGCCCATTGCGTGCTGACCTACCGGCGCAGCGCCGAGCTCGCGGCCCAGGTCGTCGAGGAGATTGAGCGCGAGGGCGTCAGGGGCTTGGCGCTCCCGCTCGAGCTCGGCCAGCCGTCGCACGTGCCGGCCGTTTTCGAGAGCATAGGCGAGGCCTTCGGTCGCGTCGACATCCTGGTCGCCAACGCCGCGGCCACCGCCTTCCGCCCCATGCTGGAACAGAAGGAATACAACGTCCGCCGCACGTTCGCGATCTCTGTGGACTCGTTCATTGCTGCAATCCAGGCGGCGATGCCGCTCATGCGCGGCCGCGCCGGCCGCATCGTCGCGGTCTCGGGCATCGATTCCTTCCAGGCCATGCCCGGCCACGGCCTGCTGGGCAGCGCCAAGGCCGCCGTCGAGAGTCTGGTGCGGTCCCTGGCGCTCGAGCTCGGGCCCGAGGGCATCACGGTCAACGGCGTCAACCCGGGTATGATCCTCACGGACTCCGCGCGCCTGTACATCGAGCAGGGGCTCGGGCGCGACTACGAGGCGACGATGGCGGCCCTCGCGGCGAGAACGCCCGTGCGGCGCAGCGGCACCGTGGAGGACGTGGCCGACTGCGTCGCCTGGATCGTCTCCGACGGCGCGGGCTTC
>Ga0326597_10003507_pt1 | contig 22555 bp, 22 predicted proteins | sample RVTome_12_FD_203789 | JGI IMG/M metagenome (GOLD analysis project Ga0326597, IMG submission 203789) | Soil microbial communities from uranium-contaminated site in the Upper Colorado River Basin, Wyoming, United States - RVT100D185 | ecosystem: Environmental > Terrestrial > Soil > Contaminated >...
TTGGTTGGGGTCTAGGGTCTGCGAAACGGGCCTGGCGGGACACTACATGACCGACCCCAAGCAGGTGACAGAAAGGAAGCAAGCATGAAGTACCGCAAGAAACCGGTCGTGATCGAGGCGTTCCAGATGACGCAAGAGCGTAGAGCGTCCAACGAGGACTGGCCGAACTGGCTGCACGAAGCGTGGAACCGAGAGCCCGGAGAGGGCGCGCTGTTCATCGACGCCGACGATCCGCAGCAGCTCCGCCTGTGCATCGGCACGTTGGAAGGGGTGCATCGCGTCTTGTGGGACGACTGGATCGTCCGGGGCGTCAGGGGCGAGCTGTATCCGGTGAAGCCGGACATCTTCGAGGCGACCTACGAGCCGGTCCGGTCTGATCCGCCTGGAGAGCTGGGAGACAGCGGGGTGGGGACCGACCCGATCGAGAAGGAAGGCGCATGAATCTCTACCACACTTAGGACACAGACCGCGAGATGTACGTGGTGGCGCTTGCTGCGACCCTGCTCTCGCAAGCGAACATCGCCGAGGATGTTCGAGAGCAATGACCAACATCGAAATCGATGAGACATCGAACGCGCAGACGCGATCGGGCCGGTCTTGAATCCGACGCTCTGGATGACCAGGCACGGCGCGATGGACGAGGACCGCGAGCTGTTGGAGGCTGCGGCGGTGCTGTGGCGGCTCGCCAAGAAGATCAAGAAGGCGGGCGAGGTGTAATGACCAGCGCGAACGAACGATGCGCGCGCCCTGACTGTAAATCAGGGCCGGACTACACGCGGAACACGGAGTTCCGCGTCAGCGGCTACTGCTCGTGCGAGTGCGAAGACATGCACGAGCTGGAGCTGGAGATCGAGCACCTGTGTGCTGAGCGCGACAGGCTGATGGAGGAGAACATCCGGCTGCGCACCGACATGAACGAGCTGATCAGGCTGCGCGACCTGCTGATCGCCACGGAGGCTGAGCTCCCCCGCTGCGCGTGGTGCGGCAGGTCCGCCGAGGGCCTCGACCAGCATGGGCGCTGCACGCCCTGCCAGCGCCGCGAGTACGCCGCCGAGATCGACGAGGCAGCGCGGGAAGAGCGCGATCAGGACCTGCGCTGGAGGGACGGCCCATGAACGAGCACGAGTTGAAGGGCGGCGAGTGCGGCGGGCGCGTCTGGCGGCCGAGGGTCAGCGGGCTGAAGCGCGCGGGGAGTGTGGAGTAGCGATGCTCATCATCAAGTTTCCCGGCTACCTCGCCCCAGGTCTGAACGGCAAGGACGGGCTGCTGCGGATGCACTGGAGCAGGCGGCGCGCCCTCGCCCGCGATCTCTCCATCTGGATCCGCTGCATCAGCGCATCGCTCTCCGGTTGCTCGACGCCGCTCACAGGGCCGGTGCTCGTGCGCTACACGCGCCGCTACGCCAAGCAGCCGATGGACTGGGACAACCTCGGAGCTTCGTTCAAGCTGATCGGTGACGCGCTCGTGAGGGCCGGCGTGCTGGCCGACGACAGCCCCAAGGTGATCGGGCGCCTGGAGCTGGCCCAGGTGAAGGTTGCGAGCATCAAGAAGCAGGGGACGACAATCGAGATCGAGGAGCAGACCGAATGAAGTGGCCGTGGAAGAAGGACTTGCGCCCCACCGGGCAACTGCCTGATGCGCCACCTGATCCTCCGACCTGGCTCGGTGTCCCGGTCCTGTCAGACCCAAGCCTTTACCGCACGTACATCGTGTCCAAGCCACCGGACGAGGCCGACAAGCTGCGCATCGTTGCGAGCCGAGCGCGCTATCTGCTGGAGCTGCTGGAGCTGCCTGACGAGGAGTGGGATGAGTTCGACAACCTCGCGCTTACCGGGCGTATAGCCCTGCTCAAGGAGGCGCTCAGTGCCCTGGAGGGCAGCGATGAGCGGTGAGAAGTTGGAACGACGCTGCGAGTACCCCATCTGGCGCTGCACCGGTTGCCGGCACATCGCCGCCCGGGACGACAGCCCATGCCCCCGCTCGTGCCAGCGCCGACGGCCGCCGACCTCGCGTTGTCGAGGGATCTACGTCGCCGACATGCTGACGAACGTGAGCGTAGGCGACGACGCCGCCGGAAACGGCCCTTCTCGCGGACTTGGCGCGAAAGGCGGCCCGGGGGGCCGCCAGCTAGAGACCTCGCCCTAGGCCCTCCTGGGCGGTCTGGTGGCAAGCGCTCAGCTTCCCAGCCAGAACGCCGCCAGGATCAGGATGACGCCGAGGAGCAGAACGCCGAGCGCCCCGACGAGCGTCCCGACTGGCTCCTTCACGCCTTACGACCCCCTAGCGCCCCGCCGACAGCCGACACGCCGGCAGCCAGGATGCTCACCAGCGCCGGCGGCAGCCCGAGCACGGTTCCGATGACGCCGCCGACCGATCGACCGACTGCGGCTCCCGCCGTCGCCGGCGCCTGCGGTCGAACCACCACGACGGACCCGTCGGGCAGCTCGTACTCGCTCGGCTCCGTCGCCCCCGCCGGCGGGGACAGGACGACCTCGCTGCCGTCCGGCAGGGTCAGCACCGTGCCCCCGCTCTCGTCCGTGCCCGCGCCGAGCATGGAGCAGGCGGACAGGCCGAGGACGATCAGGACAGCGCAGCACGCCGCCAGCACGTACTCGTGCGCAGCGAGCCTCACGGTGTACCTCCCTTCGCCCGCCCGCGCGAGAGCTGGTAGCCGAGCCCGACGAGGCCGATCGCCACGAAGGCGGCGGCGCGCACCATCGGCGCCTCGTCGACCATCCCGTAGCCGCTGATGAGCGTCATCAGCCAGGCCATCGAGAACTCGGTGGTTTTCCAGCCGGGCTTGGAGTCGATCGTCCGCTGCGTCACGTTGATTGTCGGGAGTTCACTCATCTCGCACATCCTCCTCGGCCGTCTAGCCGACGACCTGCTTCCAGTTGATCAGAACAGACCAGGCGAAGTTCAGCAGCAGGCCGACCACGCCCACGACGATCACGAACGAGAGGCGGCGGGCACCCTCGCGAAACTCGTTCAGCTCCTCGACGCTACGCTGCACCATGAGCAGATCTCTCTTGAGCCCCTGCTCGCCGTTGCCGCGGATGGCCTCGTCGATCCGCGTCACCTTCGCGCTCAGGGCGGTGGTTTCGGTGTTCAGGAACTCGAGCTTGAAGCCCAGCGTGTCGAGCGTCTCAGGCATTGCGTCTCTCTCTATATCGTTGCTTGGCGAACGGTCAATCTGCCGTCAAGTCGCGCGCCTTCGGTAGTACACCTGCACGATCGGCGAGTCCGTCGTGCCGCTGTCGTTGTTCACGGCCAGGATGCCGCCGGCGTCGGCGTCGACGTCGAGCGTCATGTCGGCCGCGCCCGTCGAGTTGTGGCTGATGGTCGCCAGCGAGACCCCGCTGCGCCTGGCGCTGTAGTTGCCCACGACCGCCGCGGTGTGCGCGAAGGCCATGCCGGTCACGGTCACGTCGTAGGGCAGGTACTTGCCCAGCGTCGCGGACAGCGCGATGGACTCGCGCGTGAGGTAGCCGGCCACGGTGGAGCCGCGCTTGCCGCACTCGAACTCCTCCTGCGCGCCTAGCCACTTGGTGCGCCCGGAGTCGTACCGGAAGTGGTGGTCGAGGTCCGTGCGGTAGAACGGCTGCCCGTCCGCCGGCGTGCCGGGGAAGGCAGTGCCGATGGTCCCGTTCTGCCAGGCCGTCAGGATTTCGGCGTCGCTCTGGTCGGCGGTTGAGCCGTCCTCGACATTGAGCGCCGTGCGCACCGCCGCCGGAGTGGCATCGGCCGGATCGCCGGCGCCCGGGAATCCGATCCGCGCCTTGAAGGTGTTCACGGCCATGTCCGCGAGCTTGGCGTTGCTGACGGCGTTGTCCGCGATGGTTTGCGCGCCGTCGCCCACGCTGGTCACGTCGCCGCTGTGGTTCGGGTGCGCGTAGTTGTTGGCGCTGGTCGAGATGGTCAGGGTTTTCGCGCCCCCGGTCACGGCGACCAGACCGCTACCGAGCACATTCAGCGTGTCGCCAACCGTGTCGGCGGTGGCGGCTCCCGTGTCCCCGGTGAACACCGTGGCCCAAGGACTGGTCGTGTTGAAGGTCACTGAGTCAGCCGTCGCGTCGCCGGTGATCGACAGCCCGGATCCGGCGCCGACCGCAAGCGTCAGCGTGTCCGTCGGGCTGTCTGCCACTGGGTTCGTGCCGGCCGGGCAGGCGATCGTCCTGAAGGCATCGTCGGCCTTGCCGCTCAGCTCGTCGTCGATCCCCTTCAGGTGCGCCGTCAGGTTGTCGGTGTCGAAAGCATCATCAGCGACCGCGGGCGTGTAGTTCACGGCTGCGTAGAGCATCCGCAGCCGATCGCCTCGCGCGCCGGCCGTCGGAGCCCGTCCACGGATCAGATACCTCATCGCAGCTCCAACATGGAGACGAAGCCTACCGTCTCATCGGCCACGTCCGCCAGGATCTGCACAGTACCGTTGGGCTGGAGGTAGAGCGGCGATGCGAGCTCGAAGTCGAGCACGTCCACGGCGGGGATGGGGACGTTGACCGCGAAGCGCGTGGTTTCATCGGCGGTCCCCCCCGAAGGCACGATGTAGACGGTGATCGTGCGGTCGTTGGTCTCGTCGCCGGCGACGTAGATGGCGGTCACCTGCCAGGGTCCCGGCCCCGGGCAGGTGGCGATGGTCGTCGCCGTCGCCTGGATGCGCGCACTCGCGCTGAAGGCTCTCGCGGTCATCGTGCCCTCAAGCGCTCAAGCACCCGCTTGGCCTCGTCGCTCAAGACTGCCGGTTCGGCGCTCTCCGTCTGGCCATACGTCTGCACGCCGAAGCCGAAGATCGAGAGCGCGCCCAGCGCCGCGCCCCTCGGGATCCCGTGCTCCACCATCGCCTCGTAGACCTCTTGCATCGCGAGCGGGGTGACGGCTTCGCCAAGCTCGGAGAGCGGCGTCTGCGGCTGGCCCACAACGTCCTCTCCGGCCAGGACATCGACCACCCCTCCTAGCACTGGCGTTAGCTTCGACCGCAGCATCTTTCCAAGAAGAGACGCTGCCGTGTCTCCGCCATACGGCACTTCCTCGCCGCGGATTGGTCTGATCTCTCCTGCCTGCGTCTTCTTCTCGCCACGCCATAGCCGCGTCGTCAGCACGATGTACTGCGACGCCCCGGCGAGCGGGTCGATGCGCGTGTTGCCGATCTTGACCTTGCCGAAGTCGGTGGAGCGCGAATCCGTCTCGATCGTAACGTCCTCCTCGTCTCCGAGTGCCGCGTCGGCGATCTTGACCAGCGCGTACACGGCCCCCAGGCCCATGATCGAGCGCGCGTGCTCCTGCGCGATCAGCTTGCGCGTCGCCTTTGTCGAGCCCTTGAACGACCATCCGGTCAAGAGTTGCACGCGCGAGAGCTGGAGCCTGGGAGACCACAGAACTAGCGTCGCGGCGGCCATGCCGGCCGCGAACTTCCCGGCCTGCCCTCGGCCGGTGCCGATGTTGATGGCGTGCGCGAGCGACTTGCCGTCCTCGATGGTTGGCGTTCCGGGGATCGCTCGCACCATCGCATCGAACATTGCCGCGCGCTGCATGTTGAGGAACGTGGTGAACGCGCGGTTGCTCGCCCTGATCCCCGGAATGCGGTCGGATAGCTCGGAGTGAATGGCCTCTTCGTGCGGCGTCAGGCTTTCGCCCCAGTCCGTCATCTCGAGCTTCGAGCGCTTGGCGAAGTCAGCCAGCTCCCGATTCTCCAGCGCAGCCATGATCTGGCGCGCGTACTCCTCGGAGGTCAGAGAGCGGAGCATCGCCGGGATGTGGTGGCCGATCGTCTGCACCGGATGGCCGAAGGCGAAGAAGGCGCCCTGCCTGAACGCCGCGCTCAAGTCCCACGATGAGCGGATGGCGCGTGGAAGGTTCAGCACCTCCTTGGCCGTGTCCTTGGCCTTCTGCCAGGGCGTGCGGTTCTTGCGCCGCTCTCGCTCCTCGATCATGGCGAAACGCTGCTTGAGGCGCTGTAGCCCGGCCTGGAGCCGCGTGGCCTCCGTGTCCAGCTCGAGCTTGCGACGCGCGGGCCTCGGGACGACGAAGCCGAACTCCCCGTAGAAGACGCGCTCCTGCATCCTGGCGATCTCGTTCGCCGTGCGCGTCTTGTAGGACTGCAAGGCACGCTCCGCCGGCGTGCGTTGCGGAGAGGCGGCATCGCGCAGCGATTGCAGCTCCTCGCGGAGCGCGTCTCGGCGTGCGCGCAGCGCTTCCAGCTCCGCGCTCGATGGCCCCGGCTTGCGCTTCGTCGGAGCAAGGTCGCCCTCCTTGATTCGCCGCTCGTACTCCTCGATCGAGCGCTCGACCGCCTTCGTTGCCGCGCGTAGGCGCGACTCCTCGCTCTGTTGGCGTCGCCCGAAGAGCGCGTCGAACTCGGCCCGTAGCGCGTCCCGGCGCGCTTGCAGCGCCTGGACCTCGGGGTCGGTCGGGGCCGCGCTCGGCTCACGCACGATCTTCGCCTTCGTGTCGATCTGGTACTCCAGGTCGCGGATCTGGTTCTGGAGCCGACGCTTGATCGTGTCCAGGGCGCTGCGAAGCTGCGTCTCTGGGTCGGTCGTGACGACCCCGAGCTTCTTCTTCAGCTCGTTGACCTTCTGGATCAGTCGGCGCTCCTCGTCCGAAGGCGTGCGGCGCTCCGGCCCGGTCTTCTTGGGCGGGATCTTCGCCTCCATGTCCTCGATCTTCGCCACCTGCTGAAGCTGCCCGCGCAGGTCACGCAGGATCTTCTTGACCTCCTCGGCGGAGAGAGGATGGAACTCTCCGTAGCCCGAGATCAAGTCCATCGTCTGCCGGCGCGTGATCGTGGGGATCATGCCGGACAGCACGCCATGCACGGCATCGACCAGGGCCTCGCGCTCCGTGATCCCCTCCTCGACGAAGGACTCGGAGAGCTTCGTGACCAAGGGGCGGAACTGGGCCAGGCCCTTGCCTTCGTTGACGCGTCCCTGAAGGCGCGCGGCGATCGCGTCTCGGTACTGCGCGCGGGCCGTGTCCCAAGCCTCGCGCAAGTTGGGGCGAATCCACTCCCCGACTCTCTCGACGACCTCCTCCGACCACACCGCGAAGGTCTGATAGCCGAGCTTGATGTGCTCGGCTGCGAGCTTCACGGCGACCGCGACGACTTCGGGGTCTACGCCGGCGTGAGCGCGCCTGCCCAATGTGGCCAACTCGCCGAACAGCTCCTCGATGCGCTCCTTCGACGCCTCGATCTTCTTCTTCCTGCCTGCACGCCGCGCCTTGTGCTTGGCTCCGCGCTCCAACCGTAGCAGCTCGATCTCGGCTGCCTGCTCGGCCTCGCGCTCCTCCGCGCGCTTGACATAGGCGTCGTGCTCGGCCTGGGCCGCTTGCAGCTTGTCGTGCAGGCTCTTGATCTCGGCCGCCTGATCGGCGGACAGCGGCTCGCCACCCTGGGCGACTTGGATCCGCCGCTCCATCGCCGCGAGCGAGTAGTCGCGTGCGATCATCATCTTGCGGAAGGCGAGGCTCTGGCCGCTCTTGGTTCCGGCGCGAGTCACGATGTCAGCAGCCCGCGAGTACGCGGCCCGCACTCGGTCGATCCGATCCTGGTTCTCCGTGGACGGGTCGATCAGGAACGCGGCCTCGGCCGCGTCGCGTTCGTTGATGAGGCGATTGACCTCCCAGGTGAGGACCGCGCTCTCCTCGGCAGTTGGCGCGCGTTCGACCCCTTCCAGGTCATCGAGGAGCTTGACTCCGGCGAGAGGGTCGGACTCGTAGCGCTCCCTGGCCCTCGCGTGCTCACCGACGAAGGTCGTGCGTTCGGCATGTTCGGCTGGCTCCATGCCCATCTCCGCGAGTTCGCGCTCGACGGCGGCATTCTTGATTCCGGTGCTTCGTTCCTCGTCTGACGCTACCGCCTCTGCTTCCCGTGGTGGCCGAGCGCCTTCCTCGCCTGCTTCACGCTCGGGCACTTGGCGCGCGCCTTCGAGCGGGACTTCGGGTTTGAGCACATCTGGAGAAACCTCTCCTGCTTCTTCGACTTCGCGGGCATGAAACTCCTCCAGAGCTTCGAGCAGCTTGCGCTTGCTCTGGTTCGCCTTGATCCCGGCAGCCTTCGCGCGCTCGCGCAGCTCCTTGTAGGTGAGCGCGGAGAGATCCTCCTTCCCCTCAGCTTCGGACGGAACTACCGCAGCTTGAACAATATTGGACTTTCGCAGAGATTTCACAGGAATGGCCACGTGAACCTCTCCGCCGTGAAACGCATCGTCGATACGGCTTAGCGCTGGATCAATACGCACCTCTACGATGGCGTCGCCGTAACCTTCACTCTGTCCCTGTTTGGTGGTCGAAAAAAATGCTTCTTGAGTATTCTCTTTGGAGCGAAAGTTTCCCGTGCTTCGGATGTGAGTAGCTGACTCCTCAGTGGTCCTGTGATACAGCGTTATCGTTCCATCTTGGTTGGCCACGACTGGACGACCGTCCATGTCCACGAGTTCATTCCCGTCTGCATCAACGACAGGCGCTAGTACCCCTTCGGTCTCGGGCGCGGCTTCGGGCGCTTCTTCTTGCGGCTCGACATCGGCTTCTCCTTGCTCGGGCGGCGCTTGCACCGTCGGTTCTGGCGGCTCATCTACGGTGCTCGTAGCGGCAAGGGCTGGCGAGAGACCCAGCGCGGGATGTCGCTCTTGCACGAGACGCCCATCCTTCTCGCGTTCGAGCAGGACCAGCGCATCCGCGCCTGATCCATTCACGGGGTCCGCTGCCCCCTCAACAACGGTCCCAACCCAACCGTCCGTGTCGTGCCGCACCTTCTGACCCGGCGTCGTCACGGCCCTGGTCCATTCTCTCTCTTCGCGAACAAGTGAAGCGTCCTCCGCGATCGAGCGGGCCTCGACAAGCGCCGCTTCCGCGCCCTCCCCCTCCTCGCCCACGGCCGCGGGGGCGACCGGGGCGACCTCCGGGGCCTCCTCGGCCTGCTCTTCACCTGGGGCCTCCTGGGAGGCCTGGACGGCCTCTGGGACCTCAGCCACAGCCGGCCCCTCCGGCGGAACAGCCCGCATCAGCGTGTACCGCTCTGGCCCTTCCGGGATCGGCCCCTTCGGCACCATCAGCGACGCCCCCGAGATGGCGCCCGACGCCGCGAACAGCGCCGCCGTCTCGGGCAGCCCGGGGAACACCTGATCCAGCCCACGGACGCCCGTGGCGGCCCCGGCAAGCCCACCCGCGACCTCCTCCAGGTACTCCTCTGTGAACCCCGACCAGCCCACCCGCTCCAGGGCCTCGACGAAGCCCTTGGCCCCTGAACCGGGGTGCGCCTTGAGCCAGCGCTCCGCGATCTTCGCCTGCGCCCCTGTCACCAGCGCCCCGAGCGGCAGCTTCGAGACGGCTTTCCCAAGAGCGGGACCAGCGAACTCCGAGGCGTTCTCGATGAACGTGTCCAGGATCCCGGCCGGCAGGTTGGACCAGAAGTCCCCCGCGCTCACCTTAAAGGCCGTGCCGAGCGTCGCAGCGTCCTGCGCCGAGAGTCGCCCCACGTGGAACGCCCGCTGCAAGGCGTTGAGCTCGATCCTCCCAGTGCCCGCCAGGGCCTGTGAGATCGCCTCTGAGGCCACCGTGACCTCGACCCCCTTCTGGGCGATGGCCCCGGCCGCGCGCAGCGCTCCGCGCTCCCCGGCGCGCAGGGCGGCCTTCTCCGCGGCGTGGGTCCCGAGCCTGCGCACCGCGGCCTTCTTCGCCGCCTGGCCGACAGCCTGCCGCAGCGCGAGCTTGAGCCCGGCCTTCGTCGCCGTAGCCGCGCCCCCCGAGAGCACCAGCTCCTCGCCGAACACCACGCTGCCGAGGATCGTGTCGAGCGCCCGGTAGCCGAAGCTCTTGGGCCGCTGCTGCTCCTCGATCATCGAGTCGAGCTCGGCGCCGGCGGCCTTGTCCCCGGCGTCCGCGCGGTCCGAAAGATCCACGAGCTTCAGCAGGTCGCGCGTCTCGTAGACCACTTCGACCCAGGGCAGCATCTTCTGGGGGTCGGCCGTGATCTCGGCCCACTTGTCGGCTGCCGTCAGTGGCGCCGGCGCAACGGCAGAATCCCACTCGTCAGCGCCTCCGACAGCAGCGTCCCATTCGTCCTGCGCGGTCAAGAGGCTCACCCAGGTAGCCCCCGCAGCCTGCGCGCGGCGGCTCCCGGCCGCTTCGCGGGCTTCGGCTCGTCCATCTTCGGCTCGTCCATGCCGAGAATCCGCATGACTTCGGCCTTGTCATACTCCAGGCCAAGCGCCTCGATGGCTTCGCGCGCGGCACGCTCCTTCTCCTGCGTGCTGCCGCGCCTGTCCTGCACGGCACGCACGGCGCCCCTGACCGCCTCGGCGGCGCTGAACTGCTCGGCCTTCGAGACCGAAGCGATCGGTTTGGAGGCCGCCTCCCCGGCGCCTGCGCCGGCCTCGGCGCTCGGCCGTCCGGGAGAAGGAGCGGGTTCCGCCGTCTTCCCGACCCCAGGCGTCGGCTCCATCCGCCGCGTGCTCGCGCGCGTCAGGGCGGTAGGCATGTCCGTCCGCAACCGCTCCTGGTACTCCCTGGCGGCGAAGTCCCGGCCCCGCGCCTCACGCTCAGCGATCGCGGCATCATTCGCTGCGGCCTGTCGCCCCAGCTCCTCCAGCGCGGCCGATGCGTCTTGATCGCCCGCCGCGAGCATCTCGAGCTTGATCTGCCCGAGATCGGCACCTGGCTTGGCCGCAGCCGCGATCAGCCGCGCCCGAGTCGGGCCGTCGATGCCATTGAGCCCCATGACCTGTTCCTGGACCGCCTGCACGTCCTGCGTCCGTAACTGCTGGGCCACGAACTGCGAGTAGGCGTTCTCGATCGCCTGCCAGGCGGCATCGGGCGACAGCGGCTTGCCGTCCGTCCTGCCCTCCATCGCGTCGATCGCCTTGTCGAACGCCATCGCCAGCGGGTGACTCGGACTCCCCTGGGCCTCTCCGACAAGCCCCATCTCCTCGGGGCCGAGCCCCGCCAGCGCCCCGTAGTGCTCGCTGAGATCGGCTACCGCGCCAACCGCCGTTTCGCGGTTGAAGGCGTCCATCTCGGCTGCGACATCCGCCTTGAACGCCTCCGCCTTCGTCTTCTGCCCTGACTCCAGCATCAGGTTGTAGGCCGCGAGCTGCGTCGGCGAGGGCTCGGTCTGCCACTCCGGCCCCTCGATCTTGAAGCCCGCGCTCCACTGCGCGTTGTGCGTCGGGACGCCTTCGCCGCGCGCGATCGCCTCCCACTTGAGCGCCGTTTCCTGCGTCGCCCTCTCGGCGGCCTTGAGCTTCAGCTCCTCCTGGATCAGCCGCGTGGACTCCTCGCGCTGCTTGATGAGCGCGTTGATCGCCGCGCCCTCCAGCTCGGCTTTCTGCTTGGCCAGAGCCTCCTCTTCCTTGATCTGCTTCGCGCCGGCGATGCCTGCGAGGATCTGCCCGATCCCCGCAGGAACGTTCGATCCGTGTCTGATGACGATTCCCATGGCCTACTTGCCCATGAACAACTTCGCGATTGACGCGATCCCCTCCCCTCCACCGAGTGCACTGAGAAATCCAGGCGCAGCCACGTCCGTCACCCCGGTCAGGATGTCAGCCTTCTTGCCGGCGAGTTGGAGTCGCCCCTGCGCCTGCTGCGCGAGGAGCGAGGCGAGAAGGTCTCCCTGCCGCTGCGCCACTGACGCCAGGCCCGTACCCTGAGCGCTCGCCAGGCTCGAGCGCAGGCCCGCGAGCCCCGATTCGATCTGACCGATTTGGAGATTCGTGTCGCCGCGGATCGCCCGGGCGGCGTTCATGGGCGCCGTGCTGCCTCCGAGTCCTCGGGTGGCGAATCCGGCCCGCATCTGCGCGAGCTGGCCCTGCTGGTTCCGCAGCGCTGCCTGACGCGCGGCAATGGACGCCCCTCCAACCGAGGCCATCGCCGACTGGTAGGCCGAGCGGATGTCCGTTCGGGCCTGACCCGCAGCGGCCCGAACGGCCGCGCGACCACGCCCGAACAGCTCATTCAGCTTCACGTCATCGAAGCCGGCCAGTGCCGCCTCGAGCCGCGCCTGGTTAGCCTCGTTCGCGGCATCCGTGTCGCCGAACAAGAAGTCGCCGATGCCCTCAAAGGTGTCCTCCAAAAGGTCGCTCATGTTCTACCTCTCCAACATCCCGCCATCGGTCAACGAGTCTCTCATGTCCGCCACGGCCTTCGCCACCCCGTTGATGTCGGCCTTCGTCAGGTAGAGGATCACGGCATTCAGCTTCGCGGCGACAGCGGCCACCGAGGCCGAGTCAGGATTCTGGATCTGCTGCGTCGTGAACTTCGGCGCGACGGGCGGCCGGGCGACGCTCTTCATCGGCAGAATCTCGAGCTTGTCGTTCCGCACCCGCAGCGGCGCGCGAAACCCTCCCGTGAAAGCTGTTCGCAGCACCCGCCGCAACGCGGGCGATTCCTGGTTTAGAGCCGCTGTCTTCTGGTCCTGGCTTTCCATCAGCCATCGCCCTTCTCGTCCGACCGCCACCACGCGCCCTCAAAGCTCAGGATCAGGCGCATCAACGTGCCGGTGATCTCCGAACGCGACACGGCCGGATCGTACCTCTTGATGACAGCGAGGAGGTCATCCGCCATCTCGTTCGTCGCCTTGTAGGGGTCGTGCCCGACTCCCAGGTCGTGATCCTCGGGCAACGCCTCGGGGCAGCGCACACCCTGCAAGCGGTCCGGCACCGCGTTGGATGTCATGGTCTCACCCTCGCTCTACCACCCCTGGAAACCGCCAGCGAGCCTGACTCGAACGCCCAGCGCGTGACATCAGCGTTGCGCAGCTCAAGCCAGACGTAGCGCCCCCGGGCGCGCGCGTAGTTGATCGGATTCTGTCCTGGCTGCAACACACCCTCCTCGACCGGAGCCAACGTCTCCACGTCCGCGTCCGCCGAGTCCGACACGAACCAGCGATATCGGCATCCCCCCTGCCCAAGGGCGAGCGCGATCTGCAACCTCGAGAACATCACCTCCACCGGCTCTCCAGCCGCGAACGGCCCAAGCAGCACCCTGGAGTCGATGCGATTGCCGTCATCGGTCTCCGCATCACGGTCGATGAATCTCACCACGCCATCCTCACAGCCGAACGCGACCACCCGGTCTGACGGCTCATCTCCGTCGAAGGTGGCCACAGCCGTCGGCTGCACGCCCGTAGCCCCGAACTCGACCTCGAACCACGCATCGTTCTTCTGATCCCAGAAGTAGGCCGGGACCGCCACGCCCCCCGCGCCGTATGGCAACTGGAAGACGTACAGGCCCTCTTCCTGCCACGCCCACACCATCCCGATGCGGTAGGCGGAGAGGTCGAGGTCTTGAAAGCGTCGCTCGACCGAGCGCTCGGAGATGCGCCTGGCTCCTCCTCCGGCTCCGAGCATCCACACCGAGCCGAGTTGACCGAAGAAGTAGATGTTGCCCTCCCGGTCCTTGGCCCACGGCGATCCGAAGGACATCCCCGTCTGGTCGCTCACCAGGTCCAGCGATCCACCGAAGAGCGGATCTCCTTGGAAGACGTGGATGGTGTGATCCCCTCCCACGTAGAGCCTGTCGTCGGAAGCGGGGATGAGCGCGGTGATGGTGTCGGGGTTCTCTACAGGCCCGCGGCTACTCGTCCCCGCGACCGCATCGTCCACGGTCTGCACGACCGGCGTGTAGTTCCACTTCTCGGGATTCCCGCGCCTGGACATGTGCCAGTTCCTGTCCGAGTCCGACGTGCGGGCGAGCACGAGCCGACCGTTCCATCCGGCGATGAGCTTCGGGTTGCGCGGGATTTCGCCGGCGTCCTCTGGCTCCAGATCCGTCACCTCGTCATCGAGGGGGCTATAGACCTTCACGTTGAAGCCGTCCACGCCGAAGACGCGGCCGAAGTAGGAGACGAGCTGGATGTAGGGCGACTCGGACTCGAAGGCTCCAGATCCACCCGTAGGGATGCTGCCCGAGCCGCCCTTGGGGAACGTGTAGAAGTCACCGGCAGCGACGCCGTAGTAGGTCAGGCTGCGCGGACTCGCCGAGCTGCCGATGACCTGGGTCTCGGCCACCACACGCACCCTCTCCAGGGTTGCGACCTCGACGCCGGTCGAGCTCGCCTCGGCGCTCGAGCCGGTCGAACCGACGTAGATGAAAGCCGGCCCCTTGATGTCCGTGTCGTCGTAGACAGGCACGTTCGGATCCAACGCGACGGAACGCAGCTTGTACCCCGACGCCGGCACCTTGTAGATCCACAGGCGCACGCCTTCCTGGTCGTCGCCGGCAGCCGTCTCGGTCGAATCGTACTTCCGCAGTTGTCTGCTCGCGCCGAGCGCCCAGTAGAAGTCGTCGTTCCCATCCACGCGCAAGACCGGGTAGGCGAAGCCTGGCGCCGCCGCTGTGTCCGTGATGATCCAGGCTCCATCCGCATCGTCCACCGAGGCCGATCCACCCAGGTCGATCGTCTTGCGCGCGATGCCATCCGCGCTCCCAACGTCAGTGGCGCTCCCAGTATCGGTCGAGTCCTTCTCGCCGACGGAGAAGACGCCACGATCTGAATCCGTGACCACGCCATTGCCGAATCCGGATCCGTTCAGCGCCCAGCGCAGCGACCCTCCGTTCGCTCCCCACTTCGCCAGGATCGGGCGCGTGGAGGCGATCGCCAGCGTGTCAGAGTCCATCGCCACGATGCCGGCTCCATACCCGATCGGCGGGTTCGTCGCGCCGCCGAAGGGGTGGTCCTTGAAGAGACCGTTCGCACCAGCGCCCGTGATCCCGTTCGGAAGGACGTGAGGGAACCACCAGCGGTGAGCCAGCAGACCCTCGAGCTTCTCGACCACCGTCGCCGTCTGCGTCTGAGTCTGGTCCGGAGCAAGGTTCAGCACGGTGCCCGACGCCGCGTTGTTGGTCGGAATCGCGCCGTCCGTACCGAACGGCGCGGTCTCACCCGGGCGCGTGCACATCGTGTCGTTCGCCGTCGTCGTCGTGTGCCCCAGGATGCAGACATGCTGGCAGAGCTCGCCAGTGAACGCATGGACCTCGAACGGCTGCGAGCCATCGAACAGGTCGGAGGCGGATGGTCCCTCCCGCCAGTGCGGATTGCCCACGACGCAGAAGGAGCTGTCCCCGTAAGAAGCCATCTGCGTGAACGTGAACGCCCGCTTCGCGCGACCGTTGACGCGCAAGAAACTCTGGCCCGTGAACCAGTCCGGCGTTACCTGCGGCCCGCGCGGGTTGTCGAGCCCGTCCCAATCCCAGCCCGCGTGCCCGATCGTCACGAGCACCATGTGAGCCGGATTCACGTAGCCCGTCGCCGTCTCCGTGCCAGCGGTCGGAGCAACGCTCGCGATCGCCCCCTGCCACGTGTCGCCAGCCCAGTTCACCACCGTCGCACCGCTCATCCTGTTGCACAAGAACACGAGCGTGTCCGCCTGTGGGACCACGTTGCCGTTCACGATCGTCGCATTCGCGAGCAGCGCGTACTTGACCGGGTTGCCGTTCTGGGTCCACAAGATCTCGATCTTGTTGTCCTTCGGCGGGATCCTCCACACCTGCGAGATGACCCAGGCGTTGCCCCAGCCTTCCGCGGTCTCATGGCCAGTGGTGTGACCTGGGATGATCGAGCGTTGAAACTGGTTGCTGCCGCCGTCATCAGGTACGCCATCCGCACCCGTGTCGGACTTGAACGTGTTGTAGACGTTGGAGAAGGACCGGAGATACAGGCCCGGCTTCTCCATCGGCGCCCCATCCCTGTCGTTCTGATGCTCGCCGTTGAAGTGCACGGTCGGGTTCGGACCCGCGCCGGTCAGGCGAAAACGTGGACCCGGACGCCTGGAGTTGTCAGGGAAAGTCCGCAAGCAACGATTCGGCTTGTCATCGTCTACGTCCGGATACTCGGCCGGGTTTCCAGTTGCACCAGGAGGCTGGTTGCCCGCCGGCGACCGCTCTTGCGTCCAGATGAAGCGGTGATCACTGAACAGGTTGACCACCTCTGCATCCCCAAGCCCCGTGAGCTGATCAGCCATCAGAAGCGAGTGAAGGCGGAATCTGGCGTCCAGCTCGCTACTGCCAAGCCCGATGTCGAGCGGCGTGTAACTGTCGGCATTGGCCGACTCCACGAATCCCTCGCTGCCCGGGGCTTCGCCTCGAAGAGCATTGCTCGGGTGCGTGGTGAAGACGTTGCCCGCCTTGTCGATGTGGATCCCGCGCACCGGGTTCGGGCAAGCCTTCTCCCAGGAGAGCTGCGGCGTGGAGGCGTAGAGCTGCTGATACGTCCTGACTCCCGAGAAACTCTCGCCTTCCTCGAAGTCCAGCGCAATCGCCAGCACCCCAAGACGCACGTCGAAGCTTTGAGGCGTTCCCTCCAGCTCCAGCGTCCAACGCAGGGCGTAGATTTCCTCCTCCGCGTCGAGCAGCCTGAACTGCCAGACCTTCCCGCCGACCTCCCCTGCGGCAGCCGCTGCCACTGCGTAAATCCGATCCTCCTCGTCGATGACGATCTTGCGCAGCACCGCGTTCTCGTCGGTCACGGGCAACGGGATCGCCTTCAAGAACACACCGCTGGAGTTGTACTTCTGGATCGTCCCGCCGAACTCCAGGGCGTAGACGTTCCCGACCGAATCCGTCTCCACCGATACGACCTCCGCCGACGAAGCGGTGGGCTCCGAGGTGTGCTCGCCAGGCGTCAGCACCGACCACTCGGCGGTCAGTGAGCCAGGATCGGTCGAGCCATTGTCCGTCTCGGTCAGCTCGGTCCACTCGACCTTCGGCCGATCCAGGGCCACGTGGCCGATCGCCTGCACCTTGTTCCCGGCCGAGAGCGCGGACGAGATGAAGGCCGAAAGCCCCGCGCGTTGGGCACCACGGGTGCGGCCGGTGATCGGGTCGATCGCACGCACGTTGCGCGCGAGCCGCGTCGTCAGCGGCGCCTGCTCGCTGAAGGCGCTGTCGTCCGAAAGGCCGCGCCGCGGGAACTGCAACGAGAGCTCAGACATGACCTAGCTTGGATCCTCCGTCGTCCACCCACCGCGCCGCACCCGCCTCGGCCCTCCGTGCGTCGCGATGCCGTTGCGCAGCGTGCCGTACTGCGCCTGCACCCCGCCATCCCGGCGCACACAGGCCGCCCAGTACGGCGACCCCTGGAGACCTAAGAGGTACTTCCCGAGCGCGACCGGATTCTTGGCGTCGTCCTCGTAGCCCCGAGCGAACGCCCGGCAGGCCTGAAGGAACGCAGTCTGGCACCACGAGGGCAACGAAATGAAGGTCGTGTCGCTCGAGACCACAGCCCAGCCGCGCCGGTAGTGGAACACGAGGGCGTCTTCCGCGTCCGCGTTCGGAGTCGGGTAAAGATCGAGCCTGACGGTCGGAACGCCGCCACCGTTCGCCAACGTCGCAGCCGTCCACGTCCACGTGCCGATCGTCGTCGTGCTCACATAGGCGTCGCCCGCCTCGCCTCCAGTCAGCGCCTCCGCCTGCGCCGTCGTCGTCGCAGTGCGCTTCATGGAGCACGTGTCGTGGCGAGTCATGGCGTCGGCGTAGTCCGTGCCTCCCGTCCCGGTCAGCCCGACGGCGGCGATCAGGTTGTCCAACGATGCATCGGCCGTGCCGATCAGCACGTCGCCGTCCACACTCGCGGAGGTGATCGACGCGCGGAAGGTGTACGTCTTGGTGTCGATGACGACGGCTTCACCGGCGGCCGGCGCCGTCCCGTCCCGCGTCAGTGTCCCCGTCGATCCCCTCTGGCGATGCGTGACAGCGCCCCAGTAGTAGGCCGCGTTGACCGTGCCCACCGTTGCGCTGTCCTCCAGCAGCCGCAGCAGCTCCTCACGACTCACCAGCTCGAAGCCTCCACCGAAACTCGGGGCACGCATGACGTTCTGCACGGCCATCACGTCCGTCGGCAGATCGACGTAGGGCTGGTTCGAGGTCAGGTCGAGATAGGCAACCGCGCCTTCCAGGAACTTCCAGTTGCGCGCGCTCGTGAACCACTCTCCGGCCTCGTTCACGAGCGCGTTCATCGGCCGCTGCTTCGGCTCGCCACCGAGCGCCCTGCGGATCGCGCTGTGGCATTCCTGAACGGTCAGCTCTTGCGCCATCTACGTCATCTGGATGAAGGCCGGTGCCACGCGACCGCCGAGCCAGGCGACCGCGTGACACCGGCCACGAGGAAGGAGAGAGAGCAAGATGCCCCAGGCACCTACAGTTCCCATCTCAGGTAGATGTAGTTCACCGTCATCGTCTGCGCCGCGGCCACCCCGCTGTTCTCCAGGGCGAGGAAGACGGACATGAGCGCGTCGGGGTGGCTCGCGGCCGTGTTCGTGATGGCGGCCGACGCCACCCCATCCACGAAGGCGGTCCAGCCACCGGCCCCGTCGTACATCGCGGTCACGATCGTGTCCGCAGCCGGAACGAACGCGATCGCCGTGTCCGTCGTGACGTTGCCACCCGACGTGTTGCCGTATGAGAACGTGAGAACGGAGTCGCCTTCCAGCAAGAACCCGACGTGCGAGTCCTCCCGAAGCGTGACGCCATCGACCCCGAACAGGAGACCCTCGCCCAACCCCAGGAAGATGCCGAGGTCGTCGTCCTCCGCCTGGAACGAGAACTCCATCTCGAACCGCTTGGTGGCCGAGAAGCTGAACACCTCCGGGTTGGTCGTGACGACGGTCGAGTCGGTGGCGGCAGCGTCGGTCGTGATGAGCAGCCCTCCACCGGCCACATCGTTCATCACAGCCGAGCCTTCGCCGCCGCCGGCCTCGATGACGGTCGTGAGGTAGGTCGCGACGCCAGCCGTCTCGCTGATCGTCGTCTCGCCCAGGAAGTCGTCGAAGAACGTGAAGACACGGCCGCTCGGGATCAGGCTGATGCCGTCGGCGCTTCCAGCCAGAGAGGTCTTGAAGGGGACGTTGTCCCCAGCGCTTGCAAGGCCCATGTCAGAACTCCCATCGCAGGTAGAGGTAGTTGACCGTCATGGTCCGCACGGCCGCGGCGGTCGTGTTCTCCAGGCCAAGGAACACGTGCATGAGGGCGTCGGGGTGACTGCCGACCGTGTTGGTGATCGCAGCCCCTTCGACGCCATCGACGTAGGCCTTCCAGTTGCCTCGACCGTCGTACATCGCGGTCAGAACGGTGTCCGTCGCCGCCACCAGGTCGATCCCCGTGTCGGTCAGGACGTTGTTGCCAGACGTGTCGCCGTAGTTGAACTGGATGTTCGCATCGCTCGCGAGGAGGAACCCGACGTTCGAGTCCTCACGGATCGTCGCAGCGCTGGCACCGAGGAGTAGACCTTCGCCGATGCCCATGAAGATCCCGCCGTTCGTGAACGAGGAGCGGAACGAGAACTCCATCTCGAACCGCTTGGTCACACTGAACGAGAAGACCTCCGGGTTCGTGCTCAAGATGATCGAGCTACCCGCGGCGGCGGCCGTCTGGAAGAGCATCCCGCCACCGGCTGTGTCGTTGGGCACTGCCGTGCTCGCGCCGATCGCGGTCGTCTTGTAGAAGCCACTGTTCGGCGATCCGATGGCTGCGGTGAAACCGACGAAGGAGTCGAACAGGAGGTACTCCTGATCCAGCGCAGCCACGATGCTCGTGCCGGAGCCGGGGAAGGGGTCGCCCACCCGCCGCGGGTGCGTCCCGAAGAGGCTGGAGATGGTCATCTCACGCCTCCCATCTCAGGTAGATGTAGTTCACCGTCAGCGTCTGAGCCGCCGCGACGGCCGAGTTCTCGATGCCGAGGAACCAGGTCATCAGCGCGTCGGGATGACTGCCCGTCGTGTTGGTGATCGCCGCGCCTTGCACGCCATCGACGTAGGCGCGCCAACCGCCCTTGCCGTCGTAGGACGCGGTGACCACCGTGTCCGTGGCCGCCACCAAGTCGATCCCGGTGTCGGTCAGCACGTTGGCCCCGCCAGTGTCGCCGTAGTTGAACTGGATGTTCGCGTTCCCGGCGAGAAGGAACCCGATGTTCGAGTCCTCTCTGATCGTCGCGCAGTCCACACCGATCAGGACGCCCTCGCCCAGACCGAGGTAGATGCCGCTGGCGACGCCGCCAGCCTGGAAGCTGATCTCCATCTCGAAACGACGGCTCACCCCGAAGCTGAAGACCTCGGGATTGCTCGTCACCACGGTCGAGTCCGTCGCCGCAGCGTCGGTCGTGAGCAGCAAGCTCCCGCCGGCCGCGTCTTGGAAGACCGCGGAGCCTCCGACTCCGATGAGCGTCGTCAGGTAGGTCGAGCCTACCGCCGTCTCCGAGATCGTCGTGAAACCGACGAAGTGATCGTACCAGTGGACCTCCTGGAACGCATCCACGAGGCTCGTGCCGGAGCCGCCGAACGGCGCTCCGATCACAGAAGGGTTGTGCCCGAAGACACTCTGGATTGCCATGTCTGTTGCCTCCTTCCTCGATCAGGCGTTGGTGGTGTCCGCGCTCGGGTACAGGATCGCGTGGCGACGCAGCGACCGGAACACGTTGTTGTTCCACAGGTCCATGAACTGCGCCCTGTTGAACGGCTTGCCGTCGGGGATGATCGGCTTCTCGAGCACGCAGTAGTTCTCGCTGTGAACGATGAACTTCAGGTACTCGCCGTTGATGAAGTAGTAGCGCGGACCGGCGAATCCGATCCCGCCCGTGTTGGTCGCGTTGGCCGTATCGAGCTCCGTCGATTCGCCTTCGTCCACGGCCGTCGGGTAGATCGTCGCCGTGGCGAGCGGCGACACGTAGTCCATCGGGATCCCGCGGAACGTCGGCTTGCCGTAGGCCGGATCCTGCCCGGAAAGCGTCCCCATGCCGCGGAACTCATCCTGGTTGGCCCGCAGAGCGAACTCGTAGTTCGCCATGCCAGTCAACGAGGTCAGGATGACGTGCGGCGAGGTCTTCTTGTCGCTGTACTGCTCGTTCTTCGGCAGCCGGTCGAAGGTGGTCGAGTAGAACGCCCTCGACAGCGGCGCGAAGATCGTGGCAGCACCAATCGCCGTAGCGCCGGTGAAGGTGTACCCCTCCTGCTGGCAGACCCAGTTCGCGTAGGTCGCGGGCGCAACACCGTGGATCGTCGTCCACAGCGTCCCGCCAGCATCCACCGCCGCGGTCGTCAGGCCGTTCGGGAACTCGTTGACCGCGCACGGAATCGACAGCGGAACACGCGCGCCAGTCGGCGTCGTGCTCTCCATCCGCCCGGCGTCCGGTTGGCTCCAGAACTCGTCGTCGATCGCCTCGCACACCGACACCCACAGGTTCGTGTGCTTCTCCATCATCACGTCCTTGAACTTCTGGGCGATGTACTTCTTGCCGTGCATCGACCTGTTCAACCCGATCTCCTGCTTGTTCCAGGAGATCGAAGCCGAACCGAAGCTCCAGTTCTGCGTGATGTTCGTCCCGATCTGCGGGTTCGGAGCATCGTGCGTCGCGTCCGGGTTGTACCGGACGAACGTGCTCGTGGTGGACAGCAGGATCCGGTCCTGGATCACGTCCCCACCCTGGATCAGGTTGGTCATCCCCGCTCCGCGGTTGCCCGTGGTGATGCGGGGAAGCGTGAACGTGTTGCGGGACACGTCCTGAACCCATGTGTCGGGTCCGGTCATCCAGACCGGCCCCTGCGACTCCATCAGAGTCGTGAAGTTCTCGAGCAGAGAACCACCAGCCATGACTGCGCCTCCAGGCGCTTTGCGCGCCTAGCTAGCCGCCGACAGCCTTGCGAATCTGGTCCGCCGTGTGACCCTCCGCAGCCAGCTCGGCTGCATACAAGGCCTTCGACTGCCGGTCGTCGCCCGTGAATCTCCTGGGCGACCGGCTCGTCTTCACGGTGGGAGTCCCGTTCCGCTGCCTGCGGTCGAGTTCATTCGTTTCCTTGCCCTGACTCGGCGCAGTCTCCAGCCCCCGCCGCTTGGACTCGTCGGCGATCAGCGCACGCAGGCGCGCCGGCCCCTTGAGCTCCGAGTAGCGAGTCGTGGACAGGAGCTCCGCCGCATCGGTGCGAACGGCCTCCCACTGCGCTTCGTCCGCGAGCCCGGGGTATCGACCCACGAGCCCGTCCCTCACGGCCTGGTAGACGAGATGGGCCACCCCACCCCGCGCCTCGCCCACAGCGCGCTCCGCAGCGTCTAGTCTCTCGACCAACGCCGCCATCGCTCGCTTGGCGAGGCCATCTGCCAGAGCCGTGAAGGCGGCGGATGCCTCATCTCCGAACTCGGTAGAGATGGGCTCTTGGAGCTTCAGGAGGTCCGCATCGGCGACGGTGGGCGCAGTCACTCGCTCCGTCTCCTTGGCTGCGGCGGCCTCCAGCTCCTCTAGCTTCCGTTGAAGCTCGGCGCGTTCTTGACGCACCCGCCTGTAGTTGGCCTCGCGCTCCGAAACGGCCTCCCAACGGGAGACCACCTCCTCCGGAGTCATCGCGTCCAACTCCTTCTGCTTGAACCCGGCGAGCCTGAGCTGGACCTGAGCCGCCTTGACGGCCGCATCCAGCTCTGGGGTCTCTCCAGGTTCCACGTCGGCCGACTCGCCCTCCTCGGGCTCCTCAGCCTCCTCGGTGGCCGCCGTGGACCTCTCGCCCGGCTCGGCCCCCGTGGTCTCGTCCGCGCCGCCGGCGTCGCCTGAGGGCTCCTGGCGGCCCTCAGCGCCGTCTCCGGC
>Ga0326597_10003508_pt1 | contig 22549 bp, 22 predicted proteins | sample RVTome_12_FD_203789 | JGI IMG/M metagenome (GOLD analysis project Ga0326597, IMG submission 203789) | Soil microbial communities from uranium-contaminated site in the Upper Colorado River Basin, Wyoming, United States - RVT100D185 | ecosystem: Environmental > Terrestrial > Soil > Contaminated >...
GAGATCGACCGGATCGTCAACCGCACGCTCGTTTACGCGACCGTCTCGGCGGTGCTCGCCGGCGTCTACGTCCTGGCCGTGGTCGTCCTCCAGGCTCCGCTCGGCGCCATCTTCCCCGACGACGCGCGTACCCTAGCGACGGCGGGTTCGACCCTCCTCGTCGCGGCGCTCTTCCGTCCCGTGCGGGCCCGCGCGCAGGGCACGATCGACCGACGCTTCGACCGCGAGCGATTCCAGGCGGCGCGAACGATCGACGCGTTCGCCGAGGAGGTCCGCAACGAAGTCGAGCTCGACGCGATCCTGCGGGACTTCCTCGCCGCGACGTCCCGGACGGTCCACCCGGCAACAGCCGCATGCTGGATACGCGGCCGGATCCCATGACCGAGGAGGTGGTCCGCGACGTGGAGCGGATGGAGCGGTCGGATCGGTCGAGATTCGTCAGATGCGCACGTGGTGAGCGTTCGTCAGGCGACGAAATCGGGCGCGGGCGATGTTCGCCGGGGTTCCGTGCACGCGCGACGCTCGGCCGGCCCGGCGGATTCGTCGAATGCGCGCTGGGTGAGCGCGGAGCGGCCGGGATCGGGCCGTACGCGCATCGGGTGAGCATTCGACGAAAGGCCGACCCGTGGCGCGCACCCGGTAACGCAAGTGACGAATCAGCAGCGGATCGGGTTGACGAACGCTCACCCGGTGAGCAGACGACGAAATCGGCCGGGATGTAGCGATGGCGGATCAGTGCGATGGCGGATCAGTGCGATGGCGGATCCGGGCGCACGCTCGGCTACAATCCGGGGACCACCACCCGTAGCCGGGCACGCGCACGCGCCGTTCGGCCGCCCCGACCGAGGAGACCTCCCAGTACATGATCAGCACCGGTGAGCTGCGCAAGGGCGTGGCGATCGAGCTCGACGGCGACCTCTGGCAGATCCTCGACTACCACCACATCAAGATGGGTCGCGGATCCGCACAGGTGCGCATCACGCTCCGCAACATCAAGCGCGGCCAGACCGTCGAGCGATCGTTCCAGGCGGGGACGAAATGGCCCCGTGCCCAGATGGACCGCCGGCCGGTCCAGTTTCTGTACCGTGACGGCGACGATTTCCACTTCATGGACACGGACACGTACGACCAATTCATCCTCACCGCCGCCCAGCTCGAGGACGCAGTCAATTACCTCAAGGATGGGATGACCGTCGACCGAACCTCGTACCAGGGCGAGACGATCGGGATCGAGCTGCCGGTGACGGTGGACCTCGCGGTGCAGGAAACCGAACCGGGATTCGCCGGCGACACGCAGACGGGCGCGCGGAAGCCGGCGAGGACGGAAACCGGGCTCGTCGTGCAGGTCCCGATCTTCGTGAGCGAAGGCGACACGATCCGGGTCGACACGCGGACGGGGGAGTACCAGACTCGGGCCTGAGCCCGCCCGAGGGCGGGCTGACCCGGCCCCGGCGCGCCCGTCGCGTTCAATCGTCAAGGTGCGCACCGCGCAACGTCCGAGGGTCGGTCGTGCAGGCGATTCCGGTGAAAGCCCGGGTTGGGCGCGGATCCTCCGTACGATCAGCCCCGAGCCGTTGCGCGCGACGCAATCGCGCGGGGGAACCGCGGCGAGACGGACCCGCGGCGGGTCGGCACCGCGGCGGGGCCGATGCGTGCCGCGCCAGGTGATCCGCTGAGGCACCGCGGGCAGGTGCGACAATCGCCCGGATGAGTCCATCCGACGACCAACAGGCCGAGCCGCCGGACTGGGCGCTACCGGCTTGGGACGCGCTGCCGGCCGAACCAGGCCGCGGGCGTTCGCCCGCAACCACGGGCGGGACGCTGGGCATGACTCCGGGCGTACCGCCCGACGCAACGCAGGACTCGAGCGTCCGTGCCCCGGGCACGTTCGGCGTGCGCATCCTGCGCGTGACCGAGGTCGCGCGGGCGATCCGCGAGACCGTCCGGGCGGACGAGCGCCTGCGCGACGTGTGGGTCGAGGGCGAGGTCGGCCGCGTCACGATCTCGTCCGCCGGTCATGCGTACTTTGCGCTCAAGGACGAACGCAGCCAGCTCCAGTGCGTGTGGTTCCGCGACGAGCGGCTGCGATCCGCGTTCGAGCCACAGGCCGGGCTCCGGATCGTCGTCCACGGCCGGATCGACCTGTTCGAACCGCAGGGCGCGCTCCAGTTGTACGTCGAATCGATCCAGCCCGCGGGCGTCGGCGACCTCGCCCTGCGGTTCGAGGCGCTCAAGGCCCGGCTCGCCGCCGAGGGCCTGTTCGACGCCGCCCGGAAGCGCCCGCTCCCGACTCGGCCGGCCACGATCGCCGTCGTCACGAGCCCGACCGGCGCCGTCTGGCGCGACATCTGCCAGGTCGTCGCGCGGCGCTGGCCGCTCACCCGGATCGTTCTCGTCGCATGCCGCGTCCAGGGAGCCGACGCCCCGCCGAGCATCGTCGCCGCGCTGCGGCGGCTCGAGACGTACGTCGAGCAGTGCCGTGCCGAGGGCCGCCCCGACGACGCGCCGGCGGTGACGATTCTCGCCCGCGGCGGTGGCTCGCTCGAGGACCTCTGGCCGTTCAACGACGAGCGCGTCGTCCGCGCCGTCGTCGCGCACCGGGTGCCGGTCGTGAGCGGCGTCGGTCACGAGATCGACGTGACCCTCGTCGACTTCGCCGCGGATGTGCGGGCGCCGACGCCATCTGCCGCCGCCGAACTGGTCGTGCCGGACCGCGCGGAGTTCGCGCAGGCGCTGCGCGGCGTCGCCCGCCGCATGCGGACCTCGACGGCGCGATCGCTGGCCGCCGCGTTGGCGGAGCTCGCGGCCGAGCGTCGGGCCCTCGACCGCCTCCGACCCGAGGCGCAGCTCGCCGCGGCGCGGGAGCGCGCGGGCGTGCTCCTCGATCGGGCGACCGGTGCCGTGGCGGCTCGCGTCGCCCGCGACATGGAGCGCCTGGAACGTGCGGCCGGACGGCTGCCGGTTCTCGCCGCGACACGTGTCGCACGTGAGCGGGCCCTGCTCGACGCGGCCGGAGCGGCACTCGCCGTTCTTGGCCCGCAGGCCACGCTCGACCGGGGCTACGCCATCGTGCGGCGCCGCGACGACGCGTCGATCGTGCGCGATCCGGCCGCCGCCCCGCCAGGGACACGGCTCCGGCTCCGGCTGTCACGCGGCGAGCTGGCCGCCACGTCCGATGGGGCAGGGGAGCCGTGATCGCGTCCGTCGGCGATCTCGTCGTGTTCATCGCGATCGTGGCGTTCGTCGGAGTAGTCGCGATCGTCGTTGGTATGCTCGTCATCGCCCCGCGCCTGACCCGCCTCGCCGATCGCGCGGCCAACCCCGACGAGGAGCCCGGTGACCGAACCGACGACTGACCTGCCCGCCGATCCGACTGCGCTCAGCTTCGACGAGGCGCTCGCCGAACTCCAGCGGGTCGTCGCGGAGCTCGAATCCGGCGGGCAGCCGCTCGAGCGCTCGATCGCCCTCTACGAGCGCGGCGTCGCCCTCCATGAGCGGTGTGCCGCGCTCCTCGCGGACGCCGATCTCCGCGTCAAGCAGCTCGTGGCACGGGCCAGCGGGGCACTCGGGGCGGTCGACGTGCGGCCGGAGGATGCAGCCGAGGCGGATCCGGGCCAGTAGCGGTCGCGTCGTCGCCGATCAGCCCCGCCGCCCGACGAGGAAGAACGTCTCGACCGTGCCCTTGCCCTTCACCTCGATCGGACCGCGTGGCTCGAACCGGTAGCCGCCGCGGAGACGGGCCTCGACCGCCGCCGTCACGTGGATGCGGTCGGGCGCACCGTGGGATTCCATGCGGCTGGCCGTGTTGACCGGGTCGCCCCACAGGTCGTAGGCGAACTTGCGCCGCCCGATCACGCCGGCCACGACCGGACCGCAGTCGATCCCGATCCGGAGGCGGACGGGCATGCCCTCGGCCGTGCACAGTCGTGCTTCGTCGAGCATCTCTAACGCCATCTCGGCCACGGCGGCCGCCGGGTTCGGGAGCGGCGCGGGAACGCCTCCGGCGACCATGTAGGCGTCGCCGATCGTCTTGATCTTCTCGAGTCCGTGGCGATCGGCCAGCCGATCGAACGCCGTGAACAGCCGGTTGAGGAAGCGGATCACGTCGGCCGGCGCGGTGCGCCCGACGTACGGCGTGAAGTCGACGACATCGGCGAACAGGACGGCCACCTCCGGGTAGGTCTCGGCGATGACGTCCTCGTGGCGCTTCAGCCGGGTCGCGATCGCCTCCGGGAGGATGTTGAGGAGCAGTCGGTCCGATTGGGCGAGTGCGGCCTCGCGCTGGCGGACGAAGTAGTGGACGATCGCGAACGTCGTCAGTGCGACGCCGCTGACGTTCAGGGCGAAGAACGCGGTCCTCACCTCGTGCGGGATGGGCGGGGCGCCGGCCGCGGCGACGGGATCGACGATCGCGGACACGACGGTCAGGACGATGAACACGGCGAACCACGGCAGCGAGCCGCGCGCGCCGTAGAAGAACACCCCGCCGAGCGCAGCGATGAGGCTCCACAGGCTGACGACGGACGAGTTGACGAAGCCGCCGATCGCCCACTGGAGCACGAACGGCAGCGCGGCCATGAGGCTGAGTTGCGTGAGGCGGAACGCGCGGAAGTCGTGCGTCCGCGCCAGCCAGACGAGGCCGACGACGGTGACGACCTGGTAAACGGCGGGGATTCCCGCGGCGACGGGCAGTCCGAGCGCGGCGTACGTGCCGACCCAGACCAATGCGAGGCCGGAAATCGTGATCGCGGCGACCGTAAGGGTCGACTTGCGCAGCCGAAGCTCGGCGTCGTCGCCCGCCGTCCAGCCCAGCTCGATGAGGCGTCTGAGCGGGTTCACAGCGCGCATCCTGCGCCGGAGTGTCAAGGGGCGCGACCCGACGTGCCCCGACGGGCCACGGTGCCAGCGGCTCGCTTGCAGAACGTGCGCCTGCGTGGTATCACGTTATTCGCACCGGGCCGAGACGGCATCCCGGATAGACTTCGGCATCACGCCGGGAGCCGGCGATTCGTCCATCGGTCGACGCCCGCACAGGAGCCACAGACCCACCCGTGTCGATCCTCGCCTCGCTCAACGGACCGAACGACCTTCGCGGACTCGACGAGGCCCAACTCGTCGAGTTGGCCGGGGAAATCCGCCAGGCGATCATCGAGACCGTCGCCCGGACGGGTGGCCACCTGGGCTCGTCGCTCGGCGTCGTCGAGCTGACCATCGCGCTCCATCGGCTGCTCGAGTCGCCGCGCGACCGGATCGTGTGGGACACGGGCCACCAGGCCTACCCGCACAAGCTGCTGACCGGTCGCCTCGATCGCTTCGACACGCTTCGCCAGATCGACGGCGTGGGCGGGTTTCCGCGCCGCACGGAATCGCCCCACGATGTGTTCGATGGCGGGCACGCCGGGACGGGCCTGTCGATCGCCCAGGGGCTGGCGACGGCGCGCGACCTCCGTCATGGCTTCGAGCGGATCGCCGTCGTGGTCGGCGACGCGGCGCTCATGAGCGGCCTGTCGCTCGAGGCCCTCAACGACATCGGCCATCGCCGGACCCAGCTGCTCATCGTCCTCAACGACAACGAGATGTCGATCAGCCCCACCGTTGGGGCGTTCTCGAAGTACCTCTCCCAGATCAAGCTGTCGAGCACCTGGCAGCACACGAAGTCCGCGTACGACGACCTCGTCGGCCGCATCCCGGTCGTCGGACCGACCGTCCTCGAGCTGAGCCGTCGGCTGCGGACGGCGGTGGTCAACTTCGCCCAGCCGGGGCAGCTGTTCGAGGATCTCGGGATCACGTATGTCGGCGTCGTGCCCGGGCACGACGTGCACGCCCTGCTCGAGACGTTCTCGCGGGCGCTCGACCTGCCGGGCCCGGTCATCGTCCACGTCCGAACCCAGAAGGGCCGAGGGTATCGGCCGGCCGAGACGGACCAGGTCGGCTTCCACGGGGCCGCGCTGCCCCCGATGACCGTGCCGGCGCCGGCTCCGACGAACGGCAAGGTGGAGCCGGCCGGAATGCCGACCGAGTCCATGGCCGACGACGCCGCCCCCGCCCGCTCGATCGCCGTCTCGCCGGCAAAGAACCCCAACTACACGGCCGTCTTCGTGGCGGAGCTCGTGGAGCTTGCCCGGGCCGACCGACGGATCGTCGGGATCACCGCGGGCATGCCGACCGGCACCGGCCTGGCTCGGCTCCAGGCGGAGTTCCCCGATCGGTTCATCGACGTCGGGATCGCCGAGCCGCATGCGGTCACCCTGGCGACCGGTCTCGCGCTCGGCGGACTGCGGCCGGTCGTCGCGCTCTACTCGACGTTCCTCCAGCGGGCGTTCGACCAGACCGTTCACGACGTCTGCCAGAACGACGTTCCGGTCGTCCTGGCGGTGGATCGGGCGGGTCTGGTCGGCGAGGATGGGACGAGCCACCAGGGCATGTTCACCCTGCCGGCCCAGCGCCAGCTGCCGCACCTTGTCGTCGCCTCGCCACGGGACGAGCAGGAGCTCCGCTCGCTCCTGCACACGGCGCTCGCCCAGGACCATCCGTTTGCCCTGCACTACCCGCGCGACGCCGGCTTCGGACTCGATCCGGTCGAGCCGCGGATCCTGCCGATCGGGCAGGGCGAGGTCCTGCGGGACGGGCGCGACCTGCTCTTCGTCGGCTTCGGGCCGATCGTGGCGCGGGCCGTCGCCGCGGCCGATGAACTCGCCGCCGAGGGTTGGTCGATCGGGATCATCAACGGCCGCTTCGCCAAGCCGCTCGACCGGCAGCTCATCCTCGACCAGGCACGCGGCAAGCGCCTCGTCGTCACGTTCGAGGAGAGCGTCGTGACCGGAGGCTTCGGCAGCGGCGTGCTCGAGCTCATGGAGGACGCCCGCCTGGCCGATCCGGCCTACCGGGACATCGCGGTGCGGATCGTCGGGATCCCGGGGGACCGCTTCGTCGACCACGGTTCCGTGACCGACCTGCGCCGGATGCTCCGGCTCGACGCCATCGGGCTCGCGGCGCAGGTGCGCGAGACCCTTGAGACGCTCCGCGCCTCCCCGCGCGATGCGGAGCGGCCGGCCACGACGGGCTGACCTCAGGATCCGCCCGAGTTCGGTTTCAGGCGACGCCGACGGCGGAACGAGTCGGCGGCGCGACAAGCAGCGTCGTCGTCGCGATACCCATGGCGAGACCGATCAGGATGGGAGTCTGCGTGCCCGCGCTGTCGATGGCGATGAGGGCGCCGATCACGACGGAGATCGCCACGATCAGCGAGACGGTCCAGGCCCATCCACGTCGCATCCACAGGCCGGCCGCGCCGGCCGTGGTGACTGCGGCCGAGCCGAGGGTAACAACGCCAAGCACGGCGACGAATCCATGGATGCCGCCCGCGAGGAATGCGATGGCCCCCGTCGCGACGGCGAGGAGCAGGAAGCCGATGAAGGCGACGCCGGCACCGATCACGGCGAGGAGCGCGACGGCGACGGCGAGGGAGAGAGGTCTGGCGGCCATGCAGGGCACCTTTCGAACTGACAGCACCTGAACATTCTCGCGATCGTGCGCGCTGGAGCCCCCGCGCGGCATGGACGGACGTCGAACGTGACGGCAGACATCCGACGTGTCCGGATGATCCGCAGGGAAGCGCCGTGTGACACGATAGGCCGTATGGATGCGGTCGCGCGACGCGGGCACCGGGTCCGCCTCGACCAGCTGCTCGTCGAGCGCGGCCTCGCGCCGAGCCGGACTCGCGCCCAGGCACTCCTCCTTGCCGGGCGGGTGCGGGTCGGCGAGGGCGACGCCGCCCGGCTCGACCGCAAGCCCGGCGACCTCGTCGTCGCCGACGTCGGTCTCGCGATCCGGGAGCCGGAGCCGTACGTGTCACGCGGCGGTTACAAGCTCGCGGCGGCGCTCGACGCATTCGGGATCGACCCGGCCGGCCGGGCCTGTCTCGACGTCGGCGCGTCGACGGGAGGGTTCACGGACGTCCTGTTGCAGCGCGGAGCAGCCCGCGTCTACGCTCTCGACGTGGGGCGGGGACAGCTCGCCGAGTCGCTCGCACGCGATCCACGGGTCATCGCAATGGAACGGACGAATGCCCGGCATCTCCGCCCCTCCGACCTCCCGGAACGGGTCGATCTCGCCGTCATCGACGTCTCGTTCATCTCGCTCCGGCTCGTGCTGGAACCCGTCGCGGCCTGTATTCCCGACGGTGGCGACGTGATCGCTCTCGTCAAGCCGCAGTTCGAGGCCGGCCGCGGCCACTCGGTGCGCGGCGTCGTGCGCGACCCGGCCGTCCACCGCTCGGTCGTGGCCGACGTGGTCGCGCACGCCCGCGGCCTGGGCCTCCAGCCGCGGGACGTCATCGCGTCGCCGATCCTGGGCCCGGAGGGGAACCGGGAGTTCCTCCTCCACCTTGCCGTCGGAGGCGGAGGAGGAGGCGGAGGCGACGCCGGGGCGGTCGCCCTCGCCGGCCGTCTCGACGAGGTGACCGGGGCGTGAGTGTCGGGCGGATCGGCTTTGCTTACAACCCCACGAACGAGGCCGCGGTCGAGCTCCGCGAGCGGGCCGCCGGTTGGTGCCGGGTGCGCGGGCTCGCCCACTGGGCGGCCCAGGCCGGCGATCTCGAGACCCTCCTGCACGAGCTCCCGACGACGGACATCGTCGTCGTCCTCGGCGGCGACGGGACGTTCCTGCGGGTCGCGCGTGCCGTCGCGGAGGTCGACGTGCCGGTGCTCGGGGTCAACCTCGGCAAGGTCGGCTTTCTCTCGAAGGTCGAGGCGCACGAGCTCGAGGACGTCCTCGCCCGGATCACGAGCGGCGAGTTCCTCATCGACGAGCGGATGGCGCTTGAGGCAATGATCCTGCCCGGCGGTCGGCCGGGAAGCGGCGAGCGGCACGTGGCGCTCAACGACGTCGTCGTCGCGCGCGGCGCGCTCGCCCGGGTCTGCCGGCTCGACGTCGCCATCGGCCCGTCGCACCTGGCCACCTTCATCGCCGACGGCCTCGTTGTCGCGAGCCCCACCGGGTCGACCGGCTATTCGTTCTCGGCCGGCGGGCCGATCGTCGATCCGCTCAGCCGCAACCTCATCGTCACCCCCATCGCCGGCTACCTGTCGGCCATCCGGTCGGTCGTCGTCAGCCCTCGTCAGACCGTCCGCTGCCGCGTCGTCGACGCGCACGAGGCGCTCGTCTCGATCGACGGCCGCGACGACCTCCCGGTCGCGATCGGTGATGTCGTCGAGGTCCGCGCGGTCGAACGGTCGATCCGGCTCGTCGAGCCTCGCGGTGCCGTGCCGTTCTGGGACCTCCTCCGCCACAAGGTCGAGCTCCTGCCGTCATGACCGAGGGGACCCGCCTCCTCGAGCTCGCGGTCACCGACCTCGCGCTCATCGACCGGCTGCGGCTGGTCCTCCGACCCGGCCTCAACGTCCTGACCGGCGAGACCGGTGCCGGCAAGAGCCTCGTCATCGACGCCCTCGGGCTCGCCCTCGGTGCGCGCGCGGACACGTCCCTCGTGCGCCACGGCGCCGATGCCGCGCGCGTCGAGGCGCTGTTCGATCGCCTCCCCGAGCCGCTCATCGCCGTCCGCGAGGTGACCGTCGTCGGCCGGTCGACCGCCCGCCTCGACGACGAGACGGTGACGGCGGCGCGCCTGGCGGAGGTTGTCGGGCCGCTCGTCGAGATCCACGGCCAGCACGACCAGCAGCGGCTGCTCGACGCGCGCTGGCAGCGCGACGTCCTCGACGGCTTCGGCGGTCACGCGGACTCGGTGGCGGCCGTTGCGGGAGCCGTCGAGCGCTGGCGCGACAATCGGGCCGCGCTCGACGACCTGTCGATCGACCCGCGCGAGCAGGTTCGCCGACTCGAGCTCCTCGAGCACGAGGCGACCGAGATCGCGGCCGCACGGCTCCGTGCGGGCGAGGCGGCGGAGATCCGTGCCCGCCTCGCCGCCGCGCAGCACGGCGAGGCGATCGCGCGCGGGGCCGCGGCCGCGCTTGACGCCCTCAGCGGAGACGGGGGCGGAGCTCGCGATGCACTCGCCGTGGCGCGCCGCGAGCTCGCCGCCGTCGCCCGGCTCGATCCGCGCTTCGAGCCGCTCGCGACGCGCGTCGCCGGGCTCGAGGCGGAGGCCGCCGATGTCGCGGCGGAAGTCCGGCCGCTCGCCGAGTCGGTCGATCACGACCCGTCGGAGCTCGCCCGCCTCGAGGAGCGCCTGTCACTCATCTACGCCCTCGAGCGACGGTTCGGCGACGACGAGGCCGCGGTCATCGCGCACGGCGAACGGGCGGCCGCGGAGGCGGAGCGCCTGCGCGGCATCGACGAAGAGCGAGCCCGCCGTCGGACCGACGATGCGCGCCTTCTCGCAGGGGTCGCTACGGCGGCCGCGGAGCTGTCGTCGCGGCGCGCCCTGGCGGCCGCCGCGCTGTCGGCGGCCGTGGACGCGATCCTCGTCGAGCTCGGCTTCGTGGCGGGCGTCTTCGAGGTGAGCCTCGGCCGCCGCCCGGCCGGTCCGCGCGAGCCGGCCGTAGAGATCGACGGCGACGCGCTCGCCTTCGACGCGTCGGGGATCGACGAGGTCGTCTTCCGCCTCGCCCCGAACGCGGGTGAGCCGGCCCGGCCGCTCGCCCGGATCGCGTCCGGCGGGGAGCTGTCGCGTGTCGCGCTCGCCGTCAAGCAGGTCCTCGCGGAGGCGGACGACACGCCGACGCTCGTGTTCGACGAGATCGACACCGGTATCGGCGGACGCAGCGCCGGACCGGTCGGACGCAGCCTGTGGGCGCTGGCCCGCCGTCACCAGGTCCTGTGCGTGACCCACCTGCCGCAGATCGCGGCGCACGCCGACGCCCACTTCGCGATCGCCAAGCGTTCGCGCGACGGAAGGACCGTGACGGAGGTCCGCGAGCTCGATCGCGAGGGGCGGATCGTCGAGCTGGCCCAGATGATCGGGGGCGCCGGGGGCGGGACGGCGGCACTCGCTTCGGCGCGCGAACTCCTCGACCGCGCCGAGACGTGGCGGGGCGAACTCCTCGCCTCCGGGTGATGGCCACCCACGCGCCGACGTCGATCGACCGGGCGATCGAGGAGTTCCTCGCCTTCCTGCGAGTCGAACGCGGCGTCTCGCCGGCGACCATCGCGGCGTACCGGAGCGACCTCACCGACTTCGCGGCGGCACGCGGAACGGCCGCGGCGTGGACGGAATCGCCCGATGCGGCGGTGCGCTACCTGGCTGCTCGCACCCGGCGCGGCGTGCGCGGCGAGCGCGTCCTCGCGCCGACCAGCCTGCGCCGCCGGGCAGCCGCGATCCGCGGCTTCTACCGCTTCGCGTTCGGCGAGGGGCTCATCGGCGTCGACGTCGCCGCCCGGCTCGACCTGCCCCGCCAGCCGCGGCTCCTGCCGGAGACGCTGACGATCGCGGAGGTCGAGCGCCTGCTCGAGGCGGCCGGCGACGAGTCGACCCCCGGCCGGCTGCGGTCGCGGACCCTCGTGGAGTTGCTCTACGCGGCCGGCCTGCGGGTCAGCGAGGCCCTTCGGCTCGATCGCGAGGACCTCTCCCTCGACGGGGGCTTCGTGCGCGTGATCGGCAAGGGCGATCGCGAGCGGCTCGTGCCGGTCGGGGATGTCGCGATCGACTGGCTCCGGCGCTGGCTCGACGGGCCGTGGCCGGCGCTGCTCGCGCGGGGTCACGTCACGCCCGCTCGCGGCGGGCCGATCTTCCTCGGCGATCGCGGCCGGCGGCTCGCCCGCCAACAGGCGTGGGCGACGGTGGGCGCTGCGGCGGAGCGGGCCGGACTCTCCGAGCGGGTCAGCCCGCACACGTTGCGCCACTCGTTCGCCACGCACCTGCTCGAGGGCGGCGCCGATCTGCGCGTCGTCCAGGAGTTGCTGGGACATGCGAGTATCTCGACCACCCAGCTGTACACGCATCTGACCGGGGAGCGTGTCCGCGAGGTTTACCGGCGCGCCCATCCACGAGCCTAGAGGAGGCACGAAGCCGCCATGCCACGCTACGCCGACACGCTGCTCGCCGACGGCGAGCGGATCGCCCTGCGCACGCGCCAGCACTGGCTGGCCACGATCATCGACGGGCGCTACCCGTGGCTCATCTTCGTCGCCTCGGTGATCGTGCTCCTGCTCAGCCAGAACCTCGACTCCGGGGGCGTTCGTGACGCCGTCGGCTTCGTCGTCTTCGCCGGCTTCGTCGTCGCGATCGCCTGGCTCATCCGGGTCTACTGGAACTGGTGGGCGCAGGACTACATCATCACGAACCGGCGCGTGCTCAAGGTCGAAGGGATCATCAACAAGCGCTCCGCGGACAGTTCGCTCGAGAAGATCAACGACGCGGTCCTCGAACAGAACCTCGTCGGCCGGATCCTCAATTACGGGGACCTCGACATCCTGACGGCGGCGGACGATGCGATCGACCGGTATCGGATGCTCGACGGGGCACCGGGCTTCAAGCGCGAGATGCTCAACCAGAAGCACGAGCTGGAGGGCGAGTTCAGCCGACCGACCTCGCCGCCACTTCGCGCTGCCGCCGCGCCCGGACCGCCCGCACCGCCGGCTCCCGCCGCACCCTCGGGTCCTGCGGGACCCTCCCTGGCATCGGCCGCCCCGGCAAACCCGATGACCCCCGACGAGGTGACCCGCACGCTGGCCGGGCTGGCCGACCTGCGCGATCGGGGGGCCATCACCGACGCCGAGTACGAGCGCAAGAAGGCGGAGCTGCTCGCTCGACTGTGATGCGACGGCCCTGACGGTACGATAGGACGCCCGTCCCGCTTCCAGAGGTTCGCGTGGATTTCGATCGCCTCATCCCGGCGCTCATCGTCGTCGGTGTCATGCTCCTCGTCGCGTTCCCGATCCATGAGTTCGCTCACGCCCTGGCCGCGTACCGGCTCGGGGACGGGACAGCGAAGGTGTTCGGGCGGTTGAGCCTTAACCCGCGCGTCCACTTCGACCCGATCGGCGGCACGCTGCTGGCCGTCACGGTCATCGGGTCCGCCCTGTCGGGTGGCTTCTTCGGGTTCGGCTGGGCGAAGCCCACCCCGGTCAATCCGGCGAACCTGGAGGGCGGACGGACCGGGGATGCGATCGTCTCCTTTGCCGGGCCCCTGTCGAACCTCGTGCTCGCGATCGCCGGAGCGCTGCCGCTCCGCTACCTCATCGACAATCCGGGGCTCGCCGAGCAGACCGGGTTCCTGCTCCCGATCCTCGACATCTTCGTTCGACTCAACATCATCCTCATGCTGTTCAACCTGTTCCCGATCCCGCCGCTCGACGGGTCGCGGGTCCTGTTCGCCTTCCTCAACCCGCGGACGGCGTGGCAGGCCCGGGCGATCCTCGAGCAGTACGGGTTCATCATCCTCATCCTCATCTTCTTCTTCCCGCCCGGCGGTTCGATCGGCGGACAGATCCTCGGCCCGTTGCTGCGAGCGATCTATGGCCTCCTGGTGGGCATCTAAGGTCCGCCAGTTCCGGGTCCATCTCGTCGCCCGCGTGACCGCGGACGAGCGGGCCGGACTCGCGGACTGGACGACCGATGCGCAACGCCGCCTGTTCGACCAGATGCATGTGGCCGATCGGCGCCACGGGCTCGACGTCGTGGCGACGCTCCGGCAACGGGGGGTGACCGATCCGGACGTCCTCCTGGCTGGCCTGCTCCACGACGCCGGGAAGGGCAGGACGGGCGTCTGGCCGCGCGTGGCGTACTCGCTCGGGCAGGCCTGGGGCCCATGGGTGTGGCGCGTGGCGGCGCGCGTGCCGGGTCTCGCCGACCCGCTCGTCCGGCTTCGGACGCACGCCACGACGTCCGCGCTGCTCGCCGCCGCGGCCGGCTGTTCCGAGCGGACGGTCTCGCTCATCCGACACCAGGACGCGCCGCGCGACCCGGTGTTCGGGGAGCTCCTGCGCCTCGCGGACGAGGCCAACTGAGGTGATCGGCGGCGCGCCGTCGGTGGCATTCGGCGAGGGCCGACGGCCGGAGGCGGCGACCCAAGTGACGTTCGAGGCGTTCGACGGCCCGCTCGCGCTGCTGCTGTCGCTCATCGAGGCGCGCCAGCTCGACGTCCTGACGGTGCCGCTCGGCGCCCTGGCCGACGCCTACCTCGACGCGATGGCCGGCCTTGGTACGGATCGCCTGCCGAACGTCAGTGCGTTCGTGTCCGTGGCGAGCCAGCTCATCCTCATCAAGAGCCGCGCGCTCCTGCCGCGCCGCGACGACGGTCCGCCCGGCGTGCTGGATGAGGAGGCGCCGGACCCCGAGGCGGATCTGCGCGCCCGGCTGTTGCTCTATCGGGCGCACCGCGATGCGGGACTGGCGCTTGCGGAACGGGCGATCGAGCGGGTTGGCCTGTTCCGGCGGGAACCGTCGGCCGCGCACGCCGCGGCGATGGCCGGTGCGCGGGCAGCCGATCCGGCGCCGCTCGACATCGGGATCCTCGTGGCGGCGCTCGACGGGCTGGCCCGGGTCGCTCCGCCGCCGGACCTGCCGCCGGAGGTCATCCCGCGGGTCATCACGCTGTCCGAGCGTGCGGAGATCATCCGGGCGGCCCTCGCCGGGGCCGATTCGGTCGTACTTCAGGAACTGCTCCGCGGGGTCCATGACCGCGTCGTCGTGGCGGTCACGTTCCTCGCTCTGCTCGAGCTCGTGAAGCGGCGCGAGGTCGTCGTCGAGCAGGATCGGCCGTGGGGCCCGATCGTGGCCCGGGCGGTGCGCGGTGGCGCGGTCGCCGAGGACGTTCCGATCGACGAGTCGCTGGAGTCGTTCCGATGATCGACGACGACGCCGTCGACACCCCGGTCGAGCCGCCGCCGATCGAGCTCACCGAGGCCGCCCTCGAGGCGCTCCTGTTCGTCGCCGAGCGGCCGTTGTCGCGGCGCGAGATCGCGGCCGTGGCCAGCGCGGACCGCGCGACCGTCGACGCGCGCCTCGGGGATCTCGAGGTCAGCCTGCGTGTGCGCGGCCTGCGGCTCGTGTCGGTGGGGGAGCGGGTCGAGCTCGCCACGGCGCCGGAGGCCGGACCACTCGTCGCCCGCTACGTCGGTGCGGACGCGGTTCGCCTGTCGCCGGCCGCGCTCGAGACGCTCGCCATCGTCGCCTATCGCCAGCCGGCCACGAAAGCCGCCGTCGAGCGGATCCGCGGCGTCGACTCCGACTACACCCTCCGGACCCTCGTGCACCGGAGGCTCGTCGTGGAGCTCGGACGCGCCGACGCCCCCGGCCGGCCGTTCCTGTATGGGACCGGTTTCGACTTCCTCGAGCGGTTCGGCATGACGAGCCTCGACGAACTGCCGCCGCTCGACGTCGACGTCGCGGCTCGCCTCGCCGAGGAGGGCGGCGACGCGACGCCGGCCGAGTAAGTGGCGATCGACTAGGTGAACGTCGAGCGACTCCAGAAGGTGCTCGCCGCTGCCGGCGTGGCGTCGCGCCGGGCGAGCGAGGCGCTCATCGCCGCCGGACGGGTGACCGTCGACGGACGGGTCGCCCGCCTCGGCGACCAGGTCGACCCGGCCACGGCGCACATCGAGGTCGACGCGCGGCCCGTCGGCGACGCCGCCCGCCCGACCTACCTGCTGCTCCACAAGCCGGCCGGCGTGACGTCGACGACGCGCGACCGGCACGCGGACACGACCGTGCTGAACCTCATCCCGACCGCACTGGTCCCCGACGGCGCGCGCCTGTACCCCGTCGGCCGTCTCGATCTCGACTCGGAAGGCCTGCTCCTGCTCACGAACGACGGCGGCTGGTCGGAGCGGGTCCTCCATCCGCGCTACGGCGTGGAGCGGGAGTACGCGGTGGGCGTCGCGGCGCCACTCGGTGCGGAGGCGTTCGGGGCGCTCGAAGCGGGGATCCCGCTCGAGGAGGGACTCGCGACGGCGCACCATCTGCGGCTGATGACGGCGATCGAGGTGCGGCGCCTGTCCGACCTGGTCCGGCCGGACCCGCCGCCGACGCTCTCGTGGTACCGCGCCACCCTCCGCCAGGGCTGGAAGCGGCAGCTGCGCCGGATGTTCGGAGCCGTCGGCGTCCCGATCGAGCGCCTCATCCGGGTCCGCATCGGCCCGGTTCGGATCGACGGGCTGTCGAGCGGGCGGGTTCGATCGCTCAAGGCGCCGGAGGTTCGCGGCCTGGCCGCCGGCGGCGGCCGCTCGCGCGATGCGACCCAGCGCGGCTGACCCGGCGTTCCGTCGCCCCGGCCGGCATCGGACGGACGTCCGTTGGTCGGGGTCGGGCCGGGTATCCTCGTCGATGTGAGCATCCCCTCCGCGCGCCCCGGCCTCGTCGTCGCCCTCGACGGCCCCGGTTCGTCCGGCAAGTCGAGCGTCGGGGCGGCCGCAGCCATCGAGCTGGGCTACCGGTTCTGCGACACCGGGCTGCTCTACCGGGCCGCGACGTGGCTGGCCGTGCGGCGCGGCGTGTCGGCGGCGGACCCGACCGCGCTCGTCGCGCTCGTACCGGAGATCGTGCTCGCCCATGACGGCGACGGCCGGCTGTCGCGGGTGCTCGTCGACGGCGCCGACGTGACGACCGAGGTCCACGGCGAGGAGGTCGACGGGCGCGTGTCGGCCGTGTCGTCGGTGCCGGAGTTGCGGGCGGCGCTGCTCGAGCGCCAGCGCGGGATCGCGGCCGATGGCCGGATCATCATGGCCGGCCGGGACATCGGGACCGTCGTCCTGCCCGACGCGGACCTGAAGATCTTCATCGACGCGTCGGTCGAGGAGCGGGCGCGGCGCCGAGCGGAGGAGCGGGGAATCGACCCGGACGGACCGGACGGGCAGGAGATCCTCGCGGCGCTGCGCCGGCGCGACGAGCTCGACTCGACGCGCGCGGTCGCGCCGCTGCGCGCGGCGTCGGACGCGCGTCACGTTCGGACGGATGGCAACCGGTTCGAGGACACGGTTGCGGCGGTCGTGGCGATCGTGCGCGAGGCGGAGGGGTCGGCCGAACCGGCGGCGCAGGCCGAATCGGCGGTCTCGGCCGAATCGGCGGTCTCGGCCAGACCACGGCGCGCGGCATCGGCCGACCAGCCGATCGAGAGCCACGTCACGCCTCTCATCAGCGGTGTCGCCCTCGTCGCACGCCTCCTCGCACAGACCGTGACCCGCGTCCGATTCGAAGGGGCGATCGACGAGATCCCGCGCGAGGGACCCGTCATTTTCGCGGCCAACCACATCTCGAACGCCGACCCCGTCATCCTCGGCGCGTGGCTCATCCCGCGCCTCGGCCGGCGTCTCCACTGGCTGGCGAAGAAGGAGATGTTCAGCTGGCCGATCGTCGGCTGGCTGGCGACCCACGGCGGGATGCATCCGGTCGACCGCTCGACGGCCGACATCGAGGCACTCCGGCTCGCCCGGCGCATCCTTGACGAGGGTCATCCCCTGTTCGTGTTCCCGGAGGGCACGCGTTCGCCCGACGGGCGTCTCCAGGAGGCGAAGGACGGTGTCGCGGTACTCGCGCTCCGCTCCGGCGCGCCGATCGTGCCGATCGGGATCTCCGGCAGCGACCGCGTCTGGCCGAAAGGGCGGAAGCTGCCGCGCCCCGGCGGGCGGGTGACGGTGACCGTCGGCCGCCCGTTCCGCCTGGCCGACGAGGTCCCGGGGGGCGGCAAGGGCCGGGCGGCCAAGGGCGCCGCGACCCGCTTGCTCATGACCCGCATCGCGGAGCTGCTGCCACCCCGCCACCGCGGCGTCTACGGCGCGGACGTCGAGGAGGGCGTCGCCGTCGGTTGAGGGCGAGTGGCCAGCCGCCCCGGCAGCCGCGGGCAGCCCAATTCGGATCTGGGTCAAGGGGGGAACCGGCGCGCTCGGCCGCCGACCTACGCCGTCGTTTCCCGACGCCGGGCAAGCGTGCAGCTGTGCGACCCCAGTCAACGGTGAATTGGCCGGAGCAGCCGCGCGACCCCAGTCAACGGTGAATTGGCCGGAGCAGCAGCGCGACCCCAATCAGCGGTGAATTGGCCGCCGAGGGGCCCACCGGGGACCCCGTGCGATACTGGACGCGACATGGGAACCGTCCGGGAGGTCCGCATCGCGAAGCGGACCGGCTTCTGCTACGGCGTGCGCGAGGCGATCGACAAGGCCAAGGAGGCGTCGGCCGCCGGCAAGCTGACTCATACCCTCGGCCAGGTCGTCCACAACGAGGGCGTCATCGCGGAGCTCGAGGGGATGGGCATCAAGACCGTCGACGCGCTCGACGACGTCGATCACGGCGCGGCGGTCGTCATCCGCGCCCACGGCGTGAAGCCGGAGGTGATGCAACGGGCCGCGAGCCGCGGGCTCGAGGTCATCGACGGCACGTGCACGTGGGTGCTCCAGGAGCACAAGGAGCTGGCGAAGCTCGTCGAGGAGGGCTACACGATCGTCCTGCTCGGCACGCCCAACCACGCCGAGGTCGTCGGCATGCTCGGCTTCGCGCCCGACGCCATCGTCGTCGACGAGGAGGAGGACTGGGAGCGCATCCCGCGCAAGAAGAAGATGGCCCTCATCAGCCAGTCCACCCAGCCGCCTTGGAAATTCGAGCGGCTCGCCGCGTACATGGTCAGCCGCTCCCATGAGCTCAAGATCGTCAACACCGTCTGCCCGGTCACGATCCGCCGCCAGGAGGACACCCTCGAGACTGCTCGCGAGGTGGACCTCATGGTCGTCGTCGGCGGCCGATCGAGCGCCAACACGAAGGAGCTGACCCGCCTATGCGGGATCGCGGGCACCCCGGCCATCCAGATCGAGGGCGCCCCGGACCTGATCGACGCGACCGCATTCGACGGGCGTGAGGTCGTCGGCGTCACGGGCGGCACGTCGACGCCGATCGAGGACCTCCATGCGGTCGCCCGGCGCGTCCTCGAGCTAGCCGGAACAGGCGAGGCTCGGTCGCACGCTGCCGAGCTGGCCGATCGGGCCCTGGCGGTCGCCGCCACCCCGGCCGGCCGAACGACGTCGCTGCCGAAGACCACCGCCGGCGCGGCGTAGCGACCGGATCGCGATGGCCACGCAGGGCCTGCCGATCGTCGCGATCGTCGGGCGACCCAATGTGGGCAAGAGCACGCTGTTCAACCGGATCGTCGGCGGGCGCGCGGCGATCGTCGAGGACCGCGCCCGCACGACCCGCGATCGCCTGTACGGCGACGCCGAGTGGAACGGGCGCCGCTTCGTCGTCGTCGACACCGGCGGCCTCGAGGTGGACCCGGCCGACCCGATCGAGCTCAAGGTCCAGGAGCAGGCCCGGCTCGCCATCGCCGAGGCGGACGCGATCCTGTTCGTCGTCGATGCCGCCGCGGGCATGACGCCGGCCGACGAGGAAGCGGCGGAACTGCTCCGTCGGGCGACCGCGCCGGTGATCGTCGCGGTCAACAAGGCGGACAACCCGAAGCGCGAGCTCGAGGCGGCCGAATTCCACCGGTTCGGCTGGGATGAGACGTACGCGGTCTCCGCGTCGCACGGGCGCGGAACCGGCGACCTGCTCGACGCCCTCGTCTGGGCCCTGCCGCCCGAGTCGGAGGCGGAGATCGCGCGCAAGGTCCGGGAGCGCGAGGCTGACGCGTGGCAGCGCGAGGTCGCAGCCGGCCGGCTGGAGCCATTCGTCGTCGGGGCGGACGGCGGACCGGCGATCGGGACCGACGGGGCCGATGGAGCAGACGACGAGGCGGCCGACGACGACGCGCCCGATTCGGACCCGGCCGCCCGCGCCTGGGACGCGGCGATGGCGGCCGCCGACGATGAGCCCGCGGCGATCGCGTTCGTCGGTCGGCCCAACGTCGGCAAGTCCAGCCTGCTCAACGCGCTGCTCGGCGAGGAACGCACGATCGTGTCGGAGGTGCCGGGCACGACGCGAGACTCGATCGATACCCGGCTCGCCTGGGGTCGGAGCGAGATCGTGCTCATCGACACCGCCGGCATCCGCCGCCGCGGCAAGGTCGCGAGCGGTCCCGCGGCGGAGCGGTACTCGACGCTCCGCGCCCTCAAGGCGCTCTCCCGGGCCGACGTGGCCGTGCTCGTCATCGATGCCGTCGAGGGCCTGACCTCCCAGGATGCGCATGTCGCGGGCTACGTCGTGGAGGAGGGGAGGGGGCTCGTCGTCGCCGTCAACAAGTGGGACCTCGTGGCCGACAAGACGGACCGCACGTTCGACCAGTACGTCGAATGGATCCGCTCGGAAGCGCCGTTCCTCGACTTCGCGCCGGTCGTGTCGATCAGCGCGAAGACAGGCCAGCGCGTCGGTCGCGTGCTCGAGCTCGCGGTCGACATTTGGGGCGAGCGCCGCAAGCGAGTTCCCACCGCAGAACTCAACCGGCTCCTCGCGTCCGCGACCGATCGCCTCGCCCCGCCGATCGTCAAGGGTCGGCGGCCCAAGATCTTCTACGCGACCCAGGCCGGCGTCGCGCCGCCGACGTTCGTCTTCTTTGCCAACGACGCGTCGAGCGTCCACTTCTCGTATCGACGATACCTCGAGAACCGGTTGCGCGACACGTTCGGATTCCACGGGACGCCGGTCAGGCTCGTGTTCCGCGATCGGTCGGCCGTTCGGCTGCCGCGCCGGAAGGCCGCACGCCCGTCGGGCGGTGGCCGGAGCGGTCGGGCCCGACAGGCACCGTCGGCATCGGCCGGTCGTCCACGAGGTCGGAAGGCCCGCTGATGGACGACCCGCGGGTCGCGATCGTCGGTGCCGGGGCGTGGGGCACGACGCTCGCGTCCCTCGTCGCCGAACGCGAGCCCGTCCTCCTGCTCGCTCACCGCGGCGAGGTCGCGGAGGAGATCCGGCGGGAGCACCGCAACGGGGCTCGGCTGCCGGGGGTCGACCTGCCTGACGCGGTCGTCGCCTCGGCCGACCCGGCCTCGCTCACGACGGCGGTCGATCTCGTCGTGTTCGCCGTCCCGTCGAGCCACCTGCGGGTTGTCGTCGAGCGCGTCGCGCCGTTTGTGCCCGCGTCGGCCGACCTCCTGTCGGTCGTCAAGGGCCTCGAGACCGGGTCGCTGCTCCGGATGACCGAGGTGATCGCGCAGGCCGGCCGATTCGCGTCGGCCCGGGTCGCCGCGCTCTCAGGGCCGAATCTCGCGCTCGAGATCGCCCGGGGATTGCCCGCTTCGGCCGTCGTCGCGGCCGAAGATCCGGATCTCGCCGAACGGATCGTCGCTCGCATCGGGCGGCGGGCATTCCGGCTCTACGTCAACGCCGACGTGCTCGGCGTCGAGCTGTGCGGAGCGCTCAAGAACATCATCGCGATCGCCGCTGGCGCAGCCGACGGACTCGGCTTCGGCGACAACGGCAAGGCGGGGCTCATGACCCGCGGGCTGGCCGAGATGACCCGCCTGGGGATCGCGGCGGGGGCCAACCCGCTCACGTTCGCCGGGCTGGCCGGAATCGGCGACGTCATCGCCACGTGCGGGTCGCGCCTGTCGCGCAACCACCGGCTCGGCGAGGAGCTTGCGCGGGGCCGGACCTGGGCGGACATCGAGGCTTCGCTGCCCGGCGTCGCGGAGGGCGCGTACACGGTCGACGCCGCGCTCGAGCTCGCCCGCCGCCACGACGTCGAGATGCCGATCGCGCAGGAGGTCCACAACGCGCTCTTCGAAGGCAAGAGCGTCCAGCGCTGCCTGATCGACCTCCTGTCGCGCGAATCGAAGGACGAGCTGGCCGACTTCCGACGCTGGGTGGAGCGGCTGTCCGCGGGCTGACCGCGTGCGTCCTGCGATAGCGGTCCGGATGGACTCGCGCATCGCTCTGCTAGACTCCGAGCACAGTCGGGGCGTGGCGCAGTCTGGTAGCGCACCAGTCTGGGGGACTGGTGGTCGTCGGTTCAAATCCGGCCGCCCCGACCAGACTCCCTTCGATCTACGCCGCGGGTGTAACGACGACATCGGTCGCGCGTCCATGCTGAAACCAACGCATGGAGCCTCTGGCCATGACGAGGAAGCAGGGCAGACGCACCCGGGGCGCGGTTGCGCCGGCCGATGACGGGATCGATCACCGTCGCCTGGCCAGCGACATCGGCGCATTCGAGTCGGCCAACGGCCTGCCGCACGACGTGGTCGCGGTGGGACTCGTCGCGCTGGCGGTGGCGACCATTCACACCGTCATGACGGCCGCGCGGAGGCGCGTCGTCGGTCGACGACCCCGGATTTGACCCGCGGTCAGCGCCGCGCGAAGCGACCGGCTTTCGCAGGCTTCGGTCGGAGCGCAGCCATCGCGACCGCGCGCTCGGTGAGCACGGTCTCGACCTCTGCCCGGAGGCGTCGGCCGATGGGCGTGCGGATGAGCCATTCGAGGTAGTCGGGGTCGTTGTCCGCGACCTGGTCGACGGTCCAGCCCGCATAGCGTCCGAAGTCGAGGACGGTGCCTCCGGGGTGGGACGGGCTGGCGGCCTGCGTGACGGAGGCGAAGATCGGCTGGCCGCGCTTGGCGTCGTACACCGCACGCTGGATCGGGTCGCTCAGGACGGACCACGCCTCGTTGAGCTCGACCATTCGGCCGGAATCGCCGCCGGAATCCGGATGGAGCCGCTTGGCGAGGGCCCGATAGGCGGCACGGATCACGTCGGGTTCGGCGCGCGGGCTCACCTGGAGCCGGTCGTACAGGTCCGTC
>Ga0326597_10003509_pt1 | contig 22546 bp, 21 predicted proteins | sample RVTome_12_FD_203789 | JGI IMG/M metagenome (GOLD analysis project Ga0326597, IMG submission 203789) | Soil microbial communities from uranium-contaminated site in the Upper Colorado River Basin, Wyoming, United States - RVT100D185 | ecosystem: Environmental > Terrestrial > Soil > Contaminated >...
TCGTGACGATTGCGGGAAATTCTTCAACCGTCAGGTGCCACATCGCCTCGGGGGTCCCGAACTCGAGAAGCGAGACACCTGCGACACCGGTGATTGCGCGCGCATAGAACTGCGCCGCCCCGCCAATCGCGTTGAGATACACAGCGCCATGAGTCTTGAGCGCGGCCAGGGTCTTGGCTCCCATGCCCCCTTTGCCGATGACGACTCGCACGCCATATCGGCGAATGATTTCGCCCTGGTACGGTTCCTCGCGGATACTGGTCGTCGGGCCGGCGGCCGTGACTCGCCATCGGTCGTCTTCCTTCATCACGACGGGACCGCAGTGATAGAGCACCGCGCCGTGCAGGTCGACCGGAGGGTCATGCTTCATCAGGTGTGCGTGTACGGCATCGCGGCCCGTGAACACCTGCCCGGACACGAGGACGACGTCGCCAACCTTGAGGGAGCGGATCTGCTCTTCGGTCACGGGCGTCTTCAGACGAACCTCGCGTCCCGTACGGGTGAAGCCTGATTGGTCGAGCATCGGGATGATCGGATGCGAGGGGTCTCGATAGAGCCAGCGCTCGATCGCACCCGTGGTCACGTTGACAATGACCCCTAGCCGCCGAAAAGCCCAGCAGTCGTATGCGACCGACACAAAAAAGCTCGCCGGCAGCCGGTTTTGAGCGCCGACCTTACAACCGATGAGCGTGACCTTGCCCCCAAACCCCATCGTGCCAATCTCGAGACTGTTGACCGTGGCCATGATCGACGCCTCGAGATCGGCCAATCGCCGATCGGGGTTGACGTCGTCGAGCGTGCGAAACAGCTGCTCCTTTGCGTGTGCGTACCCAGAGGTGCGATCTCCCCCGATCGACACGCCGACAGATCCGGGGCTGCACCCCTTCCCTTGCGCGTTCCACACGGCGTGCAGGATGCACTTGCGGACACCTTCGAGGTTTCGGTCGGCTCGCCCCAGGTGGGGCAGTTCTGTCGGCAGCGCGTACTGAGCGTTGGTATTCTCACACCCGCCACCCTTGAGAATGAGCTTGACCTCGATCTCGTCACGCTCCCACTGTTCGAAATGGATGATCGGCGTACCTGGCCCGAGATTGTTGCCAGAGTTCTCTCCGGTGATGGAGTCAACCGAATTGGGGCGCAGCTTGCCGCGTCGAGTCGCTTCGACGACCGCCCTCGCGATCTGGTCGCGCATCCAGATGTGATTCGCTCCAACGGGCGTCTTGACCTCGAACGTCGGCATACCGGTGTCCTGGCAGATGGCGCCTTCGTGATCGACAGCCAGGTCGATATTCTGTCCGATGATCGTGAGGGCCTGGGAAGCGCGGGTCCCGACCGGCTCAGCATGGAGGGCGTGTTTCATGGCCGTCCGCACGTCCGGAGGCAATTCGGTCGACGTCCGAACAATCAACTCGACGACACTCTCAAAGAACGATGGAAGCATGAGGGTCCTTCTCTCCTCTCAAGAAGCCGCCAGTATAATCGCTGAAGGGGCCCTGCATGAACTACCGGACCGAGCGCGACTCACTGGGCGAACTCAGAGTGCCCGCAAACGCATACTACGGGATCCAGACCGCACGGGCCATCGAGAACTTCCCGATTAGCGGTCTGCGAGTCCCGGCCTCTCTCATCAGCGCGACCGCGCTCATCAAGAAGGCGGCGGCAAAGGCGAATGCCTCGCTCGGTCGACTCGACCCGGTCGTCGCCGGCGCCATTGCCGAAGCGGCTGACGAGGTGGTGGCCGGCCGGTGGCGGAACCAGTTCCTGGTGGACGTGTATCAGGCGGGCGCTGGTACCTCGCACAACATGAACGTCAACGAAGTCATCGCCAACCGTGCTTCCGAGATCCTCGGAGAACCGCTCGGACGGTATACGCGGGTGAACCCCTATGACCACGTCAACATGGGTCAGTCAACGAACGACGTGTTTCCGTCGGCGCTCCGTCTGGCTCTGCTGCGTGAACATGTCTCGCTCGTCGCAGCGGCGCACGGTCTTGCCGACAGTCTCGATCGGAAGGCCGAAGCATTCGCACGGGTCGTGAAGACCGGTCGCACACACTTGCAGGACGCCGTTCCCATCACCCTTGGACAGGAATTCGGCGGCTATGCCGCCTGTGTGAGACACGGCTCGCAGGACGTCGCGCTGGCCTCTGAACAGCTGCGAGAGATGAACATCGGAGCGACGGCGGTCGGAACGGGCCTGAATGCGGGTGAAGACTACCGCGTCCTCGCGATCGAGCACCTGATGCGAGACAGCGGCGTGAACGTGCGGCCGGCCGAGAATCTCTTTCGCGTCACGCAGAGCATGGGGGACGTCCTGGCTTACTCGGGTGCGATGCGACGACTGGCTGTCGAGCTTGGCAAGGTCGCCAGTGACCTGCGCCTGCTCGCGATGGGCCCACGCGCCGGACTCGCGGAGATCTCACTGCCGGCGGTACAACCGGGATCGTCGATCATGCCGGGGAAGATCAACCCGTCGGTGCCAGAAATGGTCAACCAGGTCTGCTTTCAGGTGATCGGATGTGACACGACGATCGCCGTGTCCTGCGAAGCCGGCCAGCTCGAGCTGAACGTGATGATGCCGGTTGTGGCCTGGAACGCGCTCCATGTTTCGACGATTCTTCGACAAGCCATGATCGTCCTCGACACCAGATGCGTGCGGGACCTGGTCGCAAACGTCGGCCGCGCCCGGGAGCTACTCGACCGGAGTACGGCGATGGCCACCGCGCTCAGCCCCTACATCGGATACCGCGTGACGGCGGAGATTGCGACCGAGTCGGTCAGAACCGGCCGCTCGATTCGCGAGCTTGTGCTCGAGCGCCAACTCCTCGACGAGGAACAGATTGACGGCATCCTGTCCGTGGACGCCATGACGCGGGGCGGTATCACGGGGCGAGGCAAGGACTGAGACATGTCACATCACCAGCGGCTCAGAGCGGCTTTGGCATCCGCCTGTTTGGCATCGGTGCTTGCCTTCGACGTGACCGCTCAGCAGCGGCCGAGCGGTGGCCTCTTTCCGCCGCAGGACCTCGGTCGCATCGAGAGCCCTGATCGCGACCAGTGGAACAAGCCCGACTTGATCATGGACCTCGTGCAGATCGCGGAAGGCGACGTCGTCGCCGAGATCGGGGCTGGCGGGGGCTGGTTCACTATACGTCTGGCGCGTCGCGTCGGACCAGGCGGAAAGGTATACGCGGAAGACATCCAGCCGCTGATGATCGAAGCGATCAGCGGTAAGGCCCGGCGCGAAGGCCTCGACAACGTACAGACGGTGCTTGGAACCACGGAGGACCCGCGCCTTCCGGAACCCGTCGACGCTGCGCTGATCGTGGACGCGTACCGTGAGGTTGAGAACCCGGTCGCTCTTTTGCGGAACGTGGCACAGTCCCTCAAGTCCCAGGGCCGAATCGCCATCGTGGAATTCAATGCCGGCGGAGGTGGTCCGGGGCCGGAAGCCGAGGAGCGAGTCAGTCCGGCCGTGATCCTCGCTGCCGCCGAGGATGCGGGCCTGCAACTGCTGGCCCGAGAGCCAATCCCTCCGTTTCTGTTTCTCCTGGTCTTCGGGAAGATGTCACCCGTGCCCATCCCATGAGCGCCTCGACGACGCCAGCGTGCGGACGCTCACACCAGCGCGGGACGCGGCCCAAGCGGCGGCTGGCCCCTTTCTCTGGGACGAGGCCGCCACCGCTTGGCTTTCGGGCAGACTCGGTCCACCCGTATACTGGATGGGTGAATGTTCCGCTCTTGTCGATCGGTCCGGAGCCGCTGACCCTCGAACCGCTCGTCGCGGCGGTCCTGGCGCGCCCGGGGCAGAACATTGGCGGCGACGGGGCGGTTGCCGTGTTTCTTGGGCTCGTACGAAACCACAACCTGGATCGTGAGGTGCGGCACCTCGAATACGAGGCGTTCGAACCCATGGCGCGAACGGTTTTTGGGCGGATCGCGGCTGAAGTCGCCGTGCGCTGGCCGGGGGCGCGCCTGGCGTTGCACCATCGCGTCGGCCGTCTGGAGATCGGGGACGCCAGCGTGGCGATTGCCGCGGCGACACCCCATCGGGCCGATGCGTTTGCTGTCTGCCGGTATGCCATCGAGCGCGTGAAGCACATCGCGCCAATCTGGAAGCGCGAGTTTTTTGAAGGCGGCGACGTGTGGATCGAGGGTGCCACGGCCAATCCGGATGACACCGAGGCTCTGGCAGCGGCCGAGCGAGTCGCATGCGCGTGACCATCCGCCTGTTCGCGCGCCTTCGAGACATCGCGGGTGCGGCGGAGCTGACGCGAGAGGCCGCGTCGGGCGCAACGGTCTCCTCGATCTGGCAGCAGCTTGTCGGCGAGTTCCCTGAGCTGGCCGCGTACGAGCGCTCGATCTCCGGCGCCCTCAACGCCGAGTACGCGCGGATGGATCAACCGATTCACGACGGCGACGAGGTCGCGTTCCTGCCACCCGTGTCGGGCGGCTGACCTCGTCGGCTCCGAGGACCGATCGAGCTGGGGCCGCACGACACGCCAAGAGCAGCGGCGGGGACGTCAGCGACAGGGGGCGGTGCCCCGCGAGAACCGACTATGTTCGACAGACTGACAGCAACCGAGCAGCAATACGAAGCGCTTCTTCAGTTGCTCGGCTCGAGCGAAGTTCAAAGCAATCCGGCCGAATACCGCAAGCACGCCAAGGCTTTGGCCGAGATCGAACATCTGACGCAGCGATTCCGCCAGTACAAACGCGTCACGAAGGACATCGCCCAGACCGAGGAACTGATTACTGGCGGTGAGCCCGACCTGAAAGAGCTCGCCCAGGAAGAACTGAAGTCGCTCATCGCCCGACGCGAAGCACTCGTAAGAGACATCAAACTCCTGCTCGTCCCCAAAGACCCGAATGACGAAAAGAACGTCGTGCTCGAAATTCGGGCGGGAACGGGCGGCGACGAAGCAGCGCTCTTTGCAGCAGACCTGTTCCGGATGTACTCGAAATACGCCGAACGTCAGGGCTGGCGGCTCGAGATAATGTCGAGCAGTGAAACGGGAGGCGGCGGCCTGAAGGAGATCATCGCCACCATCGAGGGACACGGCGCTTACAGTCGCCTCAAATACGAGAGCGGTGTCCACCGGGTACAACGTGTTCCGGCCACCGAAGCGAGCGGGCGAACGCACACGTCGACGGCGACGGTCGCCGTCCTGCCAGAGGCAGAGGAAGTCGACGTCCAGATCAACGACAAAGACCTGCGAATCGACACCTTCTGTTCAAGCGGACCCGGCGGCCAGAGCGTGAACACCACCTATTCGGCGGTGCGTCTCACCCACATTCCGACGGGTCTCGTCGTGTCCCAGCAGGACGAAAAGTCTCAAATCAAGAATCGTGCGAAAGCCATGAAGGTCCTTCGGGCCCGCATCTACGAATTGGAACTGCGCAAGCAACAGGAAGCCATCGCAAAGGACCGCAAGAGTCAGGTTGGGACAGGGGAGCGTTCGGAAAAGATTCGAACCTACAATTTCCCTCAGAATCGGATCACCGATCACCGGATTGGATTCACCACCCATCGCCTCGCCGAGGTGCTGAACGGCGACCTCGCAGAGTTCGTCGACGAGCTGAGCACGCACGATCGGTCCGAGAAGCTGAAAGATGCGACCAACGTGGCTGAGCACGACAAGGTCGGTCCGCGCGAGGCCTGACCTGCAGGCGTGAGTGTGCATCGCGAGGTTTCCGCCGCACGAGACCGGCTCCGGCAGGCTGGCATCGACACGGTCGAGGCCGAGCTCGATGCCCGGCTGCTCGCTCAGCATGTACTGGGCTGGGATACGGCTCGCTACTTCAGCTCGGCCGACGAGCCCGCCTCGGCCACCTTTCTCCAGCCTTACGCGCGCTGTGTCGCCAGGCGCGCCGCGCGTGAGCCGCTTGCGTATATCGTCGGCCACCGTGAGTTCTGGGGCCTGACTTTCGAGGTCACTCCCGCCGTCCTCGTCCCGCGACCAGAGACCGAGCTGCTGGTGGAAGCCAGCCTCGACACCTACCCTGACCGGTCCGCGCCACTCGACATCGCGGACGTCTGTACCGGTAGCGGCTGCCTCGCAGTTGCGCTGGCGTCTTCGTACCCGAACGCACGAATTGTCGCGATTGATGTGTCCGCCGACGCGCTCACCGTTGCTCGACGCAATCTCGCGCGCCACGGCGTCGCGGAGCGAGTGGCTCTTCTTCAGGACGACCTCTTCAGCCGAGGCGGCCGGCATTTCGATCTCATCGTGGCCAATCCGCCGTACGTTCCCGAGCCAGAACGGGGCTCGGTTCAGCCGGAAGTCCGAGACTTCGAACCCGCGATTGCGCTGTTTGCCGGCAGCGACGGGATGTCGGTCATTTCCCGGCTGGTGCCATCGGCCATCGAGCGGCTCGTCCACGGCGGCACTCTGGCCTTCGAGTTCGGCATGGGCCAGGGCGAGGCCGTACGCGATTTGATCTCACGCGCCCCCGGCCTCAGAATGAGTAGCGTCAATGAGGACCTGCGAGGCATACCGCGCGTGGCACTCGCACAGCGCGTTTCAAGGACCGTATGAGCACCTGTCTGTTCTGCAAGATCGTCAAGCGCGAGATCCCCGGTTCCATCGTGTACGAAGACGACCACCTTCTGGCTTTCGAGGACATCAACCCGCAAGCCCCACTGCACGTCCTGATCATTCCGAAGCGTCACATTGCGTCACTGAACGACCTTGGCGTCTCGGATGATCGGCTCGTTGGTGAAATCGTTCGCCGCGGCGCGGCCCTCGCACGCGAACGCGGCTTCTCCGACAGCGGCTTTCGGGCGGTGTTCAACACGAACGCGGAGGCCGGACAGACCGTCTTCCACATCCATCTTCACGTCCTGGGCGGGCGCCGTATGAAGTGGCCACCTGGCTAATCTAAGACGCGAACAGAAGGTCACGCAGCTCGCGGAGTGAACGCACGACGGGAACACCTCTGTTGGCGAGATCCTCTTCACTGGGATGGCGGATCGGGCCACGGTGCAAGAGCGCCGCGCGCATCCCGGCTCCGAGCGCACCCTCCACGTCCTGTCTCACATGATCGCCAACCATCATGGCCTGGGTCGCGAACACATTGACCCCTTCCAACGCCGCGTGAAAGATACTCGGGTGGGGCTTCATGTAGCCGTGGTCGGACGATGAAATGGTGTAGTCAATCAGTCCCTGTAGCTTGAAGTGGGATTGAAACGAGTCAAGGCAGCGGTGGGAATTCGAAATCAGGCCGATTCGAATGCCCGCCGCGACCAACTCGCGAAGGACGTCAGCCACCTCGTCGTATAACTCGAAATGCCGGCACGCCGCCCACTCGTCGGAGATCTCACGGGCGCATGCATCGAGGGCGTCGCCGCGACCACCCATCATCTCCAGAATATGCCGCGTGTAGCGCACGAAGATCTCAGCGTCGTATCGCGCTTCGTCAGGTTCCTCGAGGATCGGGGCTGCGCTGTCAACCGCGCGGTCGAACGCTGCGACGTCAACAACCAGGCCGTGGTTTCGCGCGAACAGGAGGTACCCCTCGCTTTGAAAGGTTGGGCCCGGATAGATCAGCGTGAAGTCCACGTCGAAGAAAACCGCCCGCACAGACCCCGTCTGGCCCCACGGTGTGCCGTCACGATGGATTTCCTGATGACCACGGAGGGGGAGCGACAGGCCTCGGAAGCGTTTCCTGCTATGTCGCGCGATCGAACCGAGTCCCGTCGAGAAGGCCATCCATTCATTATAAAATCAAGAGATATTCATGCCTGACTGGAAAGACACCGTCAACCTGCCGCGCACCGAGTTCCCGATGAAAGCCAACCTCCCGACGGCCGAGCCGGACACGCTCGCCCGATGGGTCAAGACGGACCTCTATGGCCAGATTCGGGCGGCCCGCCGCGGCGCTCCCAAGTTCGTGCTGCACGACGGTCCGCCCTACGCCAACGGAAACATCCACATCGGCACGGCGATGAACAAGATCCTCAAGGATCTGATCGTGAAGTCGAAGTCCATGACCGGGTACGACGCCCCGTACGTCGTCGGCTACGACTGCCATGGTCTTCCCATCGAATTACAGGTCGATCGCGAGCTCGGCAAGCGGAAGCGCGACCTGACGGTCGCCGAGTTCTGCCGGGCGTGCCGCGCGTACGCCGAACGGTTCATCGGCACGATGACGGCGCAGTTCCAGCGCCTCGGCATTCTCGGCACGTGGGACGAGCCATACCTGACGATGGACTTCAGGTATCAGGCCGCCATCGTCCGGGCGTTCGGTCGTTTCGTCGAACAAGATCTCGTCTACAAGGGCAAGAAGCCCGTTCATTGGTGCATTCACTGCAGGACGGCCCTGGCTGAAGCGGAAGTCGAGTACGAGGATCACACGTCACCGTCGATCTACGTCGAGTTCGCTCTCGGCAAGGACAGCGAGGACACCCTCGGTGCGCGCGTGCCTGGCCTCGCGGGGCGCGAGGTGTCGGTGCTCATCTGGACGACGACGCCTTGGACCATTCCGTCGAATCTGGCCGTCGCATTTCATCCCGATCTCGATTACGCGGCCTACGACATCGGCGGCCGTGCCGTCATCGTCGCTGAGGGTCTGGCTCCGACGGTCGCGGAGGCCGTCGGGAAGACATTCGGGGAACCCATCGCGCGGATGAAGGGCGCACAGCTCGAGCGGCTCCGGTTCCAGCATCCGCTCTATACGCGCGATTCAGTCGCCGTCGTCGGAGACTACGTCACCCTGGACGCCGGGACGGGTGCGGTTCACACGGCGCCTGGTCACGGAAGCGACGACTTCAACACCGGGATGAAGTACGGCCTCGATATCTACGCGCCGGTTGGCCCGGGTGGACGATTTCTCGAGTCGGTCGAATTGTTTGCCGGGATGAAGGTCTTCGACGCGAATCCAAAGGTCGAGGACGCGCTCCGGCAGAACGGCCGCCTCTGGCACAGCGGATCGATCACCCACCCGTACCCGCACTGCTGGCGATGTCACCGTCCGGTCATCTTTCTGGCGACCTCGCAGTGGTTCATCAAGATGAACGGCGTCCTCAACGCAGAGGGGGCTGAACGGGCCATGACCCTGCGCGAGGCGGCGCTCGACGCGATTGACAACCATGTGGCGTGGCTCCCCTCGTGGGGGCACGACCGGATCTACAACATGGTCGCCAATAGACCGGATTGGTGTATCTCTCGCCAGCGCGCGTGGGGAGTTCCGATCCCGGCCGTCGATTGCACCAAATGCAGAGAGGCCATCGTCACACCCGCACTGGTCGAACGCGCCGCGGCAGTGTTCAGCCAGTACGGCGCAGACGCCTGGTACGAAAGACCTATCGAAGAATTCATCCCGGAAGGATTGCGTTGCCCGGCCTGCGACGGCGACACGTTCGAACGAGAAATGAATATCTTGGACGTCTGGTTCGACTCTGGCTCGAGCCACGAGGCTGTCCTCTCAGTCCATCCAGAACTGACGTGGCCAGCGGACGTGTACCTCGAGGGGAGCGATCAACACCGCGGATGGTTCCAAAGCTCCTTACTGGTCGGCCTCGGCACACGTGGGCGAGCACCGTTTCGAGAGGTGGTGACCCACGGGTTCGTCGTCGCCGAAGACGGAAAGAAGATGTCCAAGTCGCTCGGCAACTTCATCGAGCCGCAGGATGTCATCCAACAGAGTGGCGCCGACGTCCTGCGCCTGTGGGTGTCGATGGGTGATTACACACAGGAGATTCGAATCAGCAAAGAAATCCTCGCCAGAGCTGTCGAAGCCTACCGGAAGATCCGGAATACGCTGCGATACCTGGTCGCGAACCTGTACGACTTCGACCCTGGCTCAGACCTGGTCGAGCTCGACCGCCTCGAGGAAGTCGATCGGTTCATACTTGCCCGCTACGCGGACGTCGCCCAACGAACAGTCAAGAACTACGAACGTTACGACTACGGAACGATCTTTCAGTCGCTGAATGCATTTACCACCATCGACCTCAGTGCCTTCTACGCCGATGTGTCGAAGGACAGGCTGTACACGTTCTCACCGGCTTCGCGTCAACGCCGCTCGGCGCAAACGGCCATGTACATCATGGTCGATGGACTGACACGCTTGGTGGCTCCGATCCTGTCGTTCACAGCCGACGAGCTCTGGCGTGTTCTTCCCGGCGACCGCGAGGCCTCGGTGCACATGGCGACTTTTCCTTCGACGGCGTCGTTGGGGGGACTCGAGGATCCCGAACTCCTGAAACGGTGGAGCGCATTGATCGCGTTCCGGGACCGAGTGCTGGCTGAAATCGAACCGCTGCGCAAGGCGAAGCAGATCGGAAGCTCGCTTCAGGCGAAGGTGGTGGGCTCGGCGCTTCCTCCGCTGCTCGTCCCGCTGGAACCCTACCTGGCCGACCTGCCGATGCTCTGCATCGTGTCGGAGGTCGAGCTGCGGCCGCTGCCAGATGCGTCGGGTGCCGACGGAGAAGACGACGGTATGCAGATCACGATCGAACGAACGTCGGGTGTCAAGTGTGAGCGCTGTTGGCGGTACGTCCTTTCGCTGTCGAGCGAACCCGACTCTGCCGGCCTGTGCGACCGCTGTCTCGAGGCCCTTCACCTAACGCGGCTCGCTGGCCTCGAGGTCGGCAGCGAGCCGGGCGTGTGAGGATGGAGGGACCTCGACGTGGGATGCGGCGTCTCGAGATTTGGATTCCTATCGTTGTCGTCGCTCTCGATCAGGGAACGAAAGCACTTGTACGGGCAGGACTGGCGGTGAGCGAAACTCTCGTCGTCGTTCCCGGGTTCATGAATCTGACCCACGTTCGGAACACCGGAGCCGCTTTCGGCATGTTCAACGCGGCAGACTTCCCGTACAAGACGCTCATGCTAGCGACGATCGCCTTCGCAGGGCTCGTGCTTCTTGGATTCTACGCGGCTCAATTGCCGCGGGAGCAGTTCTTGGCCCGTCTCGGTCTGGCACTCATCCTCGGGGGCGCCGCCGGCAACCTCATCGACAGGCTGGTCGAAGGGTCGGTGGTGGACTTCGTCGACGTCTACTTTGGGACGTGGCATTTTTGGGCGTTCAACGTCGCAGATTCGGCGATTACCGTCGGAGTGTCGGTCATGCTCCTTGATCTACTGGGAATGGGCACACATGTATCCAAGACTGTTTGAGCTCGGGCCGATCACGGTCTATTCCTACGGAGTCCTCCTGGCGGCCGCCTACCTGCTGGGGCTGAGATACGCGATGCACCGGGCAACCGCACGCCAGCTCGATCAGACGCGGGTTCTCGATCTCGGCATCTACATCATCATCAGCGCCCTGATCGGCGCCAAGCTGCTCCTCCTACTCACGGACGTCGGCAGGTACCTCGAGAACCCGCGCGAGCTCCTCAGTCTCGTCCGCGTGGGTGGAGTCTTCTACGGCGGTCTCGTCATGGCCGTGGTTGTTGCCCTGTGGTACATCCGCCGCGTGGGGCTCCCCTTGTGGACGACCTGTGATGTGTTCGCCCCGGGAATTGCGCTCGGCCATGTTGTCGGCCGTATGGGCTGCTTCTTCGCGGGGTGCTGTTACGGTGCGCCTGCGGGCGTTCCGTGGGCGATCACGTTCACCGATCCGTTCGCCGCCGCCAACGTCGGGACCCCGCTCAACGTGCCGCTGCACCCGACGCAACTGTACGAGGCGGGCGCCGAAGGACTCATTCTCGGGATCCTGCTTGCTACCGAGACTCGCGGGAACCGCTTTGCGGGACGAACGTTCTGGCTGTATATGCTCTTGTACGCGGCGTCGCGTTTTGCGATCGAGTTCTACCGTGGCGATCCCCGTGGCACGGTGGGCGTCTTCTCTACCTCGCAATTCATCTCCGTGATACTCGCGCCACTGGCGCTCGTCATGCTCGTCTACCTCTCGCGGCAGCAGGAGCCAGCGCCCAAGCGTGCCAGACGGAAGGCTGCGTGATCCACCGGATCGCCGTTCCTGAAGACGCCGCTGGCGCGCGATTGGACCGCTTTCTCGCTTCGGTGCTCGGGGATCTCTCCCGGTCGAACATACAGCGGCTGGTCCATGAGGGGCGGGTAGAGGTCAACGGTCGGCCGGCAAAGGCCAACCAGGCCGTCAAACCCGGACAAAACGTGTCCGTCGATGTACCTGAGCCCGTCGACTCAACACCCGTCGCCGAGGCACTGCCCCTCCCAATCGTCTTCCAGGATCAGGACCTTATCGTGGTCGACAAACCGGCTGGGATGGTCGTCCATCCGGCAGGCGGCCATTCGAGCGGCACCCTTGTGAACGCCTTGCTCCATCACATCGGCGACCTGAGCGGCATCGGCGGCGAGAAACGACCCGGGATCGTCCACCGTCTCGACCGCGGCACGTCCGGCCTGATGGTCGTCGCCAAGCACGACCGCGCTCACGACGAGCTCTCCCGACAGTTTCACGACCGCGAAGTGGAAAAGGAGTACGTCGTGCTCGTCTGGGGAGTTGTCCACGCCGGCCGTCGCATCGATCTTCCGATCGGACGTGATCCAGCGAACAGGAAGCGGATGTCGTCCCGAGCCAGGCGCAGCCGTGAAGCCATCACGCGAATCGTCCAGACGGAGGCCGTCGCACGGGGCCTAACCCTGGCCCGCGTGGCCATTCACACGGGCCGAACACACCAGATCCGCGTACATCTCAGCGCGATTGGTCATCCAGTCGTTGGCGACGCGCTGTACGGCGGCGTTCGTCGCCGGGTACCGGGGGACTTGACGACGGTGAAGCGGCTCGACCGCCCTTTTCTGCACGCCTCCCGCCTCGTTTTCCGGCATCCGGCGGACAGCCGCAGGATGGAGTTTGACAGCGACATACCCGCGGATCTTCAGAGCGTCCTCGACGAATTGAGAGCGACGCACGCCGAATAGACTGAACCTTAGTGGAACCACCTACAGGACAGGAGTGACATGGCAACCGTGTTCACCGGGCGCGTCTTCTCGGTCGAGGTCGAGCGCAAGACATTTCCGAACGGGTCCGCGCACACAGTCGAGATCGTCCGGCATCGACCTTCGGTGGTGCTCATTCCGATCAGGGACGATGGTCGCATCGTTCTGATTCGACAGTTTCGACCGAGCATCAACCGCGACCTCTGGGAGCTACCGGCAGGAAGCGTGGAACCCGGCGAGACGGTTGAGGAGGCTGCCATCCGAGAGTGCGAAGAGGAAATTGGAGTCCTGCCGCGCGTGGTCGAGCGGCTGACAGGAATCTTTCTCGCACCAGGCTTCTGCGACGAAGAGCTCATCTACTTCCGCCTCTCCGATTTCCTCACGCCGGGGCCCGCCGCGAGACGTGCACCAGACGAAGACGAGGACATACACGCGGAGCCGTTCACCGTTGAAGAGGCCAAGGGCATGCTGGCCGATGGCACGATTGTCGATCTGAAGACGGCGTTCGGGCTGACGCTCCTCTGAGGACGAACGGCCTCGGCGAAATGCCGCCACTCTGTCGGGCAGTGTGCAGCTGGTCCGGCTGGCACACGCCAGCCGTCCGGACTGATCCCGTCGCCAGCACGGCGGCGTGGACCAGTCGCTGCCTCTCGAGCGGGAGGACGCGGTTTCGGGTCGATGTGATTACGAGCGGTCGCGACGACCGGAACGTTACACCTCAGGGGCGAGCGGCAACAGGCCCGCGCGCCTTCGGTTCCTTGGTGTCGCGCTTCATCGGAGGGACGTCGGTCGAGACAGGCTGAAGCGCAAGCGCTAGCACCTCGTCGATCGACGACACCAGGTGAACCGTCAGCCCTTTCCGAAGCTCGGGGGTTAGGTCTTCGTTGACGTTCTTGCCGTTTTGCCTCGGCAGAATGACCTCGTGAATGCCCATCCTCCGCGCCGCCAAGACCTTTTCCTTGATTCCACCGACGGGGAGCACGCGGCCCGACAGCGTCAGCTCTCCGGTCATCGCGATGTCCCCACGCACGGGACGACCGGTGAGCTCGGACGCCATCGCCGCCGCCATCGTCACTCCGGCTGACGGCCCGTCCTTGGGAATGGCGCCCGACGGAACGTGCACGTGCATTTCCGCGTTCTTGAAAAACTCAGGATCGACGCTGTATTCGCGGGCGTGCGTGCGCAACCACGACAGCGCGGCTCGCGCTGATTCTTTCATCACATCGCCTAGTTGCCCCGTAAGGGTCAGTGAGCCGGTTCCGGCCATCCGGGATGCCTCGATGAAGAGGACTTCTCCGCCGACCGGCGTCCACGCCAAGCCAATGGCGACTCCGGGTTCCTTCGTGCGCTGCTCGAGCTCCTCGTCGAGGAACTTCGGAGCCCCGAGCATCTGTACGATCACTTCAGGCGTGACGGTCACCGACGCCTCATCGCCCTCGGCTCGTCGACGCGCTGCCTTTCGGCAAATCGAGCCGATCTCGCGTTCGAGGTTCCGAACGCCTGCCTCGCGGGTGTACCCGCGAATCAGCTGCCTGAGGGCCTCCGGCGTGAACGTCAGTCCCTCGGCGCTCAGCCCGTGATTCTTGACCTGTCGATCGACGAGATGATCCGTCGCGATGGCCAGCTTCTCTTCTTCCGTGTAGCCAGCGAGCTCGAGTACCTCCATGCGGTCCCTGAGAGGCGCTGGTACTGGATCAAGCACGTTAGCCGTGGTGATGAAAAGGACCTCGGACAGATCAAACGGCACATCCAGGTAATGGTCCCGGAACGTATGGTTCTGCTCTGGATCAAGGACCTCGAGCAGAGCCGAGGATGGGTCTCCTCGGAAGTCAGAGCCGAGCTTGTCGATCTCATCGAGAATGAACACCGGATTCTTCGACTCCGCGCGACGCAGGCCCTGAATGACCTGTCCAGGGAGCGCACCGATATAGGTCCGCCGATGGCCTCGAATCTCGGCTTCGTCCCGCATGCCGCCGAGAGAGATCCTGACGAACTTCCTCCCGAGAGACTCGGCGATGGAACGAGCCAGCGACGTCTTCCCGACGCCGGGCGGCCCGACGAAGCACAGGATCGGTCCTTTGACAGCGGGATTCAGCTTGCGAACTGCGAGGTACTCAAGAATGCGATCTTTGGCCTTTTCGAGCCCCGAATGGTCGGTGTCAAGCACTTGTTTGGTATGAACGAGATCGATCACTTCATCGGTACGGGCCGACCACGGGAGTGACACGAGCCAATCGAGGTAGGTGCGCGAGACCGTGTACTCGGCCGCCGCCGCCGGCATCTTCGACAGCCGCTCAAGCTCGCGGAGAGCTTCCTTCTTCACGCCTTCGGGCATGCCCACCGCTTCGATTTTTTCCGAGAGCTCTTCGATCTCCTTCGTCTGGTCGTCGCCTTCGCCCAACTCCCTTTGAATCGCCTTCATCTGCTCTCGCAGGAAGTACTCTCGCTGGTTTCTCCCGACCTCTGACTGCACTTGCGACTGGATCTTCGAGCCGAGCTCGAGCACCTCAAGTTCCTTGATCAGGATTCGATTCAGGCTGTCCATTCGAGCGCGGATGTCGAGCGTTTCGAGCACTTCTTGCTTGACGGCCGTGCTGATCGTCGAAAGGCTCGACGCGATGAAGTCCGCCAGGCGCCCAGGCTCCGCGACGTTCGTCGCCAACGTCTGGAGGTCGTCTGAAAGTAGCGGGGAGAGCGAGACCACCTGCTGGAAATTCGTCTTGATGTTGCGGGCCAACGCGTCGATCTCGAGCCGATCTGCGTCGTTGGCGTCCTCGCTCACCGGGCTAACGCGCGCGCGTACGAACGGCGTCGTCGACACAACCTCATCCAGTCTCAGACGGGCCAGCCCCTGGACGATGAGGCGCAGGCTGCCGTCGGGCAGCTTGAACATCTTGTGGATGTGCGTGGCAGTGCCCACGGCGTACAGGTCAGCCTGGCCAGGCTCGTCGACCGTCGCGTCACGCTGCGTGAACACCGCAATCAGCTTGCCGCCTGCGATCGCGTCGTCGATCAGCCGGACCGAGCTTTCGCGGGCGACGGCCAGCGGCATGAAGGAATTGGGAAAGAGAACCGTGTCGCGGAGCGGCAGAATCGGCAACTCGGGCGGAATCGGTCTATCGCCGGCGGACACGTCGTCTGGCTTGAAGCCTTCAAGGTGATCGCTCATGGCGGCCTCACTTGTATTCGAAGCGGCAATGGTATCAAAACACCGCTGCCGCGGTTCTTCTGACGGTTGGGGAGTGCCGGTGGGTAAGGAACGACGGGGCCCCACCACCGGCGGAGCCCCCGGATCTTGGGACGCCGGTTCTTACATATCGTAAAACAAGGACGAGGATCCGCGCCTCGCGGCCACTTGTCGAGCGCGCTCAGCCGTCTCCCGGGCCTCCTCGCAGCCCTTGCAACGAACCGCGAACGGAAGTGCGCGTAGCCGCTTCTCAGCAATCTCCCCGCCGCACTCGAAACAATTGCCGTAGTCGCCCTCGTCCAGGCGCTGCAGAGCGTCGTCGATCTTATTCAACGTCTCCGACTTCATCTGGATGAGCGCGAACTCGATGTCATCCTGGATGTCGGCTTCGGAGCTCTCGACAGCATCCAGGACTTCCTGATGCTTCCCACCCCAGGTCCCGTCAGCGCGAACGTCGCGCATCTTGAGCTGGACTTCGTTTTGAAGCTCGAGCCGACGCTCCTCGAGCATTCGCTTCAATTCCACAGAGCGGGACCGGTTCTTCGCCTCGGTGCCTGCTTTGGTTTTCGCCTTCATGACGTCGCTCCTTCCGTGCCCGTCATCCCGGGCCGTCCGCCTACTTGTGAGAGAGTTCCGCGAGTATGCAAATTACTGGCCAAGTCTATTCCGAACTCATGTCCCATTGCAAGCAGTACTCTTGCCAACGGCCAGCAGTCGTCCGGGGAGCCCGTCTACTATCGGTCCCATCACGCGATCTATCCACAGTCACCCGTGAGAAAACGTTGATAACATGCATTAGGGTCAATGATTTAGATAGTCCTTATTCCCCTAGAATCGACCGATCGTTCAAATTCATATGTCGATTAGACGCAGTAACACTCTCTGGGGTTCGATCCGCCGTGTTCTATCCATGTGTCCGCTTTCGTAGACGACAAGACTGTGCGACTTCTACGCGACCTAGGGGCAAAAGCTGCAAAGTGAGGACGGCCCTGGTCGCGCGACCATACAATAGTGGACCGTGACCTGCCCTCTTTGTGGCCTGCGAAAGGCCAAACGCCGCTGTCCGGCCCTTGGCCATTCGATCTGTGCTGTGTGTTGCGGGTCCAAGCGCCTTAGAGAGATCAACTGTCCACCTGACTGCATCTACCTCGCGGCCGCTCGCGAGCACCCCCCGGCGGTGGTTCTCAGACAGCAGCAGCATGATTTTGGGCTCCTCATGCAGTTGCTGCGCGACCTGAACGAGCGCCAGTCCCAGCTCTTCGTGCTCGTGGCGGGTGTGATCGTCCGGCACCGCCCCCTGGAGTTCCAGCCTCTCCTCGACGACGACGTGAGCGCGGCCGCGGCCGCGCTGGCAGCAACGTTTGAAACCGCCGCGCGCGGCGTGATCTACGAGCATCGACCGGAGTCCCCGGTTGCAGGGCGGCTGGCGGGTGATATCAATACGGTGCTAAGCGAAGCGGGCAAGAACGGCGGAACCGCGTTCGAGCGGGACGCAGCGGTTGTCCTCCGGAGGATTGAGGCAGCCGTCGCTGAGGTCACGAAGAGGACCGAGCGCGACCCCGGAAACCGCCGGCCGTTCCTTGAACTGCTCGGGCGAACCCTCGCCAAGGATGGACCGGCGCTAGAACAGCGCGCAGGCGAAAGTCCTGGCTTGATAGTGCCCTGGTGGGCCAGTATACTTTGAGATTCGCCCAACCGCGGGCGCCTTCACAGGGACGGAACATGGCCAAGCGCTGCGAGATTTGCGGGAAGGGTCCGGTCTTTGGCCGGCGGGTAAGCCACGCGCACAACGTGAGCTCGCGGCGCTTCGAGCCGAACCTTCAGACGGTTCGCGCCGTCGTGAACCGGGGCAACAAGCGCATCCGCGTCTGCACTCGCTGCCTGCGGTCCGGAAAAGTCGTCAAGGCGGCCTGAATATGAGAGCCGCCATCGCGGCCTCTGGCGCTCCGCAGGCGATCGGCCCCTACTCGTCGGCACTTCGCGTCGGCAGCCTGCTGTTCATCTCCGGGCAACTACCGCTCGAGCCCGCTTCAGGTCACCTTGTCGACGGCGACGTCAGCGCGCAGACACGACGCGTGTTGGAGAACCTCGGCGCGCTGCTGACCGCGGCCGGCCTCGCCTACGCTCACGTCGTTCGAACCACGATCTTTCTTGCCGACATGGAAGACTTCGGAAGCGTCAACGAGATCTATCGCTCGTACTTTAGCGAGCCGTATCCAGCGCGCTCGACCGTCCAGGTGGCTCGGCTACCCCGCGACGCGCGGGTGGAAATCGACGCGATCGCCAGCTACGACGCCGACGGCCCGCGCTGACGCGCTGCTCTCACGGCACCGGGCCCGCCCGCTCGACACCCAGGACACCGGCGACACTTCTGAGCGCCCTCATCACTTTCTCGAGCTGCTTCAAGTCGTTGATCTCGACGGTGACATCGATCCGGCCTCGGTGTTCCGGGTCGCTCCGCGCCTCCAGATTGCTGATATTGGTGTTGATGTCGGCGATCTTCGCGCTGACAGCCGCCAGCAGGCCTTTTCGATCTTCAACCTCCATCGTCAACTTGACCGTGTAGCTCCCTGAAGCCCCGTCATTCTTGTCCCACTCAACCTCGATCCGCCGTTCGGCGTCGTACAGGAGATTGACGACGTTTGGACAGGCTGCCGAATGAACGGACACCCCTTTGCCACGGGTGATGTAGCCGACGATCTTTTCGCCGCGAATCGGATTACAGCACCGGGCGCGGACCACCATCACATCGTCCGAGCCACGAACCTTGATCTTGGCGTCTCGAGAGCCGAAGACCCGTCGAACGGCCACCGCGACCGGACCGGCTGGGCCCTTCTCACGGAGACGATCGGCTGGTACCAGCTTGGCAAGCAGGTGTTTGGCCGCCAGGGTACCGTAGCCAATCTTGGCGAAGAGATCGTCGGCAGTCTTGGCGTGGAGGTCGGCCAAGGCCGCCGAAAACACGTCGCTCGCCTGCAGGGCCTTGAGCCCCAGATCGTAGCGACGCGCCTCTTTCTCGAGAACTCTGCGGCCGAGCTCGACCGCCCTGGCACGCTCCTCCGAACGGATGATCCGCTTGATCTCGTACCGAGCGTGCGACGTGACAACGAAGTTGAGCCAGTCGCGACTTGGCTTGTGGCCGGTGGCCCTGACAATCTCGACGATGTCGCCGTTCTTCAACCGGGCCCGCAGCGGCACCATCTTGCCATTGACCCGCGCGCCCACGCATTGGTGGCCCACATCAGTATGAATGGCGTACGCAAAATCGATGGGTGTGGCGCCGCGGGGAAACGCCTTCACCTCGCCTTTGGGAGTGAAGGCGTAGACCTCATCGGGGTACAAATCCACCTTGAGATGCTGCATGAACTCCTGGGGGTCCCGCACGTCTTGCTGAAACTCCAGCAGCTGCCGCATCCACTGGAAGTGCCGCTCGTCGTGTCGCCCCTCGACCCGGCCTTCCTTGTACTTCCAGTGCGCGGCGATCCCTTCTTCGGCCATCCGATGCATGTCCTCGGTCCTGATCTGAACTTCGAAGGGAACGCCACGCTGACTAATCACCGAGGTGTGCAGAGACTGGTAGCCATTGGGCCGCGGCATCGCGATGAAGTCCTTGATCCTGCCAGGCACGGGAGACCACGTCTGGTGGATGATGCCCAGCGTGGCGTAACAATCTTTCACGCTGCGCGTGACGATCCGTAGCGCAATGAAGTCGTACACTTGATCGAGCTCGATCCGTTGGCGCCTCAACTTCTCGTGGATGCTCCAGAGACGCTTGATGCGGCCATCGACTTCCAGCACCGACACCGAGGCATCAGCGAGCTTTCCCGTGATCGTCGTCTTCAGCTCCTCGATCAGTCCTTCTGTCGCACGGCGCTTGCTGTCGACCTTCGCTCTGAGCGCTTCGTATGCCTGGGGCTCGAGATAGCGGAACGACAGCTCCTCAAGCTCGTTCTTGACCTTGCCCATGCCAAGTCGATTGGCGATGGGTGCGTAGATGTCGCGCGTCTCCTGCGCGACGGCGACGCGACGGTCTTCCGGGAGGTGTGAGAGCGTCCGCATGTTGTGGAGACGATCCGCGAGCTTGACCAAAATGACGCGGATATCGTCGACCATCGCCAGGAGCATCTTGCGGAAGTTCTCTGCCTGGCGTTCCTCGCTCGACGCGAAGCGGATCGCACTGATCTTCGTCACGCCCTCGACAACATGCGCGACCTCTGGACCAAACAGCTCACCAATGCGCTCGATAGTCGTGAGCGTGTCCTCCACGACGTCGTGCAGCAGGCCGGCGACTACCGCCACGACGTCGAGCTTCATATCGACCAAGAATTCGGCTACGGCGAGCGGATGGATGAGGTACGGCTCGCCGGAATGCCGGACCTGGCCCCGATGCTCGTAGGCAGAGAAGACATACGCCCGGCGTAGCAGCTCGACGTCCGCGTCGGGGCTGTAGGCCCGAACCTTCTCGAGAAGATCTTCGAAGCGAATCATGAGGACCGATGTCTAAGCGTGTGCCACATGGCTTTATTGACGATCATAGGGAGGCCCTTGCCCGCGGGCAAGGACTCTGGATATACTGGCCAGGCTTCGGGTTCAGAAGAGACCCTCACCCAGGGGGTATGGCTCGTGAGAACCTGAAACACGCCATAACGAGAAGGGGGCGAAATGCGTGCTTTTTCGGGTGTATCGCTGGCAATCGCGGCGGTCCTGGTCTTGGGAAGTCTCGGAACCGCGGGCTGTACGAGGCTTGCTGAGATACAGGCCAACCGGACGTTCAACGCCGGAAACACGGCCTACAACGCCCAGGACTACCAGTTGGCCGCCGAGCTGTATGAAGAGACAGTCGCGAAGAATCCTGACCTGGGCTATGCCTATTTTTTTCTCGGCAACTCCTACGACAACATGTATCGGCCTGCTCGCAAAGGTGAGCCTGAGAATGACCAGCTGCTCGTAAAGGCCGAGCAGAATTACATGATGGCCGCCGATGTCCTCCTGGCCCAGGAGGATGACGAAAGGGCGCTCGAGTACGCAAAACTGACCCTCGACTACCTGCGCGCGTTGTATACCGACAAGGCGATGGAGCCGGGTAAGGCCGAAGAAGTCGTCCAGCGGATGATCAGGCTCGACCCGAGTGAGATCACCTACTACTTCACCTTGGCGCGCATCTACGAAGATGCCGCTGTCTACGATGAGGCGGAATATATCCTGCAAGCCGCCCGGGACGCCCGGCCGACCGATCCCGACGTCTACATCACCCTGGCCGGTTTCTACAACAGAATGGGCGACTTCGACAAGACGATCGAGGCACTCGAGCAGCGCGCGGAGCGAGAGCCCGACAATCCTGAGGCTTTCCAGACTATTGCACCGTATTACTGGGACAACGCCCAGCAGAACCCGATGCTGTCCAATGAGGAGAAGATGCAAAACGTCGAGAGGGGCCTGGAAGCGGTCGAAAAAGCACTGAGTCTTCGCCCGGAATACATCGACGCGATCGTCTACAAGGGACTCCTCCTCAGGACCCAGGCCCTACTGGAAACCGACCCGGAGGTTCAGCAAAACCTCGTCAAGGAAGCCGAAGGCCTCAGCGAGAGAGCGGAATCGCTCCGCAAGCGGCGCGCATCGGGCGATGCGTCAGCCGAGCCAGCCGAGATGGAAGCTGAGCCCGCCCCGGGATAGCCTCACCCGTACCGTGCGACTGCCGAGGCCGCCAGCATGCCATGCTGGCGGCCTTTTTCGCGTCCGTAACGGATACTTATGAGCTATCTGGTTCACGAAGCCAAGGAGGAGTAGCGTGAACGCCGAGTTGGAGGGCTATCTAGACCAGCTGCTTTCGATTCGCCAGAGCGCCCCGGGGCTGGTTGCCGGCCTTCGATCCGCTGCCTTCAACTGGAAGCCCGCGCCCGCGCGCTGGTCTCTCGCACAGTGTTTCAGGCACCTGAACGAAACGGCTCGGAACTCTCTCCCGGTCTTGGAAACCGCCATCATTGATGCCCATGCACACAATCTGAAGGGCGACGGGCCCTTCGCCTATCCGCTTCTAGAGCGACTGTTCGTTTGGGGGATGGAAAACCGCCCCCCGATTCCGCGCGAAGGCTCCAAAGGCCGTCCAGCCCACGCCAGAGGCCTCTACCGACGACGTCATGACAAGATGGCGTATCAGGACCGCCTCGCCGAGCTAATCACGGCGGCGGACGGTCTCGATCTCCGGCGGACACGACACAAGTCGCCCGCCATTCCGCTGTTCACCTATAGCTTGGGGACCAGTTTCGCTGCCACGCTCGCTCACGAGCGGCGCCACCTGTGGCAGGCACGCCAGGTACGCACTGCGCCGAGCTTCCCGGCTTAGTACTGCATTTCACAATTATGGCAACGTATCGGCCGCCGACGCATCCCGCCTCGCGGCGTTGCTCGTCGGTCACATACTCCCGGTATTCTTCCTCCTCGCGCCTTGCGATCCGGGCGCGTCAGCGCCCGAAATACGTCACCATAATTGCGAA
>Ga0326597_10003510_pt1 | contig 22541 bp, 41 predicted proteins | sample RVTome_12_FD_203789 | JGI IMG/M metagenome (GOLD analysis project Ga0326597, IMG submission 203789) | Soil microbial communities from uranium-contaminated site in the Upper Colorado River Basin, Wyoming, United States - RVT100D185 | ecosystem: Environmental > Terrestrial > Soil > Contaminated >...
CTAGGGCTGCGATGGCTCCGAGCGCTAGGATGTCTCCGCTCATTTTTTCACCCTTGTAGCCCCTGGAAGATTCCAGCCAGAGAGAGTTTTGGATGCGAGCTTGCCACTTGGAAGGGTTGCTTTATGCAGATTTACGCCGGTCAGCTTCGCCCCGTGCAGGTCCGCCCTGTACAGGTACGCCCGGGTCAGGTCCGCTCCACGCAGGTCCGCCTCGCGCAGGTTCGCCTCGCGCAGGTCCGCCTCGCTCAGGTTCGCCTCGCTCAGGTCCGCCTCGCTCAGGTTCGCCTCGCTCAGGTCCGCCCCGCGCAGGTCCGCCCCACCCAGGCCCGCCTCGCGCAGGTCCGTCCTGTACAGGTGCGCCCCACCCAGGTCGGCCCCGTACAGGTCCGCCCCGTACAGGTACGCCCGGGTCAGGTCCGCCGCGTGCAGGTTCGCCCCACGCAGGCCCGCCCTGCCCAGGTTCGCTTCGCGCAGGTTCGCCCTACGCAGGTCCGCCCCGCCCAGGTCGGCCCCGCGCAGGTTCGCCCCACGCAGGTTCGCGTCCCGGAGGTCCGCCCCGGTCAGGTCGGCGCGCTTCGCTTCCGCGTCTCCTGGGTCGTGGTGCGGATCGACGCCCTCCCCGACGAGCCACGCGAGGTGCGGGGCGTACCAGGCGTAGCTGGCGAGGTGGGCCGGGATGGGGGCGATGGCGCGCGAGCCCCGCTTGGCCAGACCGGCCGCAGCTAGGGCTGCGATGGCACCCAGGCTGATCCAGTCGCCGCTCATCCTGCGTACCTCATGAACGGATTGTACTGGCTCCATTCACCGTCGGCCTCGAATCCGAGATTCTCGAGCAGGGTGACCATGTGCGGGTTTACTACCCATGCTTCGATGATGTGCTTCTCGGGCGGGAAAGCACGGAGGATTCCCTTGACGAGCTTGGAGCCGACCCCATATCGTCGTGCGCTCTCGTCGACCGCGATGCTGAAGCGTACGACCCGATACTCGGGGCTGGCCTGATCTTCTCGGAGAGATATGGCCGAGGCTCCATAGAGGAGGCCATCTGGCGTGATGCAGGCCTCGAAGGGTTCCTCCTCGCGGCTGAGTTTGATTTCGCTTCGGTAGAAGAGGTTCTCGACGGCGTCAAAGAAGTGGTAGTAGTCGCCAACCAGGGCCTCGAGCATTTCGGGGTTGTCCTCGTGGAGCGGCACCAGGGTGCAGGTCTTCTTTGGCCTGGCTGTGTTCCCGCTTCCGGCAGGCTCTATCCATCCCAGATCGCGGAGCCACATTGAAGCGGTGAGGACTCCAAGAGATCCAAGCGTGAGGAGGGCTCCGTCTGTGTTCTCGAACTTTGTCATCGTCGTCCTCCAGCCAACTTATCTTACTTGGCCTTGTGGTGCCCGGTGGGCACTGGCTGAAGGCTGAATGCACAAACCCATAACCTGGTATGTGCTGTCGTGCGGGAGCGGGTTACACTTGAGTCATGACTGACTCCGCGATTCCTGTTGTGCAAGATCCCGACTCCTACGCTCGATTCTGCACGCGATGCGAGCAGTACAAGGAGATCCAACACTTCCACAAGGACCGCAATGCCCGCTCTGGATACCGGTCTTGGTGCGATGCTTGTGAGTCTCAAAAGCGAAGGAAGACAGAGCCTGGACCCGAGACGCCAGAGGGCTTCAAGTGGTGTCCTGGCTGTGAGGCTGTCTTCCCCCTCGATGACTTCGGCCTTGATTCCCGCAGGGGTGATGGGCACCGCGGTCGCTGCAAGCCTTGCTACCGGGAGCGCAAGAAGTTGAAGACTCGGGAGCGTCGGGAAGATCCCGAATTCCGAGAGCGCGAGCGCATAGCTAGACTCAGGCGATCTGCAGATCCAGCCGCCATTGCCAAGCGAGCCGAACAGCGCGCACTCAGTAAGCAGGCCAAGCGAACTCTCGCCAAGGAGGTGGCTCTTCAGGCGATAGAGGGGGGGGTCAAGTGCTGCAAGCGGTGCAGCAAGGTCAAGTCGCTCGAGGACTTTCAGGCGCGCAAGTCGAGCCTTGATGGGCGGACGAGTGTCTGTCGAGAGTGCATTCGAATTCGCAGGAACGCGCCCGACCCTGAGGATGTTGAGAAAGTCCAGAGCTGGAAGGCGCGCAAGGCGGCCTTCGATGCTGCGGTGGAGCAGCGACGGGCTTCGGATCCTCTGGTGCGTGAGATCTTCGAGAAAGGCTAGGCCCTCTTCACGCAGGGCTTCGCTCGGGAGCACTCGGCCGTTCGGGCCAATCCTCCCTCTTCACTCCACACCAGCCGTGTGCCGCATATCCACACGGCGACCTCGCTGTTGTCTGGTTCAGTCCTGAAGAGCTCTACGCGCCTGCGGCAATCCGGACAGACCATGCGGTTGTTGAAGTGCGCCACTTCAGCGGGTCTTAAGACCGTCTGCATTGGCCACAGCAAAGAGAATTGCGGCGGCTGCGACTGACACAGGCGCTAGCCATGACGATCGGCGCGCGAGTGCTGCTTCGGCGCAGGCGATTGCTTGGCGCCGACTGGTTCGCCAGGAAGAGTTCGTCGCGGGGGAGGGGTTCATGGCCATGCCGTTGCCATCAGGGCTTCGTCGACATTGGCGGGATCTTCTCCAGCTATCGACATGATGACCTCGAGCTCGGAGTCGGTCATGGAGTCGCCAGCGTGAGTGTGGCACTCGTCGACGAGCCAACTCAAGAATCCCGCTACACTTCGGTCTTCAGATCCCGGCCCGGAGGCCCATTGCTCGTAGATGGAGACGAATTGGAACATCAGTGCTCCCTGTAGCTCGGGATGAGATCTGGAGCGACCCAGCAGGCCCGGCATTGCTCCTGGGCGCACGAGCTTGCGTCGTCTGGAGTGACTGGGCATTCGGTATGCCCTGGTCCGAGCCTGCGCTTGTGAACAGCCGAGGTAGACAGTCCATCAATGGCAGACACGGCGCCGTCTACGAACATCGCGGAAACTCGGATGACCAAGTTGTCGATCTGATTGGCCTGTACAAGCTGCGGGATCATCTTGGTGTTGCTCCAGGCCCGGGTAGGCATCCAGAAGTTGACGTGAGGCAGTGACTTGGCAACGAACATCCAGGCCTTGAGGTAGGCACCCCATAGCTTGATGCTGGAGTCGATGTTGAGGTCGCCAGAGTCGTGGATCCGGAAAAAGCCGACGATGTCGCCATTTCGTACTCCTTTGGACTCGAAGAAGTTCAGGCTCGAGCCGAAGGTGGTGGCTGGAAGGTTGGTTGGCGGTATGGGGGTCTCCACCAGGCCTCGTCGCCCCTGAATGAAGAGGGGGGCTACGATCTGCCCGTTGCGCCAGACTCCGATCTCATGCCCGAGCCGCTTGGAGGCGTTTCGGTAGTGGGCTCGCGTGGCAGTGTCCACGATGGCGGCAACAAGGGCTTGCCCTAGCGCTGCGCCACTGGGGTCGGCCTCGAGCAGTCGACGCACCCAGACCAAGCGGGAGGTCTGAGCGGTAGTGGTTGTAGGGTACCAGTAGTTTCCCGCGGTGGCGTAGCAGAGGTCGCAGATGAAGGGATTGCCCTTGGCGTCGCGACGCATGCCGCCCGGAGCTGTGCCGCGTGAGGGCCTCTTGAGCGAGGCCGCTTTGAAGCTTGCGGCGGCGCACGTTCCCCCTTCGGAGATCGGTCCAGCAGGAAGCGAGAGTGAGGGGCACGACATCTTCGAGACTGACGAGAAGAGCGAGAAGCGACTCATGCCGCTGTTGCCGCCTGATGACCTTGCTTTTCCATCCTTGTCGGTCGTCGTGATGCTCCAGATGGGCTCCGAGAACTCTAGGTACCCAGCACCAGCCTTGCCATTGAACACGTATTCGATGTCGATGTTGTCGAAAACTGAATGAGCTCCAATGAGCGTTGTATTGGTGCTCTGATCTACCGGAGCTCCACTCGAGAATTTTGCGAGCTTGCGGCGCCAGTAGGTGGTGTCGGGAATGACCTGGCGCGCGCGGCTGCGCAGCATGGCGGCAGCGCTGAGGTTCTTGCTCATTTCATCGCCGGGAATGCAAGGGGCTCCCCTTTGTCCGTCTGGCCAATCAGAGTGGCGCCGTCGCCTTCCTCTTGGGCGGTCGTGGCATACAGGACTGTGCCGTCGTGCATGATGAGCATCAGAGGCCGGCAGGACCATCCCAGAGAGGCTGCCTCCTCCTTCGTCAGGTAGCGCGCTGAGACGACCTCGCACCCAACGAGGATGTCGTTTGCGACCTTTCCCCATTCAGCGCTCTTGGAACTTCCGCGTGTGCGAGCTTCCCGAATGACCTTGGCGAGGTTGATCTTCATGTTTCTCCCTGCTTGAAGAGCATAACCTAGAAGGGGCTCATCGCGCTCCATAGGGGAAGTGGCGGGGTGCCGGGAGTAGGAGCGCGACGAGCAAAAACTAAGGTATCACCTGCGGGCTCGGTTCGCTTCCAAGTTAGATCTCGCTGCCGCCTGCAAGCTCAGGGTTGCTGTCGAGCGCAGGGGTTGCGACTTGAGTTATCCTTACGCTCAACGACGCCTTCTTCTTCCTGGCGGTGTCGAACCTGTTTGCAGACGCAAGGTGGCGTGATGACTCAACTCCATAAGTTCGGCGGCAAGGTTGTCGTCCCATTGACTGATCACATTGGCTTTGGCATTCCAGCCGACGGGGGCGATGAGAGTTCGACGGGTCCTCGCCTGATTGCGTCCGCAGGGGACCCCAATGGCCTCCCAGCTCCCGCTGGGAGTATCGCTCTGGATTACTTGACTCCAGCCACTTGGATGAAAACGGCGGTAGGAACCGTGTGGGTTCTTTCTGGATCCTCTTCCGTCGACACGATGTTCGAGCAGATGCAGTCGACCCAGATTGGCGAGATTCAGCCGAATGCGAATATTGCCGCAGGCGATACCTCTGGTACTGGCCTGCTCCTGGGGAACAACATTCAGGCTGACGGCGGCAGTTCTTCCGGTGTTGACATTGATGGAAAGTTCGCCTTGTTGAACAAGTCGAACATTCAGCCAGAGGTCTACATCGTCGCCTCGGCGAACAACATCTCTCCTTCTATCAACCCCGTCAGTGCTCCAAATCTGCTTCCGCTCTTCGGCTTGAAGCTGAAGATGACTCAACTCATCAGTGCCCGGTACTTCATCGGACAGTCGAGTCAGTTGACGTTGGCGGATGTGCCCTTTATTGGGACGGATACTCCCGCTTCGGATTACATTGGATTTCAGTTTTCTGGAGCTGGCCTTCGGGGAGACGTCAACTGGCAACTCGCGCGAGATGGGTCCGCTTTGGGTGGCTCGCAGACCCTTGTCGACACAGGGGTTCTCGCAGCGGCTGGGACGGCTTTGAACTTCGTCATCAACTGGATCACTGATTCCTCCGTGCAGTGCTTGATCTATGACGCAAACTACGACACTTCGGCGCCACTCTTCGACTCTGGCGTGCTCACCACCGACCTCATTGCTCCAACTCGAGGGTTGCGTGTTGGTGTCACTTCGCAGTACCTGACGGCTGGCACGATCCCGATGTGGCAGTTCTACAAGATGTCGCTGATGAACCGGAACGGAAGCTTGGTGTAGTCTTCTAGTGGACTCTGGCCGCTCCCAATCTTTTTAACGTTTCTTTTGGTTACTGGTTCGACTCACCTCCGAGGTCGGTTCAAAATGAAAAAGTGCCCTTGCATGCATCTTGGTAATTGTCCCTTTCAGAAGCTCTCCATGCGAATGACCTACCTTGACGGGGTGCCCATCTTTCGCCAGTTGACTGAAGAGGAGCTTAAGGCCGCGACGATCTCAACCCCGAAGAACCCTGCACTCAATCCAGCCATCAGGGGCGATAGCGTGGCGAGTGATGGGGCGGGCACGGTGGTGGTTGCGGCTCGAGCGGTTGAGCCTGATCGATGCGTGGAGTACGTCCGGTCGTTCTCAGCGACTCGATGCAAGGCGAATAGCTTCATGTGGCGAAAGAGACACGGGTATCCAAAAGCTGCCGGTGATGCGTGACGTGTTGCGAGAAGTAAGAGATCGACTCGGGCTCACCGAATGATCTTCATCGGGATTGATCCCAGTTCGGCGTTTGTGGGCTTGGCGATAGCACAGATCCTGGGCGATGGCGGCATTGCCATTCAACGACTGAAGGGTGTTCGTTGTTTTGCTGGCGATCCCATTCGATCGGTGCGTGAACGGGTGCTTCCAGAGATTCGAATGGGCGTCTGTGGAGTGCCTGATGTTCCCTTGATAGCTGAGGCACTCCAGGGCGTCCTTGCTGCATTTGTTGAGAAGGCGCCCGCGAAGGCTCGGGGTGATACCAATCATGGCCCTCAAGCTTCCATCGGCGATGCCATTGGCTTTGTCGGTGGCCTGTCTGTTGCGGAGCTTCTGGTGGGGGGAGTAACCATTGAGCGCGTCGAGCCCTCGCCTTGGCGCAACAGCATGTTGATCTGGGCTGCGCGAAATGGCTTGGTAAGGGTGGCACCGAAGCGCTCTCATCGGCGGGAGTTGGTGCCTGAAGATGTTGGACGTTCAGCGATCAGGGGCCGGCTGACGCGTGGCATGAACAGCCGGGGGGTGGACTGCTATTGGTTGAGGTACCACGGCTGCGAACATGTTCAGGACGTCCCCGTCGCAGATGGGACAGTTGGCCTCAACAGGAGTCGAACTTGTATGGCTTGTAGGGTGCCCGTGATGGATGACGCCCAATGGGTGCGCGACCAGTGGAAGGCTCTCGCGTGCGAAATTGTTTGTCACTTCTGGCCGCTGGAGTATGCCGAGCTCGTGGTTGATGCCAAGAGTCGAGCCAGAACCGAGAGGCCCGACCATCAGATCGCGGGTGTCGCTGATGCCTGCGAGGCTATGGGTGTGCTGTTGCATGCTGTGTTGGAGCATGAGTCCTCTGCGAGTTCGCTCTCTTCCAAGCCGTCTGCGCTTTGATCTCGATATACTGCCTGTCAGAGGCTTGTGGGATGATGAAGTTCGAGAAAATCGATGGAGCTTGTAGGTCATGACCCAGATCCACAAACTCGGCGGCAACATCGTTGTCCCGTTGACAGACCACATTGGTTTTGGGATCCCTTCGGTGGGCGATGACTCGGTGGGGCCAAGGATTCTGGCGACTGACGGAGATCCAAGCGGGCTGCCGGCTCCCGTTGGCAGCTTTGCACTCGACTACACCACTCCGACCACTTGGCAGGCGACGGATGCAATAGGCGGCTGGGCGCAGATCTCATCCGGCGGGCAGGTCTTTGCGTCGATCGTCGATTCGGCGCCGCGCATCAACGGTGCCGGAAACACGCCCTTCGACGTGTCCTACACAATCCCCGCGAACACGCTGATCGCCGGCTCGACGGTGAGGGTGCGCGCGGTGGTGCGCATCACTGCCGCAAACGGCGCTACGCTGGAATTGATCGGACGAGCCTCCGCTACCCCTGATGTCCCCTGTAGTGCGTCTGGGCTTACGGCAGTCGCAGTTGGGACAACCGCCATGGTCGAATGGTGGTTCACGACTCGCGCTGCTCCGGGTGCAGCCGTCGACACGGTCGGCGGCGGCTTCGCGATCTTCACGACGATCGGTGGCGGCGGCGCTGCCGTCGGCGCGTCAAGTACGATGGCGAACGGCGTGACGCTGGCTACCAACGCGCCGATCACAGTCGATATGACCGCAACGTGGTCGGTGGGGGACAACAGCTCCTGCTTCCTAGAGTCTTTGATCGTGGACATCTTTTAGATTGCCGCCCTTCTGGCTTCTGCTGAGCTCGATATACTGCTCGTCAGAGGTTCACGATGACGAAGTTCGAGAACATTGATGGGATCTGGCTGACGCCTGCTGCGGTCCTCATCATTGGGGGTGTGTCGGCAGGTGGCAGTCGTGCACGATGGACCAAGATTCGAGCGGCTGAGGCGGCAATGGAACGTACCAATGAGCGCTTTGCCGCTATTAAGCGGTGAGCATGTCCGATAAACCTGTAGATCTCAAGGCTATCCTTGCCCGAGTGCATGGGGCTCCCGCAGACCTCAAAACAATCTTGGACACCATCAAGCCGGCGCCACAGACGCTCGACTTCGATCCCGAGCGCCCAACAACGGGCGTCGGTCAGCGCTGGAGGGGGCGTCGGGACTTCTACCGAAGCAACGAGGATCGCTTCTCGGTGGATGACTGGAGGGTGGATGCGATGGTCGGCAAGACGCGCACCCGCACACGCTTTCCGTCTGGCTATGGAGTCCTCGACAGCTTCCAGGACGGCAAGGACTTCATCATCCAGAATCACTATGTCGCTACACATCCGCAGATCCGAGTCATGGTGGGCCTCTTTCGGGCTCGGGACGCAAAACTCTGCGGGGTAGCTACCTTCAGCAACGTGAAGAAGTCGCAGCTCGCCAGGTATGGAGGCCTTGGTTCTGATGAGCTCGTTGAGTTGAGTCGGTTCGTGCTGCTCGATGAGGTTCCAGGAAACGCCGAGAGCTGGTTTCTTGCGCGGTCCACTGAGGTCGCTCGCGAACTCGAGGGCTATCGACATGGAGGGATCAAGGCGCTGCTCTCCTTCTCAGATCCAGTGCCCCGACGGGCAATCTCTGGACGCCTTACGATGCCTGGCCATATCGGCAACATCTATCAAGCGCACAATGCACTCTACCTGGGCTACTCGAAGCCGAAGACGCTTCATCTCGACGCGCGTGGTGTAGCTCCAGATCCTCGCATGCTGTCGAAGGTCCGAAGTTTGGACAAGTCGAACCCCGAGGCGGGAGGTGCAGCGGCTTTCGATCGACTCATTGCTTCCGGAGCCCCCGGCCGCGGCCGAGGTGAGTCCTATGCTTCCTGGCTGTCGCGTGTGCTTGACTCACACTTGTATCGGAAGTTTTCGCACAATGGAAACCTGACTTACCTGTGGGTGCTGGGTGATCGACGTGTGCGGCGCCAGGTGAAGGCTGCCCTTCCTCCCGAGCGCCCCTATCCGAAGACTCCCCGGCAGCGCTATCTCAACGCGATTCGCAAGTTCGAGCGCTACATGGCCCAGGGCAATGTTGACAAGGCTGCCGGGGTCTCGGGCTCGGTCATTAAGGCTTGGGGTGCTCTGTCTGAGGACGATCGGGCTCATAGTCCGCAACCCCCTCAGGCGCTTGTGGCGTGCCCGGCCGGAAGCAGGAACCAGGTGTGGGGCATGAGTGCAGAGCAAGTGGTTCAGCGAGCGGTGTGCTCAGTCTAAATGGGGAGCACCTGCCCCATCTTCCATTGCGTGATACATTCCCTCTTGCGGGGCGAGAGCCCGAACAGGAGTGCATCATGCTTGGACTTTCGTGGCAGGAATGGTTGGCGGTCACCGCCGTAGGTGGAATCATTGGCGTTGGCGCCACCAAGGTTGCCGGTCTTCATACTGGAACGCAGGCGACAACCGGCCTCGCGGCAATGGCAGCTCCCGTGGCCCTGGTGACCGGCGCTTATGTGGCCGGGTACGCTGCGCGCCAGGCGCGACCCGTCCAGGGGTATCCAGCTCTCCAGATGAAGTAGCTGATGACGCCTGCATTCAAGGCGGTCATCCAGGAGTGAGGGGAGTCGTGCTTCCCTACTCTCCCGTCACGATGTCGTGCAGGAGCGGCGGCGTCCATCCCGTCAGCCGGTAAACGATGCGCCATCCGGGCAGCGTGAGGACGATTACGTAGACCGGCAGGTGGAGTGGAGGAGCAAGTGCAGTCCCGGCACGAGCGTCAGGACGACTAGAGCCAGCAGTAGCTCGCGGTCTCGGAGGTGACGTGGTGTCCACTTCCACTCGAGCAGCGCCGAGACCAGGTTCAGCGCTGTCAGCCCTCCGAGGAACCTCATGCCGTACCACCAGGTGCCTGTCGCGACCAGGAGCAGGTGGAGGACGATGACGGGGTAGAGTTGCGGATTCATCCCGTTGATTCACTTACGTGGGGCTGGTTGGTGCCGAGCACGCGCTGCGCGGCTCGGGCGTCCGCTCGGGACTTCATGGTGGTCATGGGTTGGATCAGCGCCGCGGCGTGGTCGTTCATGGCTTCTCCGTGTCGTTGAACAACGTGAAGGACTCGTCCTCTTCGAGCGTCAAGAGCCAGACGAGCCAGGTGAAGGTGCTCCAGCCGCGGGCGGCAATGAGGGCTATCGTGGATCCAGCCACGAAGCCGTAGACAAAGCCGACGCCGATCATCGAGCCACCAAGTGCCCGCTCTGGCAGCATTCGTCATTCACGATGGCTGCACCGCAGACTCCTTCTTCGAGCACACGCGCACACCGATTATGAGGCCAGGCCTCCCAGGGGCGGGCTTCGCCGAAGTAGATGAGCGATGGATCAGCGAATCCGCCGAGCGCATCGAGCAACTCGCGACGCGACATATGTGGGAGCACGTTCGTCCGTCCTGGGTTGAGCTTGTCTCCATAGGCGTCCGCGATGAGGTCGAAGAGTGGTGTCTGTGGTGGCATCATCTCGGAAATGGTGCGACGGACGAAGTCCATGGGCCTCGTGGGCCAGTCGTGCTCGAGGAGCAGCTCGCGACGAGAGGTAAGCAGCGTCTTGAGGGAATCCTGGTGGTAGGCATAGAGCCACAGGCCGGCTGGACCATGGCTGACAATGAATCCAGCTCCTAGGAGGTGCCAGGAATGGCGCGCGAGAGCCCAGGCCAGGTCACGGGTGCGCTGGAATCCCTGACCACCCAGAGGCTTGTCTGGGCCAATGCAGAGAGAGCGCGGGCCCTCACGACGCATGACATCTGCGATGCGGGCATCTGCCCAGGTCTCAACTTCAGTCATTGCTTACCTCGTCAGATGGCCAAGCGTCTTCAGCTAGGGTCATCGATTCCTGAAGCAGATCGAGAAGTCCTGTCAACTCGGGGTACTGCACGGTCAGCTCCTCGTGCTGGCGGATGTGAGCACTTCGGAATTCGTGGAAGGTCACACCGAGCCGCTGTGCTCCGATGCAGCGGTTATTGAGGTGGGTGATCTTCGGTAGCACCTTGTCGAGTAAGCGTACGAAGCGGGCCTCGGGGAGCTCTTGTTTCTCGTAGATCTCGAGGAGCGTGCAGATCCAAGAGTCCCGGCCGAGCTCTTTGCGTAATCTCTCTCGAGCTTGTAGCTCGCGCTTCTCCTTCTTTGTCCGCTCATCGGCTGAGATGATCAAGGTCTGGGTGTCACCCGCGTAGACCTCGGGTAGATCGTGTACTGTAGCGAACTGGGCAATCAGTCCGCGGTTCATACTTCCTGGTGCAAGCTCCAGCGCAAGCAACGTGAGCATGACCGTGTGGTCGGTGTCGGTCTCTGGTCGCTCGCCGTCCTCGTGGAAGGTGGTGCGATTCACGCGTCCAAAGGCTAGGGAAATTCTGGATAGGGTGCGAGCAGTCGTGACCTCTGTGGTTCTAAACAGGGGGTGCCGTTGGCATCTTCCGGTGGAGTCGGTCGCGCAGTCGCCGCCCGCTTGCTTCACGGGTCCGCCAGAGTCCGTGTCTCCGAACTGGTCGATCACGATGGTCTCATCCGGGAACCTCGCGACGATCTCGACCTCCCCTCCCATCGCCCCGATGTTTGGGGTCCGGGGGCAGATGTTTCAGCTTCGAGAACGTCCTCGCCCTCCTCCTCTTCTGTTCCCCCACCCCCGATTAGGGTGCGGTAGAGCATGCAGGCTCCGAGGCCGTTTCCGGCCCCGTCGGCGAGGCCGGCCAGAATCATCTCAGTGCCGTGCTCTTCGATTTCGAGGTAGCGGCACGCAGCTCGCTCGAGCCTCTGGCGCAACGTGTTGACCTCGGCTCGGGTGGAGACGTTGGTGATGGGGTACCACTCGCCCACCTGTGTGCGCCCAGCGCTCTGCACGAATGCAATAGCTCGACCTCGGTCAATGAGTACGAGCTCGAAAGCTGGGCTGCTCGGATGGGTGACGATGTGGTCCGCGACAACGTGCCGCAACACGTTCTCGGGTTCTTCAATGATGAGGTCTTCGCCGCTGATCTCAGCGAGGATGAGCTCTAGGTCAACGCGCGCCATTCGACTACCTCTCTTTCGCGACTGGCTGGACCCATTGCTCCAGGTGGATGTGCTGGCACTGCGGGATTGGATCTCCAACCCTGATGCTGCGCGTTGGGGCCCAGTTGTTCGAGTTGCGCCACATCGTCCAGCGCTCGAACCAGTCGAGCGCATCCATGGCATCCACACGGACATCATTTGCGTAGCCGTCGTCGCCAAGCTTGGGATGAGGATCTCTCGAACCGAGTCCAGTCAGGATCTTCACGGACACTGACAGCGCCACAGCGGCATCCGAGGCGTAGCCTGACAGGCCGGCGATGGACGCTGACTGGGTTCCACCACCCGCATTCCAACCAGGAATACGAGAGATGCAATCACGAAACCTGGCCGCGACATTCCGGGCATCCTTCATCATGGCTCACTCTCGAACACCCCGAAGGAGATGATCCGGCCCACAACGTCCGCCGCATCGTGGACGTGCTTCTCCTCCAGCTCCCGGCGTCCAGAAGTCCGGACACCGCCTCGTTCAGTCTCCGAGTAGTAGTTTGTGCCCATCACTTTCCCTCGCACGCGATGGCGGCGCACGCCTGCCATCGGGCCTTGGTCCACTCGGCCTGCGCCAGTTTGGAGAGCTCGATGGCAGCCATCTTGCGACAATCCTTGATCGCGACCAGGCACTCGTTGGCGGCCATACGTCCCAGGCGGACGCAGCGGATCGCAGCCGTCTTGTCGGCGCTGTCCGGAGCATCCCTGTTGATCACGTCGGCGTAGCCTCGGATGGCGTAGGTGATTTCTTGGAAGTTTGGCGACTCCCCGGCGTCCACAAGGTGCGTTTGATCCCTGAAGATCAGGGCGAGCGCTATCTCTGCCGCCGCGATTGCGGCGTACTTCGGCGATGTCTCATCGGTGGGTGGGTGATAGGTGAACCAGTGGTCAAGCTGTTCTTCAGTCATGTTGCTTCCTTGGTGATTCGTTCTCATAGCCACTCGAGCATGAACTGCTCGGCTGGACTCTTCTCTCGACAGGAGTGGATCGGCTAGGAGGTGGTCCTTCGGGCACCTCCCGCGCGAGCGTGCGCGTGAGGTGCCTGATGACATGCTGTTCTGCCAAGCGCCGCTCAAGTCCGGACCGAGGCGATCGGTTCCACCATGCGTCGTAGATATCTCGACACTTCGACGGAGACGGGCGGTCCATCCTCTCCATCAGCAAAAGCGCCATCTGGGCAATCCGAGATGGAGTTGCTCCAGAAGAAGCCACGGTGTCGAGCCAGAACCACTGCTCGCTCGGTGGGATGTCGTCCCAGGTCAGGTCACTCTTCATCGGATACCTCCAACTCGACCGCTGACGAGGCGTCAGCCTGATCTCCGAACGAGCATCGACGGCAGCGGGCCTCATCGTGATGGAGTTCACATATCATAATACGGAAACATCCGCCATTCTGAAAGGCCTCAAAGGTTTCTCTGGTGAAACCTGATTTGAAGAATGAAGAGCATCCGACGCCGCGCAGAAGACCCTATTCGCTTACGGGGCTTTCAGGGCACGCTCTGGCATTCTGGCAGCTCGAACCGATCGTTTATGCCACGAGCGGCTTCACGAGTCGAAAAGTCAAGTTGATGCGCTCTCCGATTTGCTTCTTCGTCTTTGGTACGCAGTGCTCCCAGTCGCGCTGCACGGACCCCTGCATGAGGAGTAGATCACCATTGCCGAGGCTCAGTGTGATCTTGCGCGCATGGTCGGCCTTGTTGCGCAGATGAAAGGTCCGTGGTGCTCCCACCGAAACCGAGGCTATGGCGATGTCATCAGGCCATGAAGGGCCAAGGCTGCTCTCGTCATCTGCATGCCAGCCGATGCTGTCGTCCCCATTGCGGTACCGATTGCAGAAGACCGCGTTGAATGGAATGGAGGTGAACTTTCGGACCTCATCGCGCAGCCATGCGAGATTCGGTGTCCATGGCTTCGCGTGGTGGGTGATTCTCGAGTAGGTGTATAGGAGACCGGGATCTCCGTGAAATGCCTCGAGTCTCGGCATAGGAATGACGGACCCGCCAGGAGCCTGAAATTCACGTTGCCCCCAATCGGCCCCGGTGAAGGAGTCAAACTCGCGGGACTGGCACCAGTCTCGATGGTGGGTCACAAGTGCATCTGGCCCAACCTCGAAGGTGGTAGACCACCTCGCTGGAGCAGAGAACAGACCGATCTGATTCATGTCAGGCCTCTCCGTTACCAGGACCAGGAGGCATGAAAGGTCTTGAGGGGCACCAGTCTTCTGCGCGCTTTGCTATCTCGCGATTGTGCGAGCTGCTCTGGGCGCTGTGACAGGCGTCAACGAGCGTCTGTGCTTCAGCGAGCACGCGCTGTACGGCTGCCCGGAACTCGTGCTCGTCTTTTGTGTGTGCGATCATTTGGATCTTTATGCGGGCGTTCTGAACGGCGTTCTGGAGTCTCTCTAGATCTCTGTTCATGCGGAGGCTTCTTCTCGGCGAAGGGTGAAGGTGGACGGGGACTCATAGCGACAGCGCCAACCCAAAGGCGGCGCCGAGCACGACAGCGCCTGTGACTGCATAGGCGCTGTTGCGCTGCGAGCGTGCTGTCTGTAGCTTCACCGACAGGTCGGTGATGGTGCGCTCCTGCTCGAGCGCCTTGAGCGCACAGTCGTTGACCAGGCGTTCGTCTTCGGTGAATCGGTCGAGTGCGAGATCGAAGACGGTGGTGGTCTTTTCGAGCATCGCAGCCGAGTGGTCCAACGCCTCGGTCGAGCGCAGCTCGCAGACCTCGAGTGCTTCCTTGCAAAGCGGCAGGTTGCGGCGCGATGCCCAGCAATCCCGAAAGTCTGCCTCGGGCAGCAACACGGAACGCTCAACAGGAGTCGCTGTCGCACCCGCTTCAACAATCGCGGGCTCACCCGCCCAAGAGAGTGAAGCGAGAAGGAGGGCGCTAAGCATCGTCGAGGTCCTTGTCCCAGTTGGCGACGAGCTCGTTGAGGTCGACGTTCGCAGCGTGCGCATCGTTGATGGCCATGTCCACGCGCACCTCGTTGGCGACGCCTCCAATGGCCTCAGCTTCGACTCGCGCCTTCTCGGCCGCGGCGAGGGCATCCTCTCTGGCTTCTTTGACGGCCTCCGAGACTGACCCTCTCTGACTCGCCGCCGCAAGGGCACCGGCTACTGCGGTGGCTCCAGCTCCAACTGCGATCTCAGAGTTGCCGTTGAGCCAAGCCACAAGAACGATCCCAAGCAACAAGATCACGACAACAGCTGCCGCGAACAGAGCAAACTTCTTGGTATCTAGAATCATACGCAGCTCCAGTGGCGAAGTGCTTATTCAAGTATGGTGTGTCTGGCCACCATCAATCGGCTACAGGGTCCTCTTGGAGAAATTCATGCCTCAAGCCCCCTTCACCTGGCCAGAAGCTGGCTCGACTGGTCTGCGTGCCCTCATTCGTCGCTTCAACAGCTTTCCCCTCACTGTGCGCATGCAGCGACCACTGTGGACATGGCTGCTCCAAGGTGGCGTGCCATTCGGCAAGTTCAGTCGAGATTGGGTCGAGTACAGCGAGAAGCCGGTGAATGGCGAGTGCTGTGGCAACTGCAACCGCCGGTATGAGCACGGGGTGACGGGCACAATCATCTGCAGCGACGTTCGTGGCGTCTGGAAGCTGCAGGAGCATTGCAATCGCTGGGCGCCGGGACAGGACGCGGTGCCTTATCGGGCCTATCAAGAGGGAGCGACGTTGCCTGGCGGGACTCCGTAGTAGCCGCGGTCTGCATAGGTGGATACGGGTGCAGCATGCCACGCTTCCCTCATTGGATCGACAAGCGCCCCGAATACAACCTCCGCGAGGTGGGGCCAAACCTGTATGTGGGCGCCGAGTGTAGCCCCATCCTTCGGCCGGCCGGTCCTTGGCGGGCAGTCGTCGACCTGTACGGGTCGTCGGCACAGCCGAGCCGCGCCCACTTCTACACGGACGTGGGCAAGCTCGTTCAGTGGCCATTCCTCGACGGGGACACCTTTCCGCCGGGGCTGCTCGAGGCGGTCTACAAGATCGTCTGGGTAGAGGCGAAGCATGGCCCCGTCCTCATTCACTGCCAGGCCGGGCTCTCACGCTCTGTCTCGGCGGTCTATGCGATGCTGTGCGCTGCGGGTATTCCGCATGATACGGCTCTATCGGCCGTCAAGGCACATCCTGACTTCCCTCGGAAAGCAACCCTTGCTTCAGCGCGCAAATGGTGCGCTCGGAGAGCTCATGTCTGATTCCATTCATCCATTCCTTGTGTTTCGCTGTGGCGGCAATGCTGGAACATGTTCCAAGCCTGTCTTCATTCCCTTGGGGCTCTTGAATCAAGAAGACGCTGACGACGCCTTGCGGGCTCAACTCCAGAAGGTGGGGTGGGCGCTGATTCACAATGAGGTCGAGGAACACTCCCTCCTCGACCTTGCTTGCCCGCAGTGCCTGATGGCCTACCTGACGGCCCGACTGTCTCAGGTGGCGCCCCCAAAGGAGGGCGAGGTCATCGACGTCAAGGACTCGGGCTCGTCCGGGGAGTAGTTCTCAGTGGTTGCTGGCCTGGGTAAGCCCATCGTGCCAGCGGTCATACTGCGTGCCCGGGACCTCCGCACCCACCACGGCTTTGTCCTCGGCGAGACGCGTGGTCACGTCGCCGCCGTGGTGCTGCCTCCAGCGCGCACACAAGCGCCTCGGCCTCGGTGGGCCCCGAGATGTAGCGATTGTAGACGCCATAGCCGTCCTCCATCCGGAGGAGGAGTGGCTCCGACGTGAGCCCCGTCGCCAGCGCCCACCAGCAGCGCTCGGTGTCGCGACCGTCCGACGTGCTTACGTTGGTCTGGAGCCGGACTAGATGCGCAGTTGAGCCCCACGCCTCCCGTACCAGCGCCATGAGGCAACCGAGGACGGGCGGCGAGTCAGACCCGAATTGCGCAGCACAGTCCAATAGTGTTCTCGTGTCGAGGCCCCGCTCGGCGGCGGATCTACTGATCGCGGCGATGTCCATGCACCCACCTCCATCTATTGCGCGCGCCGCGAGCTGTGCGTCCTCAGACATCGGGATGCCCAGTCCAGTCTTCGTCCTGCCAGTCGTCGGACTCGCATAGACAGCTCTCGACGTGCTCTCCGCAGCCCGAGCAGCCATCGCAGATCGGACAGTCCCGCAGGTGCCCGTGTCCATCAGTGCCGACGTGCTCGCCGCACGAGCAGTACCCCGCAGCGAACCTCCCCGACTGCAGCCGGGCATCGTGTAGCGTGGACAGCGCCTCGTCGAGTTGCGCTTGGGCAGCGGTGTAAGCCGCGGACGTCGCCTCGTCGCTCTCGTCGACGTCGGCCACCGCGAATCGCACGAGGTCCGCGGCGCAAAGGAGGGCGTCAGTGCCTGCCAGGTCGCCCTCCTCGTCGGCGAGGGCGAGCGCCCAACCAGCGACGGCGCGAAGGCGGCAGGACATCGTCGTCGTGGTCGAGGATGTAGCGCCGCCGTGCTGGGCAACCAAGCCGTCGAGCAGGGCAAGAGCCCCCTCGTCGGGATTGCCCCCCGCGGTGGAGTCGCGGAGGTTGCGTAGCAGGTTGTCGAGGAGGTTAACATGGAGCCGCTTGAAATGCTGGTGTCGGCTCATGGCGTCCACTTCACTGCATGAAAGCGCCCGTGCCAGCATCCATGCGGCGACGGCGAGGCCATCGAAGAGTCTGTGAAGAGTACAAGGTCGCCGCGAACGGCGCGGATGTAGACGCCATCATCGATCCAATGGATTGAATTCATTTGCGATTCTCCGTTAGATGATCACGAGGTTGACGATGCGCCAGTTGTTGCTGAGAGCGGTGTCCGTGAGGATCTCATCGGCTTCCCCCATGGCTGTCTTGAGGTCGACAGCCGATCCCCGACCGGCTTCCGTCTCCCAGTTGAAGCCTCCGAGCTCGACCTTGATGCTGGCGACGCGTTCGCCGTCGAAGGCTGCGCGTTCCCAGTAGCCCATACCAATCGACACCCAGGGTCCGATCAGACGTTGGCTCTCCATCTCACGAAGTACGCGCCAGTGGAGCTCTGGATCTGAGTCGAGTGCTTTGGCGATGACTTCAGGCTCTCGAGACATCGGCAGGCCCCCCCCCACAAGTGCGACCTTCCGCTGCTTGCACTTTGGGCAAGGCAGGGCAGTGCCGTGTTGATTCCGCTGGCCTTTCCAGCCGCACCCCAAGCAGAAGGCTCCTACTCTCATGTGAACAGCCCGAGTTGCGGTTGCCGTTTGGGGGTGGGATGGATCTCCCCATACAAACTCACGGTCCATCCGCTCTTCACGAGGAAAGGCACGGCCCAAGAGAGGTGACAACGCCCGCTTAGCGCCTTGTCGCGTCCGCACGCACACCAGACGGTATCTCCATCAGTGACGATCCTGCTGTTGGAGCCATGATGCAGAAAAGGAGTGTCCTCATCGCTCCATGGCTTCGCGGCGAGCACACCAGGCACGAGATGTCCGCGCTCTAGGTGTTCGGCGAGTCTGTTCTCGAAGGCCTCTCGGTAGATCCGCTGACCTTGAATGAGAAACTCGTCGGAGGCCAATCTGATCTTGTCTTCATTCCAGCGCTTCACTCGATCTGGACTGGGCGCGAGTTGCTCGACACGACCCTCTCCTCTCTCCCATTCACGAGGCCGACCCATGCCGCACCACTTGTGGCCCACATCATGGGCTTTGGGAGAGCTGGGGTGTCCGAGGTGGAGCACTGGACGTTCGGCTTTATTGCGTTCGAGGGCGAGAACGCAGAGTCGGGCGCGAGTGCGAGCCTCGGAGTATTGCTCGAGCTCCTCTGCGGAAGCCGAGCGGGCTTGGCTCACGATGCGCCAGGTCACCCATACCTGAGTTTGTACATGCTTGGGCACGCGCCTCCAGTGGGCCGGACACATCAGCATGTCGAGAGAGATCTGCGTCTCGCAACTTGTTGCGAAACAGGAGTGTGTGGTCATAAAAATACGGTGGTGTGGTGGTGGTCGGAACGAGGGGTCAAGGGTTGGACTGCGCTTCCCACTCATCGCCCCAGTGCGACGGGGGACGGAAGTCGAACTCTCCGTAGGTGGTGACGTAGGTCACTCGGGGAATCTTTCGGCCCTGGGCATCCTTGCCCGAGGCCTCGATGAGGATGTTGCCATCTGAGCCAAGGCCGATGGCGACGGTCATCTCGGTGGTGTTCGTGATGGCCCAGCACCAGCCGTGCAAGATCTCAGGGCTGGCGCTGATGCGCGTCGTATTGCGCCCCATTGCGAGGTCTTCTGGCTTGCCTTCACGCGGCTCTGGATTGCCCAGGTAGGCGTAGATGTTGCCCCCGTTGATCCTCAATGCACTCGCAAAGTCGGCTTTCGTTCGCACATAGCCGTGACGAATCATGAGGTCGTAGAGCGCCTGCATTGGCGTGAGCTTCTGCGGTTGCTCGGAAGGGCTGATTTTCAAGGTGATGTTCTCCATGAGCTTGCCCCGTAACGCAGTACGGAGTCTCTGGCTAGTAAGGAGAGAAGAGATCGTCCTTGGTTCGCTTCTTCTGGCAGAGAGCCTCATCAAGAGGCTCTTCCGGGATGACGTCAAGAGCCTTGGGTTTCGAGGAGAAGCGCGAGTCGTCATCTGGGTGGGCTGGGAGCGACGGCACCCAAGGCTTCTTCTCGGACTCCCAAGACCTGTTGGACTTGTGATCGGCCGCCTTTCCGATGGTGATGACGCCACAAGGGGACGGCACCGAGGAGGGACTTCGATGTCTACGCACGGGAGCACCTACGGTTATCTTCATTGACCAGACCCAGGAGGAACGGCCTCCGTGAAGATTGGTTTCATGTTCTCGATAAGGTGGCGAGGCATCACCGCGTTGCGTGCCTGAATGAGGTTGCGAATGATCTCGTCGATCTCATTGCGGGCCTCAATGAAGAGACGTTCGGCCTCGGCTGTTTGCGGGAAGTCTCCAGAGGCAATCGCATCGTTCGCTTGCTGGCCACAGGCCTTGAGCTTCCGGATTGTGTCCTGAGTTCGAAGCGAGAGAGCTCGCGCGCGAAGACAGGTTGGATCTTCGACTCCAAGGTGAAAGACCGCGCTCTTCAAGATTCGTCCCAAGTGGTTGTTGAGCAGAATGAGCCGCCAAGTCATTCTCTTGATTAAATGAACGCAGCTGTCCGCACGAAAGGCTTCGAGCTCTTCCTCGGCACGACCGCTCATGATCGGTCCACCATCAACTCGGCTCCGAGAAGCCAGCGCCCATCGCTTGGAGGCGCTCGGTGATGATCTTGGCGATACCAGATCGAGCTGCGGGCACCATGCGCTCGGTGGCCACGATACAGCGGACCTTGGGCATCGCTGAGATGACTCCATCAAGCGCGCGTGCGGACACACCGTTGGGTGCGAGAATCTTGCTCGGCTCCAAGAACATACCCGGAGGGGTCGGGACCTGTATCAGTAACATGTAGCCGCCATTCGGAAGCTGCTGGCTGATTTGCACAGCCTGAGCCTGCAACTCAAGCACGGTGTGGTCTTCGGGTTTCAGGCCTGCAGCTTGCAGGACACGAATGTCCTCTCCATCCAGGAGTAGGGAGAGAGAAGGCTCTACGGTCGGGGTCTCTTTCATGGGGGCTCCAGTTGGCTCTAGCCGAGCCATGCTTCATCATTGAGGTCGGCGCGAACACGGCTGCGACCTACGCGGATCACACGACCCCCGCGCCACGGACATGGGATCTCAGTGTCGCCAGGGAGCTGTCGACTCACCATGCGTCCGTTCTCGCACTGGGCAACGCCCGTATCTCCGTGGCAGCTCCACTTCACCATGCCACCGCACACAGGGCAGCGAAGGTGTTGATCCAAGCAGCGCGGGCAATAGCTCGTGCCCTTGCAGGAAGCACAGAGAACCAAAGACTGTCCGCGGCCATCGCAGGTCCCGCATGCAAGGCCGGCATAAGACGCCATGCCACCGCACTCGGAGCACTCGGTGTAGAGCCAGCCGTCGCCGAGGGCGTTGCCATTGCAGGTCAGGCAGTCTCCAGTGCTCTCGCAGTGGTCACAGGTGTGAGCCAGTGGCTCCATGGGATCGATCGGGATGTCCATTCACTGGTTCTCGATGGTGGCAGAGGTCAGCATATGCCGACCTTTTCGGGTGATGACGATGGTTCGCTTTCGACCGTAAGCCACGAAGCCGTTGCGTTCAAGCTCTGGGGGTTGGGGGTCACTCCGCACCTCCCGGCGCCGGCAGGTGCTCGCCGTCGAACAGCGCGACGAAGGTCGCGACGAGGACGCGCTTGTCCTCGGGTGCGTCGCCGATTCCAGCCCACCCGTGCGCTGCGTGCATCGGGCAGTCCTGCCAGGTGTGGGCCCCCCACGCCGCGCGGGCTCGCTCGACCGCCTCTGGCTCCGTGCAGAGCCCCGCGAGCGGGTCGGCCTGCCACTCGGCGAGGGAGCGCCCGTCGGGGAGCACTGCCCCGCGCAGGTCCGCCTCGAGCAGGTCCGCCTCGAGCAGGTCCGCCCCGAGCAGGTCCGCCGCGCGCAGGTCCGCCTTACGCAGGCACGTATTGCCCAGACTCGCCCTGCCCAGGTTCGCTTCGCGCAGGTCCGCCCTGTACAGGTTCGCCCCGCGCAGGTTCGCCCTACGCAGGTTCGCCCTACGCAGGTCGACCCCGCGCAGGTCCGCCGCGTCCAGGTCCACCGCGCGCAGGTCCGCCGCGCGCAGGTCCGCCATACGCAGGTCCGCCGCGCGCAGGTTCGCCCTGACCGCCTCCGCGTCTCCTGGGTCGTGGCGCGGATCGATGCCACGCTGGCGGAGCCACTCGAGGTGCGGGGCGTACCAGGCGCAGCCGGCGAGGCGGTCGGGGATGGGGGTCATCGGGTCCTCCGTCACTCCGCACCTCCCGGCGCCAGCAGGTGCCTGCCGTCGAACAGCGCGACGAAGGTCGCGACGAGGACGCGCTTGTCCTCGGGTGCGTCGTCGATTCCAGCCCACCCGTGCGCTGCGTGCATCGGGCAGTCCTGCCAGGTGTGGGCCCCCCACGCCGCGCGGGCTCGCTCGACCGCCTCTGGCTCCGTGCAGAGCCCCGCAAGCGGGTCGGCCTGCCACTCGGCGAGGGAGCGCCCGTCGGGAAGGCTCGCCTCGCTCAGGTTCGCCTCGCGCAGATCCGCCGCGCGCAGGTCCGCCCCGAGCAGGTCCGCCGCGCGCAGGTCCGCCCTGCTCAGGTTCGCCCCGCTCAGGTGCGCCCTGCGCAGGTTCGCCCCGCTCAGGTTCGCCCCGCTCAGGTTCGCCCTACGCAGGTCCGCCCCGCCCAGGTCGGCCCCGCCCAGGTTCGCTCCGCTCAGGTTCGCCCAGCTCAGGACCGCCCCACGCAGGTTCGCCCCGCGCAGGTCCGCCCCACTCAGGTACGCCCCACTCAGGTACGCCCTGCTCAGGTACGCCCCGCGCAGGTTCGCCCTACGCAGGTCCGCCCCGCCCAGGTCGGCCCCGAGCAGGTCCGCCGCGCGCAGGTCCGCCTTACGCAGGCACGTATCGCCCAGACTCGCCCTGCGCAGGTTCGCCCCGCTCAGGTTCGCCCCGCTCAGGTTCGCCCTACGCAGGTCCGCCCCGCCCAGGTCGGCCCCGCGCAGGTCCGCCCCACTCAGGTA
>Ga0326597_10003511_pt1 | contig 22531 bp, 20 predicted proteins | sample RVTome_12_FD_203789 | JGI IMG/M metagenome (GOLD analysis project Ga0326597, IMG submission 203789) | Soil microbial communities from uranium-contaminated site in the Upper Colorado River Basin, Wyoming, United States - RVT100D185 | ecosystem: Environmental > Terrestrial > Soil > Contaminated >...
GGCGTGCGGCTTGACCGCGACCCGGTCCTGCGGCCGCATCACGTCGAGGTAGAGCGCCGTCATCAACGTCGCGACCGATGCGCTCGACGCCTGGTGGCCGCCGACCTTGAGCCCGTCGCGGCTCGCCCGCAGATGGTTGGCGTTGTGGATCATCCAGGTCGAGAGCCACAGCACCTTGCGTTCGAGCGCCGCGAGGCAGGCCAGCTTGTCGGCGGTTGCCGTTTGCGCCTCGCCATCGGGCTCCCGGTCGCGTCCTCCGGGCAGGGCTCGCAGCATGATCGGCTCCTTACTCTCGGGCCGCGCTCCGGCTCTGAGCGATCTCCGGCTTTCACCGGTTCCCGAGAATGCCTAGATACACCACTCAGGCAGGGCGAGCGAGATGGAGCACGAAAGCAGATGACCGATGTCATGCCGGATCAGGCGGCAGCAGGCGAACGCCATATTGTCGTGACCGAAAGCGCGGCGCGGCGCATCGCCGTGCTCAGGGAACAGGAAGAGGCAGCGGATGCGTTTATGCGCATCGCGGTGTCCGGCGGCGGCTGCTCGGGTTTTCAGTACGGGCTGAGCTTCGATAATCAGAGAAATCCCGACGATTTCGCGTTCGAGCGCGGCGGGATCGCGGTCGTCGTCGATGATGTGTCGCTCGATCTGTTGAACGGCGCCGAGATCGACTTCGTCGAGGACCTGATGGGCGCTTCGTTCCAGATCAAGAACCCGAACGCGGCCTCGTCCTGCGGCTGCGGCAACTCCTTTTCGATCTGACCGGAAATCGTAGGATGGGCTGAGCGCAGCGAAGCCCATCATCGGAGCGCGTGGCGTCAGCCAATCCATGATGGGCTTCGCTGCGCTCAGCCCATCCTACGAGCTACGAGCCCACGAGCGCACGAGCCCTTGCCGTGAAAATCGCGAGCTGGAACGTCAACTCGGTCAAGGTGCGGCTGCCGCACCTGCTCGACTACCTGAAGCAGGCGCAGCCCGACGTGCTGTGCCTGCAGGAAACCAAATGCCTCGCCGACGACTTCCCGCGCATCGAGATCGCATCGCTCGGCTACCGGGTCGAGGCATTGGGGCAGCGCGCCTATAACGGCGTCGCGCTGGTGTCGCGCGAGCCGGCGCGCGATGTCGTGCATGGGCTGCCCGGCCTCGCCGACGACCAGGCGCGCTATATCGAGGCTTCGTTCGGGGTGGCCGGCGACGGCGGCGAGGTGCGCGTCGCCTCGGCCTACGTCCCGAACGGCAATCCGGCCGGCACCGACAAGTTCAGCTACAAGCTGGCGTGGATGGAGAAGCTGGTCGGCCACGCCCAGGAGCTGCTGCGGCTCGAGATCCCGTTCGTCATCGCCGGCGATTACAATGTCTGCCCGACCGACGATGACGTCTACGATCCGGTCGCCTGGCGGGACGACGCGCTGTGCCGGATCGAGAGCCGCTCGCGCTTCCGCGCGCTGCTCTATCTCGGCCTGACCGACGCGTATCGCGTGTTTCACCGCGAACCGCACCGCTATACGTTCTGGGACTATCAGGCCGGGCGCTGGAACCGCGACGAGGGGCTGCGCATCGACCACCTGCTGTTGTCGCCGCACGCCACCGACCGGGTCGCCGTCTGCGAGATCGACAAGAGCCCGCGCGCCAAGGAACGGGCCTCCGATCACACGCCGATCTGGTGCGAGCTGGCGATCTGAGGCTTCGCCACTGAGCCTTCGCCGCTAGCTTGTCGCGGGTTTGATCGCCCGCGGCGGGTAATGATGCCGGCGGCCGGCCAGATCCTCGATCAGCCACTGCCCCCGCGTCTCGGCAGGTGTGGCCGCGCTCGGCCCGATCGGCACCTTGCCGTAGCCGCCGGGTATGTCGAGCACATAGGTCGGTTGGCACAGCCCGGATACCCGGCCGCGCAGCGCGCCGACCAGCCGCTGTCCCTCGTCGATCCCGAGCCGGAAATGGGCAGTCCCCGGCGCAAGGTCGGGATGGTGCAGGTAATAGGGCTTGACCCGCATCGCGACGAGCCCGCGGAACAGCTTTTCCAGCACCGCGGCATCGTCGTTGACGCCGCGCAGCAATACGCTCTGCGACAGCACCGGGATGCCGGCGCGGACAAGCCTCGTGATAGCGTCGCGCATCGCCGGGGTCAGCTCGCGCGGATGGTTGGCGTGAACGACGGCGTAGACCGCCTTGTCGGCCGTCAGCGCGCGCACGAGGGCGGCCCCGACCCGCCGCGGCTCGGCGACCGGTACCCGGGTGTGAAAGCGGATCACCGCGACATGCTCGATCGCGTCGAGGCGGCGCACGATCTCGGCGACGCGGCGCGGCGACAGCAGAAACGGGTCGCCGCCGGTGACGATGACCTCCCAGATCTCGGAATGCTGCTCGATATAGCCGAACGCCCGATCGAGCGCGGCGGGCGCCAGCACCCCCTCGCCCTGGCCAACCTGCTCGCGGCGGAAGCAGAAGCGGCAATAGACCGGGCAGACCAGGATCGGCTTCAGCAGCACCCGGTCGGGGTAGCGGTGAACGAGGCCAGGCAGCGGCGACCAGCGCGCGTCGCCGATCGGGTCGGGCTGGTCCTCGGGGGCGCCTGTCAGCTCGGCGGCATTCGGCACGAATTGCGCCGCGATCGGATCGGCCGGATCGGCCGGGTCGATCAGCGCCGCCATGTCGTCGGTGATCGCGACCGCGAATTTCTCCGCGACCCGGCGCAGTTCGTCGGCCCGCTCCGGCGCGGCGAGGCCGTGCGCAATAAGATCATGCCTGGGCAGAGTCAACGGACGGAGCACCTTATTGCCGCGCAATGCACTGCACGAAGGCCGCGGGCGTAATTATGGGAATATCTCGAAACGGATGCAGGGTCAGCAGATCGGCATCACCCGAAACGATGAAATCCGCCGCGCCGTTGACCGCCAGCTCAAGAAATTTGTCGTCTGTCGGGTCGCGACACGCCACGATCCGCTCGTTGATCGCCACTGCCTCTGCTGCAAGCATCGCCTGTCGCATCCAGGCATGCGCGATCGGAGCAATCAGCGATGCAAGGTATGGGCGCGCCATCACCTCGAAGAGCTGCCGTTCCGTCGCGAGGGACTTGAGCAGGACACCGCGTTGCTGCACGACATGCACCGTCAGGGCCGGCACGGATTTGTCTTTTAAAACCGCGCTTATCAAAACATTGGTATCGAGAACGATCCGCATTAAGCACGCGGCTCGACTTCCTTTTGCGCCTGCTTCACGAGCCGGTCGATGTCATCGTCGGTCAGTCCCGCAGCGACGACACGCGCCCGTGACTCGCGCCGACCGGGGATTAACTCCTGGTCTGTTTCGATCGTGACGATCACGCGCTCGTCGGAGCCGATGCCCCGGCGCGCGAGCTCGGCAGCGACTTCGCCGGCTGTCGTTTCTATCACCTGGGTTTGTGACGGCATCTCCTACTCCTCACGCGTAAATCACCCTGCGGCGATGCGCTCGTAAGCGGCTTTGAGGCGGTCGCGAGCGCGGCGAATATCGACCTCGCGCTCGCGCTGCTCATCGATAATCTCCGGCTTAGCCTTGGAGAGAAAACCGGGATTGCCAAGCCGGTTCCGCAGCTTCGACAACTCCGTTTCTAGTCGAGCGATCTCTTTGGCTAGACGCGCCCTTTCCTGATCAGGATCCGCAATGTCACCTAGACGTAACAGAAATGTCGCGCCCTCGATCGTAACTTGCACATCCCCACTTTTAACAATGGCACCGAATAGCTGATTATCAATGGTATCTTCGATCTCGAGTTTTTGGGCCGCCGCAAGTCGTAGGAAATGCTCCTCGTGCGTTTTCAGACGAGAGCCGGCAACCCGATCTACATCCTTCACGAAAATGGATATCAGAGCTTTCGGCGGAACGTTCATATCGGCGCGTATTCTCCGGATCGCGGTGATCGCCGCCACCACCCAATCCATCTCGGCGGCGGCCTGCGGGTCGTGCAGGTCGGGCGGCAGGTCGGGCCAGGGCGCACCGATCAGCATGTCCGCTTCCTCGCCGGCCAGCTGGCGCCACAGCTCCTCGGTGATGAACGGCATGACCGGATGCAGCAGATGCACGAGCTGCGCCAGTACCCAGGCGGTCGTCGCCTGCGTTTCGGCGCGCGCCGCCGCGTCGCCGCCCTGCAGGATCGGCTTGGTAAATTCGAGATACCAGTCGCAGAAATTGCCCCAGGCGAAATGGTAGACCCGGTGCGCCGCCTCGTCGAAGCGAAAGGTTTCGAGCGCCGTCGTGACGGCCATAGCGCAATCGCGCGTCGCGCCGGCGATCCACCGGTTGACCGTCAGCGTGCAGCCGCGCGGGTCGAACCCCGGCGCCAGCGCACAACCGCTCATCTCGGCATAGCGCGCCGCGTTCCACAGCTTCGTCGCGAAATTGCGCGAGCTTTCGACCCGGCTCTCGGCGAGCTTGATATCGCGGCCGGGTGACGCCAGCGCCGCCAGCGTGAAGCGCAGCGCGTCGCAGCCGTAGCGGTCGATCACGTCGAGCGGGTCGATGATGTTGCCGCGCGATTTCGACATCTTCTGGCCGCGCTCGTCGCGCACCAGCGCGTGGATGTAGACCGTGCGGAACGGCACATCGCCCATGAAATGCAAGCCCTGCATGATCATGCGGGCGACCCAGAAGAAGATGATGTCGAACCCGGTGACCAGCACGTCGCCGGGGTAATAGCGCGCCAGCTCCGGGGTCTGCTCGGGCCAGCCCAGAGTCGAGAACGGCCACAGCGCCGACGAAAACCAGGTGTCGAGCACGTCCTCGTCGCGGGCCAGCGCGACTTCATGGCCGTAATGCGCCGCCGCGTCGCGCGCCGCCTCCTCCTCGCTCTCGGCGACGAAGATCGCGCCATCCGGCCCGTACCACGCCGGGATCTGATGCCCCCACCACAATTGCCGCGAGATGCACCAGGGCTGGATATTGCGCATCCACTCAAAAAACGTGTTCTCCCATTGCCGCGGCACGAACTGCGTGCGGCCGCGCTCGACGGCCTCGATTGCCGGCTCGGCAAGCTCGGCGGCGTTGCAGAACCACTGGTCGGTCAGCCAGGGCTCGATGATTTCACCCGAGCGGTCGTGATGCGGCACCATCAGCACGTGGTCCTCGACCTTCTCGATCAGCCCCGCGGCTTCGAGATCGGCCAGCACCTGTTGGCGCGCAGCAAAGCGTTCGAGCCCGCGATATTTCTCGGGCACTGCGTCGTTCAGACAGGCGTCGCGGTCGAAGATGTTGATCGCCGGGAGATCGTGCCGCCGGCCGACCTCGAAATCGTTGAAATCGTGGGCCGGCGTGATCTTGACCGCGCCGCTGCCCTTCTCCGGGTCGGCGTATTCGTCGGCGACGACCGGGATCAGCCGCCCGACCAGCGGCAGACGCACCTTCTTGCCGACGAGATCGGCGTAGCGCTCGTCCTCCGGGTGCACCGCCACGCCGGTGTCGCCGAGCATCGTCTCCGGCCGCGTCGTCGCCACCACGATGTAGCGACCGGGCTCGCCATCGACCGGGTAACGGATATGCCACAGCGAGCCGCGCGTCTCGCGGTTGTCGACCTCGAGATCCGAGATCACGGTGTGCATGACCGGGTCCCAGTTGACGAGGCGCTTGTCGCGGTAGATCAGCCCTTCGCGGTACAGCGTTACGAAAACCCGGCGCACCGCCGCCGAGAGGCCCGGATCCATCGTGAAGCGCTCGCGGCTCCAATCGGCCGAGGCGCCGAGGCGGCGCAGCTGGCGGGTGATCGTGCCGCCCGACTCGGCCTTCCACCCCCAGACCCGCTCGATGAACGCGTGGCGGCCGAGGTCGCCGCGCGTCTTGCCCTCGGCGGCGATCTGGTTGGCGACGACGATCTCGGTGGCGATGCCGGCGTGGTCGGTGCCGGGCTGCCATAGCGCGTCACGGCCGCGCATGCGCTCGAAGCGGGTCAGGATGTCCTGCAGCGTGAAGGTCAGCGCGTGCCCCATGTGCAGGCTGCCGGTGACGTTCGGCGGCGGCATCATGATCGTGTAGGGGCGCTTGCTGCTCGCCGGATCGGCGGCGAACGCGCCGGCGCGCTCCCACGCCTCGTATTGCCGCGTCTCCACGGTTTCGGGGCGATAAGTCTTGTCCAGCATCGCCGAATTATCCTTGACAGCTCTCATTCGAAAACGCCGGGAAAGCCCGGCCATGCCGCAGCCCCGAGCGGCGCGATCCGGTTTTTGCCGGCCTTCCGCAGGCCATCATCAGGTGGAGGGAGGTCGGCCGGAAGGTCAGCGCCAGTAGCTCATTACTGATACGTCAACACAGTCTCAATCGGCCGCGGAGCGACGCGCCCTCGCGATTTCAGCTTCGACAAGCCGCTCGACGATCCCAGGCAGGTTCTCGTCGAGCCAGGTCCGCAGCAGCGGGCGCAGCAGCTCGCTGACGACCTCGTCGAGCGGGCGGTCGCCGACCAGCGGCGGCTCGCGCCGGTCGCGCGGCACCGAGGCCAGCCGCGCGAACGCCGCCGTCGCCGCGAGCGAAGTCGCCTCCGAGACGAGCCGCTCGTCATTCGGACCATGTCGCTCCGCGGCTGACGGGGCCGGCGAGGGCTCGGCTGGGGGCGCCGGCAAAGCCTCGACCGGCGGCGCCGGCGAGGGCTCGCCGGCATCGAGCCGCAATTCGGGGTCCCGCCTGGGTTCAGGAGCCGGCGTTTCGGCGGCGGTCGGCGGCGGTTCGGGAAAGCGATCCTCTCGAGCTGACGAAGAGCCGCTTGGCGCCAAGCGCCGCACGCTGCCGTCCTCGTTGAGCGCATCTGTCAATTCGAGCACGCCGTCCCCGTCCCCGTCACCGGCATCGGAGGGCGCCTTTGCCGCCTCGCCGGGTGCACCGGCCGCGCCGCCGATGAGCTCAGCGCCCGCTGCGCCGACGCTCCTGCGGGAAGCGCTCGACTGCTCGTCTTCGGAGATGATCCGCCGAATTGTCGCGAGGATTTCGTCCATCGACAGATCCTGCGGGGATTTGACATCCGACATGCGTGCGCCCGTGACGAAGAACGTGGGGCGCCAAGCTACGCAACTCCGCTGCGAATCGCCAGCGGGATGGCGGACAGCTTGCGGGCGGCTACTGCTTCAACCCGCCGCCGAACCCGATCCACTTGTCCTTGACCAGTTTGTAGTGGTGCTCCATGTCGTAGAGCTGCACCGGAAGCTTCAGCGCCGGCGCGATCAGGCGCCCGATCGCCGCCGTCAAATTGTACTCGGCGAGCGCGGCGTCATGCTGCGCGGTGACAAGCTGCGACTGGGTCGTGAACAGCTGCTGCTCGGCGATCAGCACGTCGAGGACGGTGCGCGACCCGACGAGCGCCTCCTGCTGCGTGCCCTCGAGCGCGATCTGCGCCGCCCGCACCGCGGCGCCGAACGAGGCGATCGAGGCACGCGCGGCGTGCAGCGTCTCCCAATTCTGCGCCGCGGTCTGCACCGCGAACCGGCGCGCATCGTCGACCTGGCTGCGCCGCTGACCGACCGTCTGTTGCGCCTGCCTGGTTTCGGAATAGATCGACCCCGCCTCGTAGAGCGGCATCGTCAGGCGCGCGGTCACCGAGGCCGTGTCGATCCGCGAACTCTGCCGAAAGGCGGACGAGCCGATACTGCGATTGAGATCGCCGACGATCGAGATCTGCGGCAGCAGCTGGCCGCGAACGAAATCGACATTATCGCGTGCGGCAGCTTCGACAAAGGTCGCCGAGATAACGGTGAAATTGTTGGCGGCGGCAAGCGCCAGCGCCTCTTCGCGGGTCGCCGGCAAGGCCGGCCGCTGTCCCGGCATGATCAGCCGCCCGGGAGGATGCCCGACCGCGCGGGTGTAAAGCGCGCGGCTGGACTCCAGATTGCCCTCGGCCGTAATGCGCTGAGCCGTCGCCTGCGCCAGGGCGGACTCGGCCTGCGCGACGTCGGTGCGGGTCACCTCGCCGACCCGAAACCGATCCTGCGTCGCCTGCAGCTGTCTGCGCAGGACCTGCTCGTTGTGGCGCGCGACTTCAAGCAGGGTCTGGTCCCGCACGACGTCCAGATAAGCCGTGACGGCCGCCTGAAAGACCCGCGTTTCGACCGCGAGCGTTTCGGCGCGGGCGGCCTGCACCCGGTTGATCGCTTCCCGGGTCGCCGCTTCGGTGCGGCCGCCGCGATAGACCGGCTGGCTCACCTGGAGATCGACCGACCTGCTGACAAAACTGCCGAATACCGTTGGCGTGCTGCCGCCGGTGACGCCCGGCGTGGCGACACCGGAACGGTTGTACCCGGCCTCCCCGGCAAAGGTTACCGTCGGCCGCCAGCCGGCGAGCGCCTGCGGGACCTCCTCGTCGGTGGCCCGCAGCAATGCCCGTTGCGCCAGCAGCTGCGGATTGTTCTGGTAGGCATAGGCCAGCGCCTCGGTCAGCGTTTGCGCCGCGGCGGGGCTGGCGGCAAGCAACAACGCGGCGACGATGGCGATGGCCCGGGCGGCCGCACGGCACGGCGACCACCCGCGTCTCGGCCATCCCCTCGGCTGCGGCATCTACCCCCTCAAAACACAAATCCGGGCTTGACGTCAAAACCCGGAAGCAGCGGCGTAGCGGCATCAAATATAACGCGCTGCGCGAGCACTCCGCCAGCCCGTGTTATCAAAGTGGCGCGCCCAACACATCCATGTTGCCGCAGAACCACAGCCATGCGGCCACCTTCGGCCAGCTGCGCGGCGATTTTCTCGGGCACGAACTCCACCGAGCCGCCGAACAGGATCGCATCATACGATGCGCGCGGGCGATGCCCGAGGTGGAGCGGCGCCTCGACATAGGTGACCGAGGCGATCCGGTGATCGACCGAGGCGGATCTGCCGATTCGGGCCAGGACCGGATCGCTTTCGAGCGCCACGACGCCGCGCACCAGCAGCGCCAGCACCGCGGCCTCGTAGCCGACCCCGGCGCCGACGACAAGCGCGGCGTCCTTCGGCTGGACCGCCAGGGCCTGCAGCAGCCGGGCCGCGATCATCGGCTCCATCAGGTAGCGGCGGTTGCCGAGCGGCAGGTCGTCGTCGAGATAGGCGACGCCGCGCAGCGCCTCGGGCACGAACAGCTCTCGCCGGATCCGCATGAACGCATCCAGTATCCGCTCGTCGTGCACCTTGTTGGGGCGCAGCTGGTTCTCGACCATGTTGAAGCGGGCCTCGTCGTGGACGGTCACCGCGGGAGCCTCATGGCAGGTTCGTTGCACAGCGCCGGCGCGGCGGGCGCGTGATACCGGCGCGGCCTTATATCGGTGTCCCCGGTCAACGACAATGACCGCTACGGCTCGGACAAATCGCCCAGCGCGCGAACCGGCTGCCCCGGCGGCAGCCGGGCGAGCAGTTCGGCGGCCGTCGCGCCGGACCGCGGGTGGCGCCATCGCGGCGCGATTTCGGCCAACGGGGCGAGCACGAATCGGCGCTCGTGCAATCGCGGATGCGGCAGCACAAGGCGCTCGGTGCGGCATTGGCGGCCCTCGTAGTCGAGCAGGTCGAGGTCGAGCGTGCGGGCCGCGTTGCGCTCCCCGCGGCGGCGCCCGAACCGGGCCTCGAGGCTAAGAAGCGCATCGAGCAGCGCCGCCGGCGCAAATCGCGTCTCGACCGTGACGACGCCGTTCGCGTACCATGGCTGCTCGGAGGGCGGCACCGGCTCGGACATGTACCAGCGGGAGCGGCGTACGACCGCGACCCCAATTGTCGGCAGCTGCTCCAATGCCGCTGCGGCGGTGTCAAGCGGCGAGGCGAAGCGGGGGGCCGCCAGGTTGCTGCCGATGCCGACGAGGATCATCCGAAGCGGTCCTGAGTTGCGCCGCGCTTGACGGCAGTTCTCCGGCACACGAAAATATCCGAAAATTTCAATGTCACTGGAGTATCAAATGATCTTCTATCCGGAAGAGCGGATTGCGATATTTATTGATGGTGCGAACCTCTATTCAGCGGCACGGGGCCTGGCATTCGACATCGACTATAAGCGGCTGCTTGACCTGTTTCGCTCAAAGGGACGGCTGATTCGCGCCTTCTACTACACGGCGTTGCTGGAAGACCAGGAGTACTCGCCGATCCGGCCGCTGGTCGATTGGCTCGATTACAACGGCTACACGATGGTCACCAAACCGACCAAGGAATTCATCGACTCGATGGGCCGCCGCCGCATCAAGGGCAATATGGACATCGAGCTGGCGATCGACATGCTGGAGATGGCGCCGCATCTGGACCATGCGATCCTGTTCTCGGGGGACGGCGATTTCCGCCGGCTGGTCGAGGCCGTACAGCGGCAGGGCGTGCGGGTGACGGTCGTGTCGACGATCCGCTCCTCGCCGCCGATGGTCTCGGACGATCTGCGCCGCCAGGCCGACAGCTTCATCGAGCTGCAGGAGTTGGCGCCGAGCATAATGCGCAACCACCATCCGCGCGACGAGACCCGGCCCCGCGTCGAACCCGTCGAGATCGCTTGATCCCATCGTGCCACTGGGGAGGCCCGCCAGGGCCAATGAAGCATGAGATTGCTCGCTCTTGAGTGACCCAGCTGAGTGACCCAGCTGCCACGCCGCCCGTCCCGGACCGCGACTGTCCGCTCTGTCCGCGGCTCGCCGCCTTCCGCGCAACGCAGCGCGCGGCGCACCCGGAGTGGTTCAACGCGCCGGTGCCGTCCTTTGGCGACCCCGAAGCGGAGTTGCTGATCGTCGGGCTGGCGCCCGGATTGCGCGGCGCGAACCGGACCGGCCGACCGTTCACCGGCGATTACGCCGGCGATCTGCTGTACCGCACGCTGCTCAAGTCAGGCTTCGCCGCCGGCGCGTACGGCGCCGATGTCGCGGACGGGCTTGAACTGCGGCGCGCCCGCATCACCAACGCGGTCCGTTGCGTGCCGCCGCAGAACAGGCCGGAGACTTCCGAGATCGCCACGTGCGGGCGTTTTCTGGCGGCGGAGCTGTCGGCAGCGCCGCGCCCCAAGGCGATTCTGGCGCTCGGCGCGATCGCGCACAATGCGGTGCTCGCGGCCAAGGGGATCAAACGCGCCCGCTACCCGTTCGGCCACGGAGCCATGCACGAATTGCCCGACGGGACGATCCTGGCCGACAGCTATCACTGCTCGCGGCTCAACACCAATACCGGCGTCCTGACGCCGCAGATGTTCGAGGCGGTGATCGGTGCGCTCGCCGAGCGGCTCCAGCAGCCCCCACCCTGCCCTCCCCCGCAAACGGGGCGGGGTTACGGAGGGGGCAAACGGGGAAGCGGGCGGTGAGGGGACGCGTCAGAGGTCGCGCGAGCGCATCAGGCGAGAGCGGCTGCGCTGCCAGTCGCGGTCGCGTTCGGCCTGGCGCTTGTCGGCCTTGCGCTTGCCGTGGGCCACGCCAAGCTCGACCTTGGCGCGGCCGCGCTCGTTGAAGTAGATCGCCAGCGGTACCACCGTGACGCCTTCGCGCCGGATCGCGCCGAGCAGCCGGTTCACCTGCTTGCGGTGCAGCAGCAGCTTGCGCGGCCGGCGCGGGTCATGCCCGAAATGCGCCGCGGCCTTGTATTCCGGGATGTTGGCGTTGACGAGGAATAGCTCACCGCCCTGCTCGTCGGCATAGGCTTCGGCGATGCTGGCGCCGCCCTGGCGCAGCGACTTGACCTCGGTGCCGTGCAGCACGAGCCCCGCCTCGAGCGTGTCCTCGATCAGGTAATCGTGACGGGCGCGCCGGTTCAGCGCGACGTTACGGTCGGTCGCCCGCATGGCGGCAGCCTACAGCGGCGTCGTGCGTTAACTGGCGAGATTGCTTCGTCGCTCCGCTCCTCGCAATGACGACGAAAGGAGATCGTCATTGCGAGCGCAGCGAAGCAATCTCGATGAAGTCGGCGCGAGATCTCCGCTCAGTTGAGCAGGCCGGCGCTGCGCATCGCGCGCTGCACCTTTTCCTGCGTCTCTTGCGTGGTCCGCCACAGCGGCTGGCGCACCTCGGCGGTGCAGCGGCCGAGCAGCGAGGCGGCATACTTGACCGGCGCCGGGCTGGTCTCGGCGAACAGCGCGTCATGCAGCGGCATCAGGCGCTCGTTGATGCGCCGAACCGTCGCGACATCGCCCTTCTGCCACGCCTCGTGCATTGCCGAGCACAGCGCCGGCGCGACGTTGGCGGTCACCGAGATGCAGCCGTCGCCGCCCTGCGCGAGATAGGCGACCGCGGTCGCATCCTCGCCCGACAACAGGCAGAACGCGCCGTCGATCTCGACCCGCATCCTGAGCGGCCGGGCGAGGTCGTTGGTGGCGTCCTTGACCCCGACGATGTTGGGCAGCTTCGCCAGCCGCGCCATCGTCGCGTTGCTCATGTCGACCGAGCTGCGCCCCGGGATGTTGTAGATCACGATCGGCAGGTCGACGGCGTCGTGCACCGCCTTGTAATGCTGGTAGAGCCCTTCCTGCGTCGGCTTGTTGTAGTACGGGCAGACGATCAGCGCCGCATCGGCGCCGGCCTTCTTCGCGGCGCGCGTCGCCGCGATCGTATGTCTCGTCGAATTGAAGCCGGTGCCGGCGATGACCGGCGCGCGGCCCTTGGCGACCTCGACGGTCAGCGCGATCAGCCGCTCCTGTTCGTCCTCTTCGAGCGCCGGGCACTCGCCGGTCGTGCCGATCGGCACAAGACCATGGGTACCCTGGCCGATCTGCCAGGCGACGTGTTCCTGAAACGCGGTTTCGTCAACCGCGCCATCGCGGAACGGGGTGATCAACGCGACAAGCGACCCCTTGAACATGGTTTCCTCCCGGCTGCGGACGCGGCCCAATGCGCACGATAGACCCCGCCGCACGTGCCATCAACATCGCCGAGAGGCAGCTGGTTGCACAGAGCTTGCCGCGCCGGTTGTTACAGATCGTTACCGCATCAACTTGCCTCGGACGGCCAAACGCCGTAATCAAGGAAAGCACGCGATTTGACGAACAGGGAGGAGCCGGCTTTGCTTCCGATATTTCGCCTTTGCCTCGCCCTCCTCTGCGGCATCGCGGCACTCGGCGCGGCGGCGCGAGCCGATGACGCCGCCGACAGCGCGGTCGCCAGCGCGCGCGGCGACGATTGGACAAAAGCCTATGCCCAGGCCGGTCAAAGCAAGGACCCGCTGGCGCTGAAGCTGGTCCGTTGGCTTGACTTTACGCGCGGCTCCCCCGGCGGGCGATTCGGCGAAATCGCCGGCTTCATCGACCAGAACCCGGACTGGCCGCTGCAGACAACGCTGCGGCGCCGCGCCGAGATGGCGCTCGCCAGCGAGAGCGACGAGGTCGCCGCCAGCTGGCTCAAGCGGAACCCGCCGATCAGCGGCTTCGGCAGGGCGCGGGCCGCCGAGCTGGCGATCAGGCGCGGCGATGTCGCGGCCGGCACCGCCGCGTTGCGCCAGGCGTGGATCGAGGGAGATTTCGGCGCCGTTGAAGAACGCGCCCTGCTCGCCCGGTCCAACGGGAAGCTGCGGCCGGAGGACCACCGGAAGCGGCTCGACCGGCTGCTGTGGGACAGCCAGGCCGACGCCGCCCGCCGCATGCTGCCGCTGGTTGCGGCCGAGTACCGCGACCTGGCCGAAGCCCGCCTCGCGCTGGCCGCCGATTCGTCCAAGGCGACCAACCTCCTCGCGAAGCTCCCGGAACAGCTGCGCAACGACCGCGGGCTCGTGTTCGAGCAGGCTCGCTGGCACCGCAAGAAGGACAAGAACGACACCGCGGCTCAGCTGCTGCTCGGCCTGGGCGCGCCGCGGCTCCCGGCGGCGTTCTGGGGCGAGCGGCTGATCCTCGCCCGCCGCCTGCTCACTTCCGGCAACGCCGAATTGGCATACCGGCTCGTCGCGGCGGACCCGTCAATCGGCGACGACGAATATACCGAGGCCGAGTTCCTGAGCGGCTACATCGCGCTGCGCTTTCGCAAGGATCCGACGGCCGCCTTCGACCATTTTGCCCGCGTCCTTGGCCGCACCGCGAACCCCGACGTCAAGGGGCGGGCGGCCTATTGGGCCGGTCGCGCCGCCGCGGCGGCTGGCAGGACCGGGTTGGCGACAAAGTGGTATACTGCGGGCGCCGAGCATATGACGACGTTCTACGGCCAGCTCTCGGCCCATCAGCTCGGCCGCGCCGCGCCGCCGCGACCAATCCCGGAACCGCGGCCGATGAGCGCCGAGCAGGCCCGGTTCGAGGCCCAGGAGATGGTTCGCGCCGCGCGGCTGTTTCTCGCCGCCGGCGACCGCGCTCGCGCCGCGAGTTTCCTGATGACCTCGGCGGCTTCGGCGAAGAAGCCGGTCGATTTCGCGATGCTGGCCGCGGTAGCCGAGTCGTACGGCCGGATCGATCTGGCGATCTCCGTCGCGCGGCGCGCGATGGAGGCCGGCATGCCGCTGATGGTGCGCGGCTATCCCGTCACGGCGGTGCCCGCCGGCGGCACCGCCGAGCGCCCGCTCGTGCTGGCCATCGTGCGGCAGGAAAGCGCCTTCGCGCTCGATGCCAAGAGCCCGGTCGGAGCGCGCGGGCTGATGCAGCTGATGCCGGCGACGGCCGCCAGCGTCGCCAGCAAGCTGCAGTTGCCGTTCTCGCTGGCGCGGCTGACCACCGACGGCGTCTACAACATGATGCTGGGGCGCTCGTACATCGAGACGATGATCGACGATTTCGGCGGGTCCTACCCGCTCGCGATCGCGGCCTACAATGCCGGACCCGGCCGGGTGCGGCAGTGGGTGCGCGATTTCGGGGACCCGCGCGGGCACGACCTGACCATGGTCGATTGGATCGAGATGGTCCCGTTCGCCGAGACGCGCATCTATGTGAAGCGGGTGCTCGAAAACCTGCAGATTTATCGCGGCCAGAGCGGCGAGCACCCCGCCGCGTTCTCGCTGGTCGCCGACCTCGCCCGCTGAGCGCCGCGCCACTGCGCCCGCGCGCATCCGGATGACGGCGCGGGCGAACGCAGGCACAATGGGCCGTCGCGGCCTTTGCAGGATCGCCCCTTGTCCGACCTTACATACCGGGTGGAGCTGACGCCCCCCGACATCGAACCCTATCGGGCCGGCAACACCGGGATCGAACACGTCACGACGTTTGTCGCGGCCGAGCCCGGCCCGCACGTGATGGTCGCCGCGCTGACCCACGGCAACGAGATCTGCGGCGCGATCGCGCTCGACAAGCTGTTGCGCGCCGGGACCCGTCCGTGCCGCGGCCGGCTGACCTTGGCCTTCAACAATGTCGCGGCGTATCGCGAGTTTGACCCGCGCTACCCGATCGCGTCCCGCTATATCGACGAGGATTTCAACCGGCTGTGGCATCCCGACGCGCTCGACGGCCCGCGGCAGTCGGTCGAGCTTGAACGCGCCCGCGCGCTGCGGCCGGTGGTCGACAAGGCCGATTTCCTGCTCGATCTGCACTCGATGCAGTACGCGACCGCGCCGCTGATGCTGGCCGGGCTGCTCGAGCGCTCGCGCGAGCTGGCGCGCCGGATCGGGATCCCAGAGCTGATCATGTGCGACGCCGGGCATGCCGCCGGGCCGCGCATGCGCGATTACGGCGGGTTCGGCGACCCGGCCTCGACCAAGACGGCGCTCCTGATCGAGTGCGGACAGCATTGGGAGCGCCGCTCCGCCCAGGTCGCGACCGACGTCATGCTGCGCTTTCTGATCGCAACAGGCGTCGTGGCGCGCGACGACGTGGCGGCGCTCGGCGAGGCCGATTTCGACGCGCAGCCGCGCCAGCGTGTCATCGAGGTGACCGCGGCGGTGACGATCACCGGCAACGATTTCGACTTCGCCGGCGATTTTCGCGGGCTCGAAGTGCTGGCGGAAAAGGGCACGCTGATCGGGCGCGACGGCGGCCGCGAGGTGCGCACGCCCTACGACAATTGCGTGCTGATCATGCCGTCGCGCCGGCTCGTGCGCGGGCAGACCGCGGTGCGCCTCGGGCGCTATCTCGACTGAACGATACGCCTGCCCCGCCCGCCCCGAAGCGGAGCTTTGCGCCGGTCGTCGACGCGCGCTCGCGGGTCCTCGTGCTCGGCACCCTGCCGGGCGAGGAGTCGCTGCGCCGCTGCGAGTATTACGCGCACCCGCGCAACCTGTTCTGGCCGATCGTCTTCGGCCTGTTCGGCGCGGCGGTGCCGGCGGGCTACGAGGAGCGGCTTCGCTTCATCGCCGACAGCCGCATCGCGCTGTGGGACGTCGTTGCGAGCGGCCATCGCCTGGCGAGCGCCGATTCGACGATACGCGTGGAGGTGCCGAACGCGATTCCCGAGCTGATCGACGCGCATCCCGGCATTCGCGTCATCGCCTTCAACGGCAGCGGCGCGCGGCGCCTCCACGACCGCCATTTCGCGCGGCGCCCGGATCTGACGTACCTCGCGCTGCCGTCGACCAGCCCCGCCTATGCGAGCCTCGGCTTCACCGCGAAGCTCGCGGAATGGCAGGCACTGCACGCCGTGCTGCGGCGGGACGGCTGACCGCTTCAGAGACGATAGAACGCCTTGGCGTTTTTCCAGAAGAAGCGGTCGCGCTGTTCGGGCGACAGATGGCCCAGCATGCGGCTGATCGCGGCGACCAAATCGCCGTATCCGATCCGCAGCCCGGCGACCGGGAAATTGGTCGCGAACATCGCCCGCTCGATGCCGAAGATCGCAAGCGCATCGAGCACGACCCGGCGGTTCGATTCGTAATCCCAGGCGCGGTCCTTGAGGCCGAATTCCGACACCTTGACGTGCACGTTCGGCTCGCGGGCCAGCGCTTCCATGCCGCGGCGCCAGGTCATGCACTTGGCCCCGCCTAGGTGGCGTTTGCTACATAATTCCGGCTGTTTCAGCCTGTTGCAGGATGTTTCCGCAAGAAATGCGTATACCGCGCATCTGATATGCATTAAAAGCATTTCTGATTGCGCGAGGCGGATCGTGCGGAATCAACGCCTTAAGCCATTGAAACCCTACAGAGGTCGCCAAATCTCTCTATATGTTGTGGTTTGGCAGTCCGACTGGCGCGAAGAAGATACCTTCGAAGCGGCTCAAAGTAAATTGACGGCATCGTGGGAACAGCTAAATCTAGTGGCGTTAGCTAGCGAGTCATGAATTTGCCGCTTGACAAGCGGGCGGAATCGGTATCGGGCGGGGTCTGTGGATGCGGATAGTTCTACTCTGCTACGCTGAGGGCTCTGGTGGCGCGTGGGAGGGTATTTGCGTCAACTTCGACATCGCGGTTCAGGGTACATCTGCTCAGGACGTGATGACCAAGCTTGAATCCGCGATCAAGGATTATCTGGATTACGTCCACACTCTACCAGAAGACGAGCAGAAGCGCTTTCTGTCTCGGCATGCTCCATGGTATGTGAGTCTGAAATTAGCACTTAGAACGCTTTTCGCGTGGCTGTGCCGCAGACGAGATACCAAGGGGCGGCACAGTTACTCTGTGCCCTGTGTTGTGTGAAATATCGAGATTTCATCAAAATCATCGAAGCACACGGTTTTAAGCAAATTCGGCAAGGGGCTACGAGCCACCGGCAATACGAAGCTATTGTCAATGGCGAGCGCCAAATGGTCACCGTCTCTGGCGATGGCGGGGACGATATTCTTCCGAAGACATTAGCGTCGATGAAACGGCAGTCAGGGCTACCCAAAAAATACTTTAGGTGACCGGCGCGAGTCGCCACCGCAACGCGCTCCCCGTCCCGATTGGTTCTACTTTTCCCTTGCGGCTCATATCAGCGAGTTGCAGCCCGACCCGGCGCACGCCTCGGTGGCTGGTCCCATTTGCGCCCGAATACCGAGCCCCCTGTCCAATCGAGATTGCTGCGTCGCTCCGCTCCTCGCAATGACACGGCACCAGGAATTGGCAGTTTACGCCAGCGGCTCGAACAGCCTATCGAGATCGGCGGATTCGAACACCGGCCCATCGGCCTCCCGGTCGCCGTAGATGCCCGAGGCGAGCGCTCGCTTGCGCGCCTGCAATTCCAGCATGCGCTCCTCGACGGTGCCTTGCGCGACCAGCTTGTAGACGAATACGGCCTTTTCCTGACCGATACGGTGAGCGCGGTCGGTCGCCTGGTCCTCGACCGCCGGGTTCCACCACGGATCGTAGTGGATGACCGTGTCGGCGGCGGTCAGGTTGAGGCCGGTGCCGCCGGCGCGCAGGCTGATCAGGAACAGCGGCGCCTCGCCGTTCTGGAATCGCGCGACCGGCGCGGCGCGATCGAGCGTGTTGCCGCGCAACTCGACGAAGTCGATGCCGGCTTGCGCCAGCTCCGGCTTGATCAGGTCGAGCATGCTGGTGAACTGCGAGAACAGCAGGACCCGCCGCCCCTCCTCGATCAGCGAGGGCAGCATCTGCATCAGATGGTCGAGCTTGGCGCTGCTCGCGACCTTGCGCGCCGCGGCGAGCTTGACGAGGCGCGGGTCGCAGCACACCTGCCGCAGCTTCAAGAGCGCGTCGAGGATGACGATCCGGCTGCGCGCGAACCCCTTCGCGGCGATCTCCTGGCGCACCTTGTCGTGCATCGCGAGCCGCACGGTTTCATAGAGGTCGCGCTGCGGTCCGGACAGTTCGAGCGGGCTGAGGATCTCGCTTTTCGGCGGCAATTCGCGGGCGACGAGTTGCTTTGTCCGCCGCAGCAGCAACGGCTTTACCCGCGCGGCGAGGACGGCGCGCCGCTCGGCATCGTGGCGTTTCTCGATCGGGGTGCGGAACACGCGGGCGAAGCGCTTCGCGTCGCCCAGCAGCCCCGGCATCAGAAAGGCGAATTGCGACCACAACTCGCCGAGATGGTTCTCGATCGGGGTGCCGGTCAGGCAGAGCCGGTGGCGCGCGTCGAGACGGCATACGAGCTGCGTCGCCTTGGCCGCGACGTTCTTGATCGCCTGGGCCTCGTCGAGCACCGCCAGATGCCATTCGACGGGCAGCAGCCGCTCGGCGTCGCGCGGCAGCAGCGCATAGGTCGTCAGCACCAGATCGCTGGCGGGGATCTCGGCGAAGCGCCCGGCCCGGTCGGCGCCGTGCAGCGACAGGACACGCAGCTCCGGGGCGAAGCGCGCCGCTTCGGCCCGCCAGTTGGGTATGACGCTGGTCGGGCACACGACGAGGCAGGGCCGGTCGAGCCGCCCCTCGCGCTTCTCGACGAGGATGTGGGCCAGCGCCTGCACGGTCTTGCCGAGCCCCATGTCGTCGGCGAGGATGCCGCCAAGGTCGAACTCGCGCAGGAATTGCAGCCACTCGAGCCCGTGCTGCTGATACTCCCGCAACCGCGCGCGCAATCCCGCCGGCGGCTCGACCGATTGGATTCCGGAGAAGCTCCGCAGCCGCTCGGCCAGGGCGCGCAGCCGCTCGCCGCCGAGCCAGCGCAGCCGCGTCGCCGCCTCGATCTCCTCGAGCGCCACGGCCTCGCCCATCGAGATGCCGAGGGTCCCGTCCGGCGACAGGTTCTCCGGATGGAACAGCTCGACCAGCGTGCCGAGGATCGCCTTCGTGCGGTCGAGCGGCAGCGCGATGTGCCGCCCGTCGGCCAGCCGACCGAAGACGACGCCGTTGACGGCGATCGCATCGAGCCCGCCTTCGGCGCCAAGGTCGCGCACGCGGCGCAGCAGCGACGTCAGCACCGGCAGCAGCGGTACCCGCTCGCCGCCGATCTCGATGCCGAGATCGAGCGAAAACCACCATCCGCCCTCCTCGGACAAGGAGGCGCTCCAGTCGCCGTCGCCGTCGAGCACGCGCGGCCGGAAATCGCCGTCGATGTCGATGCGCCAGCCGTCCTGTTGCAGCGCCGGAACGGCGCCGTAAAGAAATTCGGCCCAGGCGGCCGGGTCGTGATCGAAGCTGAACGCGATCAGCTTTCCCTCGCCCTTGACCTTAGTGAAGTCGGCGCTCGGCAGGAGCCCGAGGGCGCTGAGCCGCTGGTGCAGACCCGCCTCGGCGGCGAGATTGCGCCGCCGCACCACGACCCGTCCCTCTTCGACCCGCCGCGATTCGGGCGGCGCGGATGCGGCGTCGATGATCTTGCCGTCGTATTCGTAGCCCAACAGGGCGATGTCGATCCGGTCGTCGGCGCGGCCGCGGCCATAGGCATGGCGCCAGGCGCGCTTGCGGGTGGCGAGCCGCAGCACCGCGACCGGCGGGCCGTCGCGGATCTCCTCCAGCACGTCCACCTGCGGGCCAGGCAGACCGAGGCCGGGAAAGCGTCGCGTCAGCGCATCGGCCAGCGCCGCGGCCTGGTTTGGCGCCACCGGCGGCGCGCCGAGAAACGCGGCCGCGATTTCCGGCGGCACCTCGAAATCGAGCGGCCCGGCGAGGCTGCGCTCGGGATCGACATACCAGGGAGCCGCACTCGACAGGATTTCGGCCGACCCCTCGGCGACGCGCGCTTCGACCGCCTGGTTGCCGCTGCCGTCGAGCCGCCACGCGAAGCCGCCGCGCCGCGGCGGCCCGAGCGCGAGCGGCGCGCTGTTGATGTCGCGCCAATAGCAGCGCCCGGTCTCGATCAGATGCCGCATCAGCAGGGCCATCGTCGCCGGGTCGTCCGGCAGGCTCGGCGTGGTCCAATAGTGCCCGTTGCGCATCAGCCGGGCGATCAGCCGGTCCTCCGGCGCGACACAGCGCGCGGGGCTGGATTGCAGGTCGCCCAGGTTGCAGCTGCGCCCGGCGCCGTATCGCCCCGATTTGAGCGGCCGGACAATGCGGGCCTCGAGCGTAAACGATCGGCCCGAGTTGCGCGGCCGATCGAGGCGATAGACCAGCGTCTCCGCGGTATCGATCGCTTCCGGCTGGCTCTGCGGCGACTGCGGCAACTGCGCCAGCCAGGCGCCGACCGGACCCTCCAGGGGGTCGACCGGCTTTGCGGCGAGCCCGGCGGGCGGCTGCTCGATCGCCTGCAGCAGCACGGCGGCGCAGTGCTTGCAGTTCCAGCCCACCGGGCAGCTGCATTGCCCAACCAGCCTTATGCCCCGTCTTTTCTCGATCGCTATTTCGACGTGATAGGGCTTCACACGGGTCCCCTGCACTTCGGCGACAAGCCGCGACCCGCTGCCGTCGGCGCGCAGGTCGCGCACCGCGCCGCGCAGGAAATAACTGCGCCCTTTGTCGATCTCGCCCGGCAGGCAGCGGCGAATATCGGTCTCGCTGAACGGCGCCGCAGACCGGATAGCGGGGGCAAGCAGATCGTGCATCGAAGCTCCCGACCGAATTTCCGCCGAGTCCGTCTTCGCGACGCCTTCCTGTCAAGGACGGCGGGAGCCGCATTGACGGCAAAAGGACCTGCGCCGCATCCTGGGCGCGCCACGTTTCGGGAATCGCCGAATCCGCCGGGAGCTTAATCGATGGACCGCAGCTACGAGACGGCACGGGTCGAGGACAAGGGCGAGGGCCTCGTGCTGCTGACCCTGAATCGGCCGCAAGTCGCCAATGCGATGAACACGCAGATGGGCCGCGACCTGCTGGCGTTTTTCGACGAGGTCAACGCCGACCCGCTGGCCTATCGCTGCATCGTCGTCACCGGGGCCGGCGACAAGGCGTTCTGCGCCGGCGGCGATCTCAAGGAACGCCAGGGCATGACCGACGAGCAGTGGCAGGCGCAGCACCTGCTGTTCGAGCGGATGATCCGCGCCTTTATCGGCTGCCCCGTGCCGGTGATCGGCGCGATCAACGGCGCCGCCTATGCCGGCGGCTGCGAATTGGCGCTGTGCTGCGACTTTTTGTATGCGGCCGAGACTGCCCGCTTCGCCCTGACCGAGGTGACGCTCGGCATCATGCCGGGCGCCGGCGGCACGCAGAACCTGCCCCGCGCGGTCGGCGAGCGACGCGCCAAGGAGATCATCCTGACCGGGCGGCCGTTCACGGCAAAGGAGGCGTTCGAGTGGGGCATGGTCAACCGGCTGTGCCCTCCCGACCGGCTGCTCGACGAGACGCTGGAGACCGCGCGCCGCATCGCCGACAACGCGCCGATCTCGGTGCGCCAGGCCAAGCACTCGATCCATTATGGGCTGCAGATAGACCTGGCGAGCGGCATGATGTTCGAGATCGAGGCCTATAACCGCATGGTCCCGACCGAGGATCGCCGCGAAGGCATCGCCTCGTTCAATGAAAAGCGCAAACCGCGCTTCAAGGGGCGGTGACAGGCCGGGGGCGGTGACAGGCCGGGGGCGGTGACAGGCCGAGAGCGATGCCGATCCCGGCTGCCAACCGATTTTCCAGCTCGAATGCCGGATCGCTCTTTCCTGTATCGCGTTCGTTGAACGGGCGCACGGGAAGCGCCTCTCGGGGGTACCCCGGCAAAGAGGGATTGATGTCGAGCGAGAATCTGCATGTTCCGCGCGAGGTACTGTCGCAGGAAGCGCGGCTGCTGCACTACGCGATCACCTCGCTGGTGGAGGAGCTTGAGGCGGTTGATTGGTATCGCCAGCGCGCCGACGACACGGAGGACGAGCAGCTGCGGGAAATCCTGTTGCACAACATGCGCGAGGAGATGGAGCACGCCGCGATGGTGCTCGAATGGATGCGGCGCCGGCACCCGGATTTTGCCGAGCCCTTGAAGACCTATCTGTTTACCGATGCGCCGATCGTCGGGATCGAGAAGACGGTC
>Ga0326597_10003512_pt1 | contig 22528 bp, 22 predicted proteins | sample RVTome_12_FD_203789 | JGI IMG/M metagenome (GOLD analysis project Ga0326597, IMG submission 203789) | Soil microbial communities from uranium-contaminated site in the Upper Colorado River Basin, Wyoming, United States - RVT100D185 | ecosystem: Environmental > Terrestrial > Soil > Contaminated >...
CCGACCCTACCGGAAAATCGCCGGTGACCACCGCAAAGCCGCCCGACCGCTACAGCGCTAACTGAAAGCGCGCGGCCGGGCGGCTTTGCTCTATCCACCTACACCACCTCCGGGGACACGACCCCAGACGTATTGGCATTGCATTTCAGGCAGACGCAATTCGCCCCGTTCGATCATGCCGACAAGTTCTTCGACGGTTGCTTCCGCTTTGGCCATCGGACCTCCAAATTCGTCCCGGTTAATGCAACTTTTGCGGCATTCTGTCAGGGCAGCGCGCAGGTGCGGAATGCGGCAAAGATGTCCCGCCGTTCCGGCCCGAAATAATTGCGGTAGATTCCCGTCGCCAGGCGGCTTCGCGTTATCCAGGCCCCGCCGCGCAGGACCCTGGTCCGGCCGAAGAGCGGCTCGGAATACTCTTTGTAGTCATCGGGCGCGAATCCGCGGAAGGGTCCGAAGGTGTCCGCCGTCCACTCCCAGGCATTGCCGATGAGCTGGCGGACGCCCCACGGGTTGTCGCCGGCGGCATGGTCGGCGACGTTGGAGCAACCGAGTGCGAAGCCGTCGAGATTGGCACGCGCCGGTGTGGGCGCGTCGTCGCCCCAGGGATAGCGCGCCTTGACCAGCCCGCTGCCGGGGACAGGCCGCATGGTGGCGGCGAATTCCCATTCCGCCTCGGTCGGCAACCGCCGCCCGGCCCAGCGGCACCACGCGTCCGCCTCGTACCAGTTGACGTGGACCGCCGGCGCGTTGGGGCGCAGCGGCTCCCATCGGTCGAAATGGCGCACCCGCCAGCCGGCCGTGCCGTCGCGCGTCCAGTAGACCGGGCGTTCGGCGCCCGCCTCGGCTCGCCAGCGCCAGCCTTCGGCGCACCAGAGGTCGCGCCGCGCGTAACCGCCGTCCTCGACGAATTCCGCAAACGCCCGGTTCGTGACGGGTGCGCGGGCCATGCGGAACGGCGCCACCGTCACCTCGTGCGCCCATTTCTCGTTGTCGAACAGGAATGGCGCCCGCGGCGACGAGCCCATCACGAAAGTGCCACCGGGAAGGCTGGCGTCGCCGTCAAGCGGTCCCGTCGCCGGCGCATGAGCCGCGCGCAGTCCGTCCGGGGCGAAACGGGGCGTCGGATAGGCGAGCGTCTGGCGGGTCCAGGTGAACGCCTCGTCGTGCATGTCCTCGTGGAGGGCGGTGAACCGGTACAGAAAACTGTCGCGCTCGCTCGCCATTCCACCGTCCAGCCGCCCGATCAGCGCATCCAGCACCCGTGCCATGTAGTCACGGATCTCGACCAGCGAATAGAGCGGCAGATCCCAGCGCGCGTCGTGCGCGATGGCGATGGAATCATAGAGCTGGTCACCCCGCTCCAGCAGCGGGGCGTGGCCGTATTCGCGGCGCAGGATGAAGTTCTCATGGAACCAGGCCACATGACCGATCTCCCACAGCATCGGATTGACGATGGCGAGCCGCGGACCGATGAGCTGTTCCTGCGTCAATCCGCCAAGGAGTTCTAGCGTGCGCTGGCGCGCACTGCATAGAATGTCGGCGAGTTGTTCCGTCGGTACAGGTAATGTCATGATCTATCGAGACAGGGGCGAAGATGAAGATTAGCCTCGTCACCCCGGCCGGAAACCGGTCGCGTTCCGGAAACCGGACCACTGCGGAGCGATGGGCCGGGATTCTGCGCGGCCTCGGCCATCGTGTTACGGTGGCAGAAACCGATCCGGCGGGCAACGCCGACATGATGATTGCGGTGCATGCTTGGCGCAGCGCCGATTCGATCCGGCGCTTTTCCGACGCCTATCCCGACCGGCCGCTTGTGGTCCTGCTGGCGGGAACGGACATCTATCGCTTTCAGCACAGCCATCCTGCCGAAACTCACGATTCCATGGATCGGGCGACGGCGCTCATCTGCCTGCACGATCTGGTCAGCCGTGCCGTTCCGCAACGCCACGTCGCGAAATTGCGGGTCATTCACCAGTCGGCGCCGCCGCTTGGCCGGCCGCGGACTCCGTCGCGGCGCGCGTTCGAGATCTGCGTGGTCGGGCATCTGCGTGAAGAGAAGGACTCGCTGCGCGCCGCCTATGCCGCCCGCCAGGCGTCGGCGGAATCGCGGCTGCGCGTGATCCATCTCGGCAAGGCGCACGACGACGCGTGGGCGCAGGACGCAGAGGCCGAAATGGAGCGCAATCCCCACTATCGCTGGCGCCGCGAGGTGCGGGGCTGGCAGGTGCGCCGGCAGTTCGCCCGCAGCCACGCCATGGTAATCAGCTCCATCATGGAAGGCGGCGCCAATGTGGTGTCGGAAGCGGTCGCCGCCGGACTGCCGGTGCTCGCCTCGCGCATCGACGGCAATGTGGGGCTTCTGGGCAAGGACTATGCCGGCTATTTCCCGGCGAAGGATACCGATGCGCTGGCCCGCCTGCTGCGCCGCGCGGAAACCGACCCGGCCTTTCTGCAACGTCTGGCGGCGCAGTGCCGCATGCGCCGGCCCCTGTTCCGGCCCCAACGCGAACGTGCCGCTTGGCGGGCCCTGCTGTCCGAGCTTCGTCGCAGACCCGTCAGACACGGATCGTGACCGGCTCGGGTCGGTTGCTCTGCGGCAGGACGGTGCCAATGATGGCGGCATGCACATAGCCCAGCGATTTCAGACGTTCCACGCAGTCGCCGGCCCGATCGGCGGCCACGCCCGCCAGCAGCCCGCCCGCCGTCTGCGGGTCGAAAATCAGGGGATAGCGAACGTCCTTGCTCGCTTCGTCCAGGTTGGCGATGGCGCGGCGAAGCCGCACGTTCTGCGGCTGCAACGAGCTGACGATGCCGGCGCGCACCGTTTCCTCCGCACCGTCGAGAAACGGGATGGCGGACAGATCCAGTTCCACGTCCACCTCGGACGCACGGATCATCTCCACCAGATGGCCGAGCAGGCCGAAGCCCGTCACATCGGTACAGGCGTGCGCGCCTTGCGCCTGCAAGCAGTCGGCGCCGGCACGGTTCGACTGCGTCATCGATTCCAGCGCCGCCGCGATCCAGCGGCCCTTGGCCTTGTGCCGCATGTCGGCGGCGAACAGCGTGCCGGTGCCGACCGGCTTGGTGAGCACCAGCCGGTCGCCCGGGCGCAGCCCGCCCTTGCGCATCACCCGCTCCCGGTCGATCAGGCCGTTAATGGCGAAGCCGAGAGTCAGTTCGGCGCCTTCGCCGGTGTGGCCGCCGACCAGCGCCACCCCCGCATCGTTGAGGATCTCCATGGCGCCGGTCATCATCTGGGTCAGGGTGTCCTCCACCTTTTCTTCCAGGCCGAAGGGCACGGTGGCGATTGCCAGCGCCGTTTGCGGCTCGCCACCCATGGCATAGATGTCGCCCAGACTGTGGTTTGCGGCGATCTTGCCGAACAGATAAGGATCGTCCAGCATGGCGCGGAACGAATCCACGGTGTGGACCATCGCCTTTCCCGGCGGCACGGCGACGACTGCGGCGTCGTCGGGCGCGTGCAATCCGATCAGCACGTCGTCGCGCGGCACCGGCGTCAGCCTGTCGAGGGCGCGGCCGAGAACCGTTGCCCCCACCTTGGCGCCGCAGCCGCCGCAGCGCATGGCGATCGCCGAAATTTCCTTGATGACTTCCGCGTTCGCCAGCCCGGCCGGCAGGTCGGTCCCGTCGCCCTCGGCCATTTCGGGAAGATCGCTGAACTTGCGCATGAACCGGCGGTCGATCCAGTCCTTCCACAGCCAAATGGCGCGACCGCGCGCGGACCAGCCACCGCGCGAGGCGACGGCATAGCGATCGCCCGTCGAGATCAGGCTAAGGAACCGGGTCTGGGGCCGAAACGGCCGCGGCGGCCGGCCAAGCAGAACGCGCCGCAGATTGTCGGCCAGCGGACGGCCCTGACGTACGGCGAACACGCCGGACTTCGGTCGCGGATGATTGACCATCGAAGCGACGTCGCCGGCGGCGAACACCTCGGGGTGCGATATGGATTGCAGCGTATCGGCGACCTCGATGAAACCCTGCGGGTGGACGGCGAGACCGGACTCGCCCGGCCAGCACGGCGCGCCAGCCGCGGTGACCCACAGAACCTCGTCTGCTTCGATTTCCTCGCCGAGCCCGGTACGGAGCCGGCCGGAGGCCACTTCGACAACTGGTGAGGCCAGATGTACCGTGACACCACGGACGCGCAGTACCTTCTCGAACGTACGGCGGACCCGGGTGCTATGCGTCGGCAGAATGTGCCGGCTTTCGCTGAACAGGTGGTACTCGATCCGGTCCGCTGGCCTGTTCGCACCGTCCTGTAGACGCCGCAACCGGTACTGGATCGCCAGCAGAATCTCGACCCCGCCGGCGCCGGCGCCGACGACCGCGATACGCATCGGTCTCCTCTGGTCGAGGGCCCGCTCGCGGAGCGCCTCCCATCGGGCGAGGAAGCGGTTGATGGGCTTGACCGGAATGGCGTTCTCCGTCGCGCCGGGTACGTCGTATGTGCGCGGCGCCGAGCCGGTGTTGATGGACAGCAGGTCGTAGGGAACTGCCGGCCGGTTGTCGCACAGCACCCGCTTCCGCTCGAGATCCAGCCGGGTAACCGAGCTTTGAAAGAAGCGCGCGCCCGAGAACCGGGCCAGCGCGCCGAGATCGATGTGAGCGTCGTCGAATTCATAGTGGCCGGCGACGAGACCGGGCAGCATCCCCGAATAGGGAGTGTGGACGTCACGGCAGATCAGGGTCAGGCGAACGCCCGGCACCGGTTTCATGCCGAAGCGCTTGAGGACAGCCACATGGCTGTGGCCGCCGCCCACAAGCACGAGGTCCTTCACGACGGGCGTGGTGGTGGTTTTCATGCGGTCAACCGTGCTCCAGGGTGGTCTGCAGGCGAAGGCGCGATCGGATGGCGCGCGCGGTGGCATCGACGCAGATATTCAGGAGCGCCGTAACCAGGATCAGCAACATTGCCCGATCGAAGCGCAACGTGGCAAAGGCGCTGTCGACGTAGAATCCGAGGGTCGCAATCCCGAGCATACCGAGAATGGCCGTCTCGCGCAGGATAACCTCCCAGCGATAGAAGAGAAGCGCCAGCATGGGCCGGTAAATTCGTGGCACCACCTCGTAGGCGTAGCGGTTTATGCCCTGGACCGCATCCGGCCTCAGCTTGATGGTCTCGGTGAAGCGGCCAATCAGATGGCCGACGATCGCCCCGTTGTGAAAGGAAAGGGCGATGATCGCCGGCAGCATGGACGGACCCCAGATCTGCAGCAGCACGAACGCGAGAATGTACTCCGGCGTCGAGCGGGTGACGACGAGACCGACATGGCCGGCCGTGCGTCCCGCCCTGCCGAACAGTAGCGGTGAAATCAGCGGAAAGAACAGCATCGTCAATATCCCGGTCAGCACCAGCGCGATCATGGTGAGCTGGAGCGTCGCGACGCTTCCCGGCAGCGCCTGGTCGACCAGGATCAGCCGCAGCCAGTCGCCGAATGCCGCCATCGTCGTTCCGTCGCCGGCCGTGCGCAACGGATGGGGTACGATATCGTGCGTGAGGAAGCGGAGGAAATTCTGGGCCGAGAACGTGAGGCCCCAGGGCAGGACGATCGCCGAAGCCGCAAGATAGAACGGCAGCAACCGCCGGCGCATCCACAGGCGCATGGTGGCGATAATCACGTAAAAAAGAATCAGCAGCCCCGAAACCTCGGAATAATGCCCCTGATTGAACGCCGATTCGAGATGGTATCCGAGCGTTGGCAGGCCGACGAATCCCAGTACCGCACTTGACCGCAATCCGCATTCAAGCCGGTACATGGAATAGGTGCGGAAATGTGCCCAGGCGTCGGGCAACCGCACGAACAGGAAAATGGAGACCTTGCCGGTTCCTCGTGGCACCGCGCGTAACGGGCCGGGATCGGTCTCTTCGAGAATCTCGGCATAGACCTTGGCGATGATGCCCGCGTAGGGAATGCCGATCGCAAGAATGCCCGTCAGCGGCGACAGGCCGAAGATCTGCAGGAAGATCAGCGCCCAGAACAACTCGTGGACGGCGCGCACGAAGGCGCAACCGATCCGCACCGAGCGGCTGAAGAAGACAAGGGCGAGAAAAAAGCCGGCGACGTTGCCGAACGCCACGCCCAGCAGCGCGAAGGCGAGCGTATAGAACAGCGCCGATCCCAGATTGTCGGTGGCGTAGAAATCGGGCGTCACGATGCCGAGCAGCAGCCGGCCCAGCTCGCGCCAGGGATCGACCGTCGTGACCGCGATGTCTGCGAAAACGGTGCAGATCAGGGCGATTCCGAGGAAGATCAGCGTCGTACGGGCCAGCGGTGACAGTTGCGGCCGCACCTTCATTGCATGCTGGCCCGGTAGAGATGGTCGAGATCCGTCGGCCTTATCCCCGACGATCGTTCATTCAGCACGATGCGGCCACCCTTGAGGCCGATCAGCCGGTCGGTGCAACGGATGGCCAGGGACCGATCGTGCATCGCCAGTATCACCGTCCGCTTTGCCGCGCTGGTGGTGTCGAGAATTTCGCGGGCCTGATGCTCGTCCACCGACGACACAGGTTCGTCGGCGATGAAGACGTTGCCGGGATGATAGAGTGCGCGCGCCACGGCTGTGCGCTGCTGCTGGCCGCCGGACAGCGTCCCCACGGGGGCGAACAGCTTGTCCTCGAGCCGGAGCCGGACAAGCACGTTGCGCACGGCGTCGACATCCGCACGTGCCGGCCAAAGCAGGTTGCGCAGGTTGTGCCACACGGCGCACCGGTGAAGCCGGCCCATATAGACGTTATGGAACACCGTCAGGGCCTGGACCAGCCCAAGCTCCTGCGGTACCAGCGCGGAGTCGTCGCGGCACCGCTCGTAGATGAGGCGCAGGAGGGTCGATTTGCCGGCCCCGCTCTCGCCGACCAGGGCGATCCGCTCCCCCTCCTCGATCCGCAGCGTAATGCCGCTCAGGACGGTGCGGCCGTTATATCCTGCGGACTCGTCCCGGAATTCGACGAGTGCCATCAATCGATCAATCCAATGACCTTCGCGGTCCTTTCAATCGGCGCATAGTCGGAATTTTTCGCAGGAATGAACGACGAACGCGGGAAGGCCTTGAGCAGCGCGGGATCCTTGATGGCGAGCAAGGCTTTGGCGACCTTGTCGCCGAACCCGGGACCGAACCGCTTGTCGACGTCGCCTCTGATGGTCCACTGGTAATCGGGATAAGGCGGCGTGCGCCATATGACGCGTACCCGCGCCGGATCGATCTTTCCCTCCTGCAACTCGCGCTCCCATACCGCGTAGTTGACCGCGCCGACAGCATAGGCCCCGGATTGCACCAGGGCGATGGTGCGTGAATGGTCGCCGCTGAACCCGACCCGGCCGAATACCGTCTCGGGAGCTTTGCCGAAGGCCTGACGGATGTGGAACTCGGGCATGAGCCGGCCCGAGGTGGAGCCCTTCGAGCCGAAGGTGAACGTCTTTCCGGCGATTCCCTTGGGAAAGCTCTTGCTTTCGCTCAGGCCGGTGCTGACGTGGGCGATGAAATACGAGATGAAGGCGGTATCCTCGGCGCCCTGGGCAATGGCGCGCGATCCCGGGACGAGCGCCCGAGCCTGGACGCCGGAAAGGCCGCCGAACCAGGCAAGCTGGACCTGATCGTTACGGAATGCTGTCACGGCGGCCGCGTACGATTTGACCGGAATGTACCGTACCTCGACACCGAGGGCATTTCCAAGGTGCCCCGCAATCTTGTCGAAACGTGTGCGAAGCCGGGTTTCGTCCTGGTCCGGGATGGCGGTGAACACGAAACTCTCGGCGGCAGCCGTCGAACGGGTGAAGCTGGCGAACGCGACGCAGAAAACGGTCGTCGCCAGAACGAGAAATTGCCGCATTATGATCCTCTCATCGCGATCAAACGCCGATCAGGCGGCGATATTTCTTCGAATCCGCCGTTCTGTCGAGGCCCGCACGAACATCTTGTCGCCTGAACACGAGATTGTTACGCGAAAAGACTTTGTTAAAGGGGCATTGGCGATGGATCGGAAGGTTCGGATAATTCGCAGTCAAATCCGACCATACGGAGAAAACTCCGTATTACGGCGGGTTCTATGGCGTCCGGATCTACCGACAAAGGAGCAAATGCGCGCGCATGGGTTGTGTGGGGGCGCCGGACATTCCATGTTCCCACCGCGATCAGGACAGTGCCGCTTCGGCGTCGTAACGCATGGATCGAGCAGATGACGATTTCCACATGCACCGGCTGCTCCGTCCGGCGCGACGGGCCCGTATGCTGGCAGGGCGCCCGGCCGATTCGGCTCCTTGTCCTCGCGCTGGCTCTATGCTCCGGAGGCTTCGCGAAAGCGGCTGAATACCGGAAGGCGGTGCTGTCGGACGGTACAGCGGTGGAGTACGCCCTGGTGCTGCCCGCTCAATTCGATCCGGACAAAGTCTATCCGGCCATTCTCGCTTTTCCCGGCGGTGGGCAGTCCCTGCGGGTCGTGCGCGGAACGCTTGCCCGGTTCTGGGAAGCGGAGGCCGTGAAGCGGGGCTTCATCGTTGTCTGTCCCGCGGCGCCTCGCGGACAGCCTTTTTCGGGCAAGGGAGCCGATCTGATCCCCGAATTTCTCGCCCGTTTTCTCGATGTCTATCGGATCCGGGAGCGCAGGTTCTCCGTTGCCGGACACAGCAACGGCGCGGTGAGTGCCTTCCGGGTGGCGGTCCGCTATCCGCACCTGTTCCGCGCCGTCGTGGCGATTGCGGGATTTCCCGAATCCCAGGCGGATTTCGATCGTCTCGATCGGCTGAAGAAGCTCGACGTGACGATGTTCGTGGGCGACCGTGACGATTACTGGATGACCGGAATGCAGAAGACCCGCGACAGGCTCACGGCTCTCGGTATCAGGGTCCATTTCGAAATCGTCCACCGCAATGGCCATTTTCTCCCCGACCTCAGCTACGAGAACAGCGGGCGGATATTCGACCGCTTGCAGCGGTAAGTGCACGCGGCGCCACTCACAAAAAATTGAACCTGTTATTGATTTGGATCAACGAAAAATTGGGGAATTTATCTCAAATACTCGATCACTAATCAGGCCATTTACTCATAAGATAGTCTGGTATTCGTTCGCTCACATCTTTGTGAATGTTTGCGACAAATCGCCGCAGGCGATGAAGTAGCGAGAACTGCTCAATACCGGGGCTTCATACCCCCTGTTCGTATATGTCAGCTGGAGAAGGGGCAAAACAATGTATCCGAAAGGTATCTCGTTAGGGCGCGCGGCGACAACCGCCATTGCGTCGGTCGTTCTGGTCGCGGGATTGGGGCTCGGCACCGCATGGGCCCAGTCGGCAGCGGGAAAATGGACGACGTCGTGGGCAGAGAAACTCGGGGTAACTCTCGAAAAGACATTCGATTCGAGCGGGCCGGATGCATGGGATCCCAAGAAACACCCACTTGTATTCGTCACGTCTGAGGGGCCGGGTTACGGCGGCCTTCTGAGCGGTGTGAAATTGCCGGGTGTCGCGATCTTCGATGGCGATACCCGAAAAGTCGTGGCGTCGCAGGCATATGATGTGCTTGCGATGGGCTGGAAGAACGTGTTCGAGCCTCATGGTCTGGGCGTATCTTCGGATGGCAAGTGGATTTACGTGCCGACCGGCGAAGGCTCGTTCCGCACGCGCGGAGCGGGACGCCTGCTGATCGTCAATGCGCGCACGCTGAAGCTCGACAAGATGCTCAAGCTGAATGGCAACGCGCATCACATCAAGGCGTTCCACGACGCGGATGGCAAGCCGCTCGTTCTGGTCGAATCGTTCGGCGACAATGCGCAGCCGACCTTCATCCTCGATCCCAGGGACGACAACAAGGTCGTCGGCGGCTGGACCTTCGAGGAACTCGGTATGGGCTCGTACCTCAACTTCGTAGCGCCGGACGGGAGGGAGATCTTCGTCGGCGGCCGGCCGAAACGGCCCAAGGTCGCGGATAGATCGGGGAATCCGTTCCATGAAACGACGGTCGTCCGGATCGACACCAGGACCTGGAAGAAGAAGGGGACGATCACTATCGGCGATTCTTCGGTCATCTGGACCGCCTTCAGCGCCGACAATCGCTGGGCCTATTTCAGCGGCGGGCACGAGAGCCAGGTATTCAAATACGACCGGCGCAACGACAAGGTGGTCGCCTACGCTCGTGCCGGCGTCGAGGGCCCGTACGGCATCCACCTCGGCTGGAAGGACGAGGTGATCTACGCCATCGGCAAGGGTGAAGGGTCGCACAATCGGGGCAAGGTTCTCGGCCTGGTCAACACCAAGCTGATGGACAAACCCGGCGGTGACCGGCCGATGGACCAGATCTACACCGGATGCATTCGCGGCGATCATGGCACGACGCACCCCAACCCCGAAGCCAACGAGTTGTGGATCACCTGCAACTCGAGCTTCGAGGTCGTCGTGTTCGACATGGATCAGCGACAGGTCACGGCCCGTCTGAAGATGCCCCATGGCGGCAGCACCCATTCGGGCGCCTTCGTGCAGTACAGGGGCTGGCAGGGCGAGGTGGTTTCTGACCAGAACGGCCTGCAGGGCAGCGCGCTCGCCAAGAAGCGCCAGCTGCTGGGGCTGCCGGTAAGACAGAAAGCGGAGCGCTAGGCAAAACGCAGGTCGTAGGACGATCGAGGTGCCGGAACGGCGGGCGAAAGCGTTGCCCCCGTTCCTCCGCGCGGGCGAAACCGTTAAGTGAGGAGTGGAGTGGCCGTGTTGACCGAGCGATTGCTGCCATCGAGACTGGTGACGCTTGCCGCCTTCATTGTCGTGGCGATGGCTTTGCAGGGACCGGTGCAGGCGGTTCGTGCTGCCGATGGACCCAACGCGGAATTAATCCGCAAGGGCGCCGCTCTTTTCCGCACCGCAGGCGGTGTGGGGTGCGCGGCATGCCACGGTCCGTACGCCGAGGGTGACCTTGGAATCGGGCCGTATAATCGCGGTGTCGGGGAATTTGCGATCCGCTCCGCGCTCCAGTCCGTCGAGCCCATGGCGTTCCTGAAGGAGGAAATGACAGACGCCAACGTCAAGGCGATCGCGGCGTATTACAAATGGCTCGGCTCGCTGCAGCTCACCAAGACTCTCGTCAAGCGGGGGCGTTTCATTCCCGCCGAGTTCAGTATCTATCCCGGCACCGCTGTCCAGCTCGTTCTCAACAACAGCAGTACGCAGCCTCATACCTTCGCCAGCGAAAACATGAGAGTCAGGGGCGTCAAGATCGCCGGCCGCACATCCGCCGACGTGGTGTGGACGGCACCGACGACCGAAGGTGTCTTTACGCTCGGTTGCACCGATTGCGATCTGAAGGAAGAGAAGCTGACGATCAAGGTCACCAAGGCGGCCAAACCGTTCATTCGTGTTCGGATTCCCGCGCAGAAGGTGGCGTCGGTTCCGCAAAAGCCGGAGGCGGCGCCCGCTGCGACGGCTCGGGTCGCGACGGCTCCGCGCGACGAGTCGATGATCAGGCGGGGACGAGAAGTGTTTCTCACGGCCGGCGGCGTAGGCTGCGTCGCCTGCCACGGTCCCTATGCCGAAGGCGACGTCGGAATCGGCCCGTACAACCGCGGATTCAAGGAAAAGGCGATCCGTGCCGCGCTTGGCCGCGTTGCCGAGATGAAATTCCTGCATGACGAGCTGACCGATACGGAGATCAGGCAGGTGGCCGCCTACTACGAGTCCCTCGGCGAAGAGATGCTGGTGAAGACCCGCGTGGTCCGGGGTCACTTCATTCCGAGCAAGATCAGAATCCGGCCGGGGACCAAGGTTCAGCTCGTCGTCAATAACCGCGATCCGGATACGCGTCGCTTCACCGCGTCTTCGATGACCATTGACGATTTCGTCGTGCCCGGCCGTTCCGATTTCGACGTCGTCTGGTCGGCGCCCGACAAGGAGGGCGAGTACATCATGAGTTGCATCAACTGTACGCTCAAGGGGCAGCATCTGGTCGTCGAGGTCACGAGCCAGGCGCCTGTCTTCACGCCCCCGGAGCCACGAAAAATACAGCGATAGGGCGGGATTGAAGAACATGGCGCCGATCCAGCATGCTGCGAAGAACGCCACCAGATCCGGATTTGGCGGAGGTATCAGGCAGTGGGTCGTGCGTAGCGAGGGCGTTCTCATAGCCCTGTCGCTGATCGCCACGGCGCTGATCGCCTCGGGATGGCTCGCCTTTCCATATCTCCTGGAAGGTCGCGGCGTGCTGGCAGGCGTCGGCAAGACCATTCAGCAGGAGCGGCAGGCGAAGGCGGTCACCGTCGGCCAATTTCTCACCCGGTATGCGTCAGGACCCGGCAATGTAGATGTGGACGTGCTCTATGCGACGCCCAAATATTTCGAGCTGGCGGACAAGGCGCGTGTGGTCGAGACCTATCGCCCCGACCGGTATCATGTCTTCGTGGTCACCGAAACCACGCATGTCGACGAGCTGCCTGCCGAGCTGCCCAAGGCGACGCTGATCGTCGACGGGCGGGAATATGCCCCTGTCGATGTGGAGGGCCCGCGTCACGTCGTCCATCATCGGGCGGTGACCATCCGGTTCGGCAGGTTTGACGCGGCGGGAAGGTCCATCGTCGGGACGGAGTCGAAGCGCCTCGAACTGCGTCTGTCGAGCGGGTGGGACGAAGGCCGCACGCCACGCAGTGCGGTATGGCAGCTGCCGCTCGCCTATCCGGCCGGCCTGGCTGGCGGCGACCGCTGGACGCCCCTGATGGTGCTGGCGCTTTCCGCAGGACTGCTGTCCTTCGTGTTGACACCGTGCCTGCTGCAACTGATCGTGATCTATGTCGCCACGCTGACGGGGCTGACCGTCGAGGAAGCGCCGCGTACCATGTCCGTAACGGGCCCGCGCGCCGTTCCGGCGGATGTGGGACGCCGGATGGTACTCGTCGCAGCGGCATTCGTGGCCGGATTCTCTGTGCTGTTCACCGTCGCAGGTGCGGCGGTGGGATTTGCCGGCAAGGAAACCCAGATATTCTTCGCGGAATGGAGCCGCACCGTCAGCATTGCCGCGGGGCTGCTGGTGATCGCGCTGGGGATCTGGGTCGGTATCAGGTCACGCGCTCCGCTGGTCTGCCGCATTGCCGCGACGAAGCCGATACTGAGCTTGGACAAGCGCGGCTTCGTCGGCTCCATGCTCATGGCGGGCGGATTCACGCTCGGATGTATCACCTGCTTCGGCGGTGCGATCATCGCCACCATGCTGATCTATGTCGGAGCGCTTGGAAGTCCGCTTGTCGGGGCGGTCGTGATGTTCACCTTCTCGCTCGGGGTCGGCGTCCCGTTCTTCCTTGCCGCCCTTTTCCTTTCCCGCGTGTTGCCTCTGATGACCCGGCTGGCGCAGTACGGACCTTATCTGGGTTTCGTCAGCATGGTGGTGATCGTCGCGTTCGGGACGTTGCTGCTCACAGACAATTTCCATGTTCTGAGCAGCTTCATGTATCCCTATCTCGGCCTGAAGTGACCCTGCCGGAGATGGGTATCGCATGATTTCGCGTTCGGTGGGACGAATGAGACAAGCTGTTTCGATAGGGCTCGGTACAATGCTCGTGATGGCGCTGGGCGCTGCCGCGGCATTATGGCCCCGGTCACCGGATGCGGTTCCCGCGCTGACCGATTTCGACCGCTATGTTTATGTCGCGAGCAGGGGGGCGCCCGAAGTTACCGTCATCGACGGCAAGACCGATAGGATCGTCACCACCGTTCACCTCGATGCAATCCCCGGCCAGATCGTCGTATCGAAAGCGACCGCGAGTCTGGTCGCCAGCGATCCTGCTCACAAGACGCTCACAATGATCGACCTCGAGCACCTGGAGGTCAGGACCGTAATCAATCTCGACATCGTTCCCGACCACATGCAGATGAGTCCCGACGGCTATCTTGTTGCCGTCGGCGACGTTTCGCGAGGATCGGTGGCAATCGTCTCCCTTTATCAGCGCCGCCAGCTTTCGCTTATCGACGGCCTGTCGAAACCGTACAACCTGACGTTCGGTGCCGGTGGCTCGATGATCTATGTTGCCAACCGCGGCGCCGGCCATATCAGTGTGATTGACGTCTCTCAGGGCAAGGTCATCAATGAAATTCCGATCTCGACCGCCTCATCTTCCCGCCGTGGCGCGGACGGCCGGAATGTACCGGAGCGTGGGGTCACCAATGTCACCGGCACGCCGAATGGAAGATTTGCCTTCGCTACCACCGATGACGATGATGTGCTGGCGGTCGTCGATCTCGACCGCAATGCGGTCGCGAAGACCCTGCCGCTCGGCAAACGGCCGTGGCGTGCCTATGCCACGGCTGACGGACGCTTCATGATGGTGCCGAATAACGGTGACAAAACGGTTTCCGTCGTATCCACCACCTCGCTGGAGACAGTCGCCACCGTGTCAGGCGTTGCCGACGCCGTCGCCGTGAATACCGGCTGGTTCGATTCGGTGGCTTTCGTCATCAGCCGCGGCGAGAACAAGGCGATCGTGATCGATCTCATAAACATGAAACTGGCCGGGGGAATCGCGCTGCCCGGGAGTCCAGGGCCGGGCGTGGTGACCCCGGACGGCAAGAAGCTCTACGTGGCACTCAGCGGATCGAACAAGATGGCCGTGATCGACATGCGTTACCGCAGGCTCGCGACGGTCATCGACAATGTCGGAACGCAGCCTTGGGGAGCAACGATGGGTCATTCGAACAATTACTGCCATTAGCGGAGGCTGTTGCGAGACCGTTTGGGAATGGCGGAGCGTTGCACGCGGTAGATGTCATTATAATCTGTGCTGCGGCAAACCTGACCTTCCTCGTCGTCCGCCTCCTCAAGACAGGCACTCATATCGACTGCAGGACCCTGCGGGGAGCGCGTTACCAACGGGGTAAGCGCCCGCATGCCGCCCCTGCCCATCGAGACCGGCGACCATGATATGGGACTGCGCCGTCAGGCACCGGCGGTGGGCCGGCACTCGGCCGAGATCCTGCCCGAACTCGGTTCGACGCAGGACGAGATCGATGCGCTGACCGCACGCGGCGTTGTCTTTGCCGCGACGGCCACGAAGACGTGATCGCCCGGCCCTCGGAGTCTGACCCGCTGACGCGGGCCGGCGGCGGCTTGCTCTAATAGGTGTAGCGCGCGAAGAGCGTGAAGTTGTGGCTGGAGAATTCGGAGTCGAACGGATCGCCGGCGGCGTCGGTGAGTTCCGGGTCGGTGGTCCAGAACCAGCGGTACTCGCCGCCGACCGACCAGCGGGCGTCGATGGGCACCGTCGCGCCGACACCGATCTGGAATGCCATCACCCAGGCGCTGTCGTCGGCGACCTTCGTGCCGAGGGATTCGACATCGTTGGCGCTGACCAGCGCCGGGCCCAGCCCGGCCATCGCGTGGGGCACGATCTGGTTGCGAACGTCCATGCCGTAGGCGACGTTGGCCATGAACGCCAGCGCGCTGGCGCTGCCCGATACGTCGGATGTGCCGATGTTGAGTCCGGTGATGCCGCCTGCCCGCCGCACCGTCAGCGTATCGAGGCCGAAGCGACGATAGGCGATCTCCACCTCGCCGCGCGCGCCGTTCCGAAAACGGAACCCGCCGGCGGCGCCCAGGGTGAAGCCGGCCTGGTAATCGCTGTCGATGTCGAGCACCGTACCCTTGTTGCTGGCTTCGCCGAGAAAGGCCAGTCCGAGCGCGCCCGACAGGTAGTAGTGGCCGGGCTGGCCGAAGAGGTAGCTTGGCGGTGACGCCGTCCCGTCGCCCGGAGCATCGTCGCGTTTCAGGGCCAGGCCGCGCCGGGCCGGCGCCGGCGATGCGCGTCGCACCGGCGGGGCGGCGGGGGTGCCCGTCGACGCCCGCGGAGGGGCGGGCGCCATCGCCGGTGCGGGCGTCGCCATTGGTGCGGCGGCCTGCTGCGGGGCGGCTGCCGACGGCATCCCGGCGGAGACCGGCGCACCGTCATCGGGGGAGCGATAGCGGAGCGGCACGACGGGCTGGAACGGGTGCGGCTCGTAGATGAGCGGCGACATGTCGTAGATCTTCGCGGTGGCGAACACCGGCACCGGGTGCAGCGCCAGGGCCGCCGCCAGCGCCGCGCCGGCGCACAGGCGTTGTTTCATCGTCGCCTCCCCCATGGCGAAATGATAACCGCTACCAGTTTCGACTCTTCGTCCCGGACCTGTCGAGCGTTAAAGTGGTCGCGGCAAGAGAGAAGGGGCAAGCGATGATCGTGGTCGTCTTCGAGGTGACGGTGAGGCCCGGGGTGGGGCAGCGTTATTTCGATCTCGCCGCCGAACTGCGGCCCGAGCTGGAGAAGATCGACGGGTTCCTGTTCGTCGAGCGCTTCCGCAGCCTGGCCGACGGGAACAGGTACGTGTCTCTCTCGTTCTGGCGCGATCGGGACGCGGTGGAGCGTTGGCGCGCCCATCAGGGACACGGCGTGGCGCAGGCGCTGGGCAAGCGCGAGATCTTCGCCGACTTCCGCATCTCCGTGGGGCAGGTGATCCGCCAGTATACCCTGGCCGACCGCGTCGGTCCGGCCGAGCGTTGACGCCGGTACCGCGAGAACGAACGAAGACAGGACGATAAGGAGACGACGCCTTGGCCGAATGGATGGAAACGCATCGTGCCGTGGTCTTCCCGTGGCATTGCGATCATATCGGGCACATGAGCGTGCGCTGGTACGCGCACGCCTTCGATGACGCCGGGTTTCACCTGTGGCTGCGCATCGGCATGAGCCACGTCACCATGAAGCAGCGCGGGCTGGCCACGGTCATCGCCAGTACCAGGACCGATTTCCTGCACGAGGCCAATGCCGGCGAATTGCTGGTGGTGGAAAGCGCGTTCACGCGCCTCGGCAGCAAGAGCCTCAACGTCACGCAACGCTTGACCAACGGCGAGACCGGCGTTCTCTATGCCACCAACGAGGTGGTGGAGGTCTTTTTCGACCTCGATGCCCGCACGGCGGTGGTCATTCCCGACGACATCCGCGCCAGCCTCGAAAAGGTTCTGGTGCCGCCGTCCTGATCAACCGGCGAATCCGTTTTTGTAGAGCCGCTGCAGGGCCGCCAGCGCGTCTGTCGGAAGCGGACCCATGGCCGCGCCGGCGCAGGCTTCTTCCAGATGGTCGATGGTCGCCAGCCCGACGACGGCGGTGGCGACGTCGGCGCTGGTCAGCGCGAAGCGCACCGCTGTCTGCGCCCGGCTGCCATACCGCTGACCGAGTGCGGCGAAGGTGCCCTCGGCCATGCGGGTTTCCGACCCGGGCTCGGTATCGGCGGTGAGAATGCTCTCGCGCCCGGTGCGCGCGGGTGTCGCCAGATAGCCGGCGGCGAGGATGCGGACCGCCATGATCCCCATGTCGTGGCGCTTGCAGGCGTCGAACAGTCCGTCGCCGTTGAACCCGCGCCACGCCGGCGGCATGGGGCGCGCCGCGCTGGGGTTCAGCATGTTGTAGTAGATCTGCGCGGTATCGAACCGGCCGCTCTCGATGACGCGGACGGTGCAGGCGGCACTGCCCAGCGCCGACAGGCCGATGAAGCGCACCAGCCCCGCGTCGCGCAGCTTTTCCATGGCCTCCGCCGCGCCGCCGGGGCCGAGAACGTCGTCCACCGTGACGGCGCGTTTGCCGCGCACCGGCTCGATATGGCTGTGAAGCTGCAGCAGATCCACCGAGCCGCGCTTCAGCCGCTTCAGGCTGGCGTGCATGCTGCGCTCCACCTGGCCGGCGACGTCGCCGGCCGTGCCGTCGATCGTTACCTTGGTGGAGAGATGGGGCTTTTCCCCGATCTCGTTCAGCAGCCAGCCAAGCGCTTCTTCCGACTTGCCCTGCCCGTACTGGGCGGCGGTGTCGAACCAGTTGACGCCGAGCTCGATCGCCCGGCGCACCGCGGCGCGGCGGGTCTCGTCGTCAGCGTCGATCAGGATACCCCCCTGGGCACCGCATCCGAAGGCGACCTCCGAAATCTGCAGGTTGGTACGGCCGAAACGGCGGTATTTCATGGTGCCGCCGGCTCGTTCGCGCAGGTCTCGCAATACCAGCGGTAGGTGGCAGCCAGCCCGTCCCGCAGGGTGGTGCGGGGTAACCAGCCGAGCGCCTTCAGCCGCGACGCGTCGAGCAGCTTGCGCGGTACCCCGTCCGGGCGCGAGGCGTCGAAGTCGAGCCGGCCGCGCCAGCCCGCCACCTCGGCAATCGCCGTTGCGAGGTCGCGGACGGAGAGTTCCTCGCCGGTGCCCACGTTGATGGGCGCCTCGGAGGAATAGCTCCGCATGAGAAGCACCAGGGCATCGGCCAGATCATCAACGTAAAGGAATTCGCGCAGAGGACTGCCGGTGCCCCACACCTGTACGCTGTCGCGTCCGGCCAGCCTCGCCTCGTGGATCTTGCGCATCAGCGCCGGCACCACGTGGCTCGATTCGAGCCGGAAGTTGTCGCCCGGTCCGTACAGGTTGGTGGGCATGACGCCGATGAAATCGCAGCCGTACTGGCGGCGATAGGCCTGGCACATCTTGACGCCGGCGATCTTGGCTACCGAATACCACTGGTTGGTGGGTTCCAGCGGGCCGGTGAGCAGGCAGTCTTCCGCCATCGGCTGCGGCGCCATTGCGGGATAGATGCAGGCCGAGCCGAGGAACAGCAGCTTCTCCACCCCGGCGCCGCGCGCGGCGTGGATCACGTTGGTTTCGATCGCGAGGTTGTCGTAGATGAACTCGGCCGGGCGGCTGTCGTTGGCGACGATGCCGCCGACGGTGGCGGCGGCGAGGAACACCGCCTGCGGCCGGGTCGCCGCCATCCATGCCTCCACCTCGGCCTGGCGGCGCAAATCCACCACTTCACGGCCGACGGCGAGCAGATCGCACGGTTCGGCGGACAGACGACGCATCAGCGCCTGGCCCACCATGCCGCGATGGCCGGCGACCCATACCCGCTTGCCGGCAAGGGAATAGCCGTTGCCTTCAGCCGCCATTGCTGCGCCGCTCCGCGGCCACCGTGATCAGGTCGGATTCCACCATCTCGCGTACCAGCGCATCGAACGGGATGCGGTGGCGCCAGCCCAGCCGCGCGCGTGCCTTGGCCGGATCGCCCAGCAGCTCGCCCGTCTCGGTGGGACGGTAATAGCGCGGATCGACCAGCACCAGCGTTTCGCCGGTATCGGCGTCGGTGCCGCGTTCGTTCGCGCCGGTCCCCTGCCAGACGATGCGCCGGCCCACGACAGCGAATGCCAGATCGACGAATTCGCGCACCGAATGGCTCTCGCCGGTGGCCAGCACGTAGTCGTCCGGCTCGTTCTGCTGCAGGATGGTCCACATACCCTCGACATAGTCGCGCGCGTGGCCCCAGTCGCGCCGCGCGTCCAGATTCCCGAGATGGAGGCGCGCCTGCTGGCCGAGCTGGATAGCCGCCACGGCGCGGCTGATCTTGCGGGTGACGAAGGTTTCGCCGCGGGTCGGGCCTTCATGATTGAACAGGATGCCGTTGGAGGCATGCAGCCCGAACGCCTCGCGGTAATTCACGGTGATCCAGTAGGCATAGAGCTTGGCGGCGGCGTAGGGGCTGCGCGGGCGGAACGGTGTGGTTTCGTTTTGCGGCACGTGCGGCGTGTTGCCGTAGAGTTCGGAGGTGGAGGCCTGGTAGAACCGTGCGTGTTTCTCCATGCCGAGGATACGCATCGCCTCCAGAAGGCGCAGCGTGCCCAGCGCATCGGCGTTACCGGTGTATTCCGCGGTCTCGAAGCTGACGTGCACGTGGCTCTGGGCGGCGAGATTGTAGATTTCCGTCGGCCGGGTCTGCTGCATGATGCGGATCAGGTTGGTCGCATCGGTCATGTCGCCATAGTGCATGAAAAAGCGCACGTCGTTCTCGTGCGGATCGACGTAGAGGTGGTCGACCCGCTCCGTGTTGAACGACGAGGAGCGGCGCTTGATGCCATGCACAACGTAGCCTTTGCCGAGCAGGAATTCGGCAAGATAGGCCCCGTCCTGGCCGGTGATCCCGGTGATCAGTGCGATTTTTTCCGCCGCCATGGTTCCGAAGGGCCATTCCCGCCGCCGTCTGCGCCGCATTCAAGGCGATCGGATGGGGCGCGGCAAGGGATTCCTGCGCCCGGGGTTCAAACGGATGAAACGGAGAGACGGTCGGCGGGCCCCACGACGCCCGCTGGAAATGCCGTTCGCAACCGTCGTTCAGCCCCAGATAATGAAGGGAACGAGAACCAGCAGCCAGGCGGCGATGATGCATCCGGCCATGGCGAAGAGACGCTGGCGCGGCGACCATAGAACGCCCTGCCTAGCTTCCTGGACGTCGACACGTCCCTGCTTCGGATCCGCTCTATGATCCAGTGCTATGAGGTTCGACATTCCCATTTACTCTCATGCACAATAAGAACTAGGGTAAACCATAACAGTAAACACGACGAATCATCAGCGGGCACAAAGCCGCACCCTTTAAGCGATCCGTTTTTGTATTTATTCCGGTAGGTTAGCCGTGTTTTCGGCTGTCCAGGCGAGGATTTCCGCAAGCATCCGTTCCAGGACTTTTTTCAGGCCGGCGGCCCGTCCGGGCAGATAGGCAAAGGGCTCGCTTTCGTCCATGTAGGTGCGCCAGGTGAGTTCGAGCTGCACGGTATGGATGTTGCGCGCCGGCGCTCCGTAATGGCGGGTGATGTAGCCGCCGGTGAAACGCCCGTCGCGGACGGCGCTGTAGTCCGACGCTTCCAGCACGGCGTAGATGCGCTCGCCCAGTTCGGGGTCGATGCTCGCTCCGTTTGCGGTACCGAGATTAAGGTCGGGAAGCTCACCCTCGAAGAAGCGGGCGACCTGCGAGCGGATGGTGTGTCCGTCGAACAGGATCGCCAGGCCGTGCCGGGCGCGCAGCGCTCCGAGTTCGGCGTCGATGCGGTCGTGATAGGGCCGCCAGTAGCGCGCCACCCGGTCGCGCACCTCGGCCGCGTCCGGCTCCGCGCCGGGACGATAGATTGGCTCCATGTCGAAGGTGAGCAGCGGGCAGACCTCAGTGTTGTCCATGCCGGGATAGAGCTGCCTGTCTTCCGGGTCGCGGTTGAGGTCCACCACGTAGCGCGAATGGGTCGCCACGAGGATCGAAGCCCCCATGCCGGCCGCGGCATCGTAGAGGCGGGCCACGTGCCAGTCGGTGTCGGCCGTCTTCAGCGCTGCCGGCGTCATGCGCCGGGCCAGCTCTTCCGGAATGTAGGTCGAGTCGTGCGGCAGGCTGACGAGCAGGGGCGTCGAGCCTGCGCTGAATCGGTAAGGGTCCCCCATGGCGTCCATCGATCCGCCGTCAATATTACGTCGCCGCCGGCGGCGGCGGGGCTCGTCGGCAGCCATATGGGATGCACAGCGCACAAATGAAGCGCCAGGCGAAATTAGCACGGCTTCGTTAACGATGCCCAATTCCCCAGTGGGCGGATCGGTCCGGGCCCCGGATTTGCAGGTGACAGGCGCGTTCCGCTCTGGAATGGTACGGCCGCGGACGGGGCCGTCGTCGTCCGCGTCCCGGTTGTCCTGCCGCGTGTCCATGTCTGTCGAAACCGTCATCGTCATCCTTCTTTCCGTCGCCGCCGGATCGGTGGTCAAGGGCCTGTCCGGGCTCGGCCTGCCGCTGGTGGCTATTCCGCTCATGGCCGGGTTCCTCGGCGCCGAACATGCGGTAGTGCTGATGACCATTCCGGGGCTGATGGTGAACGGCTGGCTGATGTGGAGCAACCGGCAGCATGCCACGGTGCTGCCCAACCTGCCGGTGGTCTGCGTTGCCGCCCTGGTAGGGGCGGTTTCCGGGGCGTGGCTTCTTGCCCATGTGGCCGACCGGTGGTTGGTGCTGCTGATGGCGTGTGCGCTCGGGTTCTATCTCCTCATCGTCGCCACCGGGCGACAGCCGCGGCTCAACGCCACCTGGGGCCGCCGGCTGACCGGGCCCTTGGTGCTGTTCGGCGGTCTGGTACAGGGGGCGACCGGAATCTCGGGCCCGGTGGTCGCTCCTTACGTCCATGCCATGCGGCTGGAGAAGGGGGCGTATCTGTTCATGATCTCGGCCCTGTTCCAGGCGTTCGGCATCATTCAGATGGCGACCATCGCGTGGCTGGGGCTCTATACCACCGAACGGGTGCTGGAAGGGTTCGTCGCCTGCCTGCCGGTGCTGGTGGTCCTGCCGATAGCCCTGCGTCTTTCGCGGCGCTTCACGCCGCGGGGATTCGAGGCCGTGGTGGTCGCCGTTCTCGTCCTGATGGAAGTCCGGCTGGTGTGGAAAATCCTTGCCTGACAAGGGGCTAGACAGGATGCCACAGGACGGGTACGGGTTCTTGTGTCACTCGGGACGCACCAGTATAGTCGCCACCCGATGGCGGGGCGGGCGTGCCCGGCGCCCGGCCGCCACGATGTGTTCTCCTTGACCGTGACCCGAGCGCACGGCACCGCTTGGCCGGCCTCGTCGCGGCTATTCAACGGAAGGAGTCTGTGTTTTGAGTGGGATTGCGGGGAGCGACGGATCGAAGGTCGCGAGCGGCGCGAACGGGATGGGGATAGACGTTCCGGACATTGAGGTATCGGTACG